>Ga0182030_10020917_pt1 | contig 12302 bp, 9 predicted proteins | sample 812S3MmetaG_FD_121299 | JGI IMG/M metagenome (GOLD analysis project Ga0182030, IMG submission 121299) | Permafrost microbial communities from Stordalen Mire, Sweden - 812S3M metaG (Illumina Assembly) | ecosystem: Environmental > Terrestrial > Soil > Wetlands > Permafrost | place: Sweden...
TATAAACTAATATTATAAATTAATAATTAATAATGTCAGCTATCAAGGAACAATTTAAGTTAAGTATTGAATTAGTAAATGGTTTGAAAAAAAGACCTGTGGATGACGAATTACTCAAACTATATGGATTATATAAACAAAGTACAGAAGGTGACTGTAATATACCTGAACCCAGCATGCTTTATTTTAAAGAACGTGCTAAATGGACAGCATGGAATTCAAACAAAGGCAAGTCCAAAGATAAGGGAATGGAATTGTATACAAACACCGTGATGAAATTAGTTGAAAAATATGGTCTGAAGCAATAACCGGCATAAAGTTCTATACAAAAAATTGATTATTCTAAATGGCTGTAGGATCCATTTCATTTGACACATCCGACCATCTTCTATCGGAATCTTTTCGATCAAGCTTTTTTGCACCAGCAAACAACTTCAAGCAACAGTTTCAAGCAAACAACCAAAGCAACCAACCAAACAACAACAATGTCTCCTCGTATCAACTGCAAGTTTCAGGGAGCCTGCAAGAACGAGAAGTGTACTTTTGTTCACTTCACACCTCAGCCTCTCGTCCGTGCTCGTCCCATCTGCCATTTTGGCGTGAACTGCACAAAGCGTGAGTGCGCGTTCGTCCACATCGCACCCCAGATGCCACCTTTCGTTGGACAGCCTCAGTTCGTGCGTCCTCAGATGGTTCAAACCATCTGGGCACAGCCTCAGTTCGTGCGTCCCCAGATGGTGCATCCCCAGATGATGCATCCCCAGATGGTGCGTCCCCAGATGATGCAGCCTCAGATGGCTCGTCCTCAAATGCACCCGATGCAGCCAACGCAGCCCGTTCAGCCGATGCAGCCCGTTCAGCCTCAGGTGTTTTACACCGAAATGCGCCGCGATGCCCAAGGCAACATGGTCATGGTTGAGGGATTCATGGACAGCACCGGTCATGACGAGGCAAACCGTGAGATGGATGACGACGAGGAGGAGTTCGCGAACGAGATGGAGGCACAGGATTGTTTCGACGAGCTGATCATGTCCGAGATGAACGGTCAGGAAAAGATGGTCGAGGGTGACGGCGATTTTGACTTCGAGTCAAGTGGTTCCGAAACTGTCTCCTCCGCTTCTCCTGTGTCTTCCCAAGAGAAGAAGAAGAAGCAACGTCCCCGTGGTTCAAAGAAGTCCAAGATAGTCGAGTCCGAGATTCAGGAGGTCCAGGAAATGGAGGAAGCGAATCATGACGATGATGAGGACGATGACAACGACGTTCATGTCATGGAGGACAAGAAGAAGAAGCAGCGCCCTCGTGGTTCTCGTGGATCAAAGTCAAAGGTGACGAAGGCGAAGGAGGCTTTTACCGACTAAGTGTTTTTCATTTTCTGTTTGTTTATTTTATAATTTTCTAATTTTAGAATTTTCTTTATTTTATAATTTTATTTTGAATATATTCGTGGGGACATATTCAAATGAATAAAAAAATTGAATTGTTAAAATAACTGATAGACTATATAAATTTTTGTATAGATCACACAACAAGTTCAAGAGTCAGCATATAATTAAATTAAAATGTTGCGAATTGTCAGTTCACATGGATTCCGTGGTTCCAGATTTGCGAATATGAATATTGGCAAATCAACATCTGTTCTTCCATCTCTTCATTATAACCGAAACGATCATAATGACGAAGGTATCCCAACTGGTATTAGACACTACAGTAGTTCATCATCTAATGTTCTCGATCTTCTTGCTACACCAGCCGGTGCAACTGTTGGTCTAACAGGATTGGCGGCAGTTGGTACAATGGGTTGGCTGTTGACTCGTTATAAGGTTGCGCGACCAAACGAATATCTTGTTAGAACAGGACCATTCCTGAAAGACGATATCGATATAAGTAAGCAAGCATTTTGGCTACCATATCAGACATTGACACGCATCGATCTCAAACCTGATCCATATCATTGTGAAATTGATTCAATGTCAGCAGAAAAAATAGAACTGATGTTACCAACGAATTTCACGATTGGACCTAAAGATGATATAGAATTTTTGAGAGATTATGCAAAATATATGCATGGTTCATCAATGGAAGATTTACGAAAAAAAGTTATTTCGGTCATTCATGGTGAAACGAGAGCTTGTATCAACAAAATGAGTATGGAAGAATTATTCAGTGATAGAGATAAATTTAAAAAAACAATTGTCGATGAAATTAATGACAAACTTCAAGCATTTGGTCTAGTAACTTACACAGCAAATTTTGATGAAATGCGTGATAAAAAAGGTAATGTGTATTTTGAACATGTTAAAACAAGAGCACTCGAGTCAGCTATTAACGAAGCAAAGGTGGCCACAAGTGAAAAAAAAGCATATGGTGACATTGGTGAGAAACAATATACGACAAAAGCACGAACAGAAGTTGCTAGTTATGAAAAAGATGCTATGCTTGCCGAAAATGAGCGTGCAAGAGAAATTTCTTCATCTGTCAAAGATCTTGATATTGCCAAAGTTGAGTTTCAGAAACAGGTTAACCTAGCAAAATACGAAGCAGAAGCAGAAGCCGAAAAAGAAAAACTCAAATGGCAAACAGATGTTGAAATCTTCCGTAATAAACAGGAGATTGAACGATTGAGGGCAGCAGAATTAGCAAGGACAGCTGTTGATGCAGAAAGGGCCATAAAAGAGGCTGAAGGAAAATCGTCTGCTCAACGAATTGAAGCAGAAGGTTTCTCTCAAGCGACTCGCTTGAGGGCTGATGCTCTTGCTTTTCAAACAATTCGTGAAGGGGAAGCACTTGCAGAATCCATGAAAAGAAAAGCCGAGGCAACTTTCATCGAACGAGAAAACGAGGCAAAAGGCATAAAATTACTCAGAGAAGCTGAATCTCAAGGGCTGAGTAAATTGATCGATTCAGCAGGTGACATTGAGAAGTTGAATGGTTATCTGATGGTACATAGAGGCATGATTACTGAAATTGCTGGAAAACAAGCAGAAGCTGTACATGGTATGAAACCAACTATTACTATTTGGCAAGCGGGACAAAAAGGTGGTAACAATCTTTCTGGAGTAATGGAAGATCTCGTTACATCAGCCGTTCCTCTCGCTAATGCAATCAAGAATTCAACTGGTGTTGATCTGTTGCAATCATACAGACAGTCAAAGTAATATTATAATTGTTTTATTTATTAACAAATTTGATAAAAGATTGAAGTTATAATTAAATTCATTTAAATGAATCTTGATATAATAAATTATTAAATAATGAATTGCAATTATGGAGGAAATGCACAAAAATTATGCAAAGAAGATTGTATCATCTGTTTTAACAAATCATTTGCATCGCACGAAAAAGCTAAATATTGGTCAAATAAAAATGAATTAAAATCTAGAAATGTATTTAAAAATTCCACTAAAAAAATACTTTTTGATTGTAATAAATGTAATCATGAATTCTTAATAACACCAAGTGATGTTAATTCCTGTGGTAACTGGTGTGGATTTTGTGAAAATAGAAAATTATGTTACAATGATAATTGTAAGTATTGTTTTGAAAAATCATTTGCATCACATGAAAAAGCTAAATATTGGTCAAAAGATAATATTGATGTACCAAGATATATATTTAAATCGTCAAATAATAAATATTTATTTGATTGTGATAAATGTCACCATGTATTTTCCATGCAATTAAATAATATAACTCATAGGGGGAATTGGTGTTCTTTTTGTAGTAGTAGTCAATTATGTAAAAACGACGATTGTATATATTGCCTCGAAAAATCATTTGCATCACATGAAAAAGCTAAATTTTGGTCAAATAAAAATGAAACTACACCCAGACAAATGTTTAAAAATTCATTACAAAAATGTTTTTTTGACTGCGACAAATGCAAGCATGTATTTTCTGTCCAATTAGGACATATAAATCATGAAAATAATTGGTGTAGTTTTTGCGCAAATAGAAAATTATGTAATAACGAAGATTGTACCACGTGTTACGAAAATTCTTTTGCATCACATGAAAAAGCAAAATATTGGTCAAATACAAATACAAACCATCCCCGTGAAATATTTAAATCATCAAAAACTAATATTTATTTTGATTGTAATAAATGTAATCATATATTTTTAATGTCATTGAGTGATGTTAATAAAAATACATGGTGTAGTTTTTGTGGAAATAGTAAATTATGTAGTAATAAAGATTGTAAAATATGCTACGAAAAATCATTCGCATCACATAAAAAAGCTAACTATTGGTCAAAAGAAAATAATATTACACCTCGCGAATTATTCAAAAATTCACATAAAAAATATTTATTTGATTGCTATTTATGCACAAATAAATATGAAAGTTCATTGGATAGTATTTCTAAAGGAACTTGGTGTTCGTGTACTGTAAACAAAACAGAATCAAAACTATTCGAATGGTTCAAAGCAAATAATTACGATGTCAAAAAACAACCAAAATATGAGTGGTGTAAAAATCCAAAGACAAATAGTCATCTACCATTTGATTTTGTTATCGAATCGTTAAAAATAATCATTGAATTAGACGGTGCACAACATTTTAGACAAGTATCTAATTGGAGATCATCAGATGAACAACAAAAATTAGATATTTATAAAATGGAACAAGCAAATAAAAATGGTTATACGGTTATAAGATTATTACAAGAAGATGTATTCAACAATAAAAATAATTGGGAAAATGATTTAATAAATAACATTAAATTATATGAAAAAACGACTCAAATTTATATGTGTAATAATAATGAATATGATTGTTACGAATTAAATTTCAATTAATGTATCGTTACATTCATCACTTACACAATCATTATCTGAATTATCATCTGATAACATAGTTTGTTGATTTTGTTTATTATCCAAATTAAATTCTGAATTTTTTAAACTTTCATGAGCTTCATTTAGTATTTCTGGGAAATCATATTTTTCACACATAAGTTTTAAACCATGAAATAATGCCAGAACCAAAGTTTTCAAATAATTTACATCATTTTTTTCTTTCCATTTTTTTTGGTGCATTTGATATTCATATCTCATCATACCAATATCAGAATCAATATTATAATTTTGTGATAGTCTTACACCCCTTCCTGTTAATATACCTAAATTACGCATTAGATATAATTTCTCAAGTTTCTCTTCTATATATATATCACTATTTGATACGTCGGATGATTCACTTTCAGACTCATCAAATAATGAGCACGATTCATCATTAGGATTAACATCTGAATTTGGTAATAACTTTGAACATTTATCAATAATTTTTTTTAATTCATTAAAAAACTCTTTTTGTTGGTTTTGTTCTATCGCATCATTCGATTCTTCATCTAAATTCTTATCTGCCCAAAAATTATAAAGAAATTCATAGTCATTTTCCATTGTCTTAAGATCTGAATTTATAGTATAATTTTGTGGTAATTTAAAACCTTTTTCAGCAAGTTCATTTAATTTAGCCAATACTATTATTTTTTCATCATGTTCTTGATTAACATTATCAAAATTATAATGATGATTAAGTGTATTCATTTTATTTTAAATATATTTAAATTCTATTGGTATGTATTTAAGTAATATTCCTATAAAAGTTGAAAATAATTTGTTTATTAATAATAATATTCATAAACAAATGGAAAATAAATTAAAGTAATCATAATATGATTGTATTCATTGGCAATCTAATATTATTATACCTTACCTTATTACTCACGTGCTTCCTCGAGAAAATAGAAAACAAAACCAGAAATTACTACAGATACTATTATTGTAACTATTGTCATGAAAAAATCCAAAGTGGTCCAATTCTTGATTTACTACACGATATTAAAATTGTTAACTTTGTAAATGAATATTTGTGTGCCGATTACGAACTATACAGAATCTTAGGAAGTTTTTCATCGATTCTATTGGATACTTGGTTGTTTCTATTTGTTTGCGATGTTGTTCTCAATAGTAATTATAAAATACTTGGTATGACGTTAGTCGGTATTATTGTCAGAAATATAATGAGAATTTGTATTCGTGTCGATAATCCAGACGGTGTGATTCGAATTAATCCACATACTAAATTCTTTGGATTTCATTTTCCAGGCCTATTAATTTCATATGATAACGTTAATAATTTTTTGTTTTCAGGTCGTATCTTTTTTTCTTTGATTTGGTGTTTAAACCTCTCATCATTCCTGTACTGTAACTTATGCGAGGCTACAACATATATTCAACTTGCAGGATATATCTTGTATGTCATGGGCACACTCACAATCATTTACCAAATTATATTCACGATTGTAGCAAAACTACATTATTCTGTGGGAATTTATTTAACAATTATGACGTACTTGGTATTAAAAACATTCATTTAAAATATTTTTTTATTTAATTAAATTATCTTAGGACGGTGGCGGATTGAAAATAAGAACTGATGTGTTATCTTTAGATTGATTGACAATAGTAAGATTTGTATTAGTACCTCCAAGTAATCCACCGGATGCAGGAATATTTTGCGTTGTTGTTATTTGTGTTGACGGATCGTACGCAAATATAATTTCTTCGAGATTGTTCAATGGAGGAACAGTAACTCCACTGTTTGGATTAATAAGTATAATAAAAGGACGTGTAATTGTTGTTACATCGATTTGAATATCAATTGTGGCATTATTATTTGTATTATTTGTATTATTTGCATGATTGTCAAAAAGTATATCATTGACTAGATTATCAATAGTTTCTTTTTCGGTATTGTGTTCATGGTTGTGTTTCATTTATTATATATATAACAGGAGAAAATTTTGTAAGTACAGTAGGTGATATAATAGTTAATTAGAAGTTTGCATTTTGAAATATATTTATTAATAATATAAAATAGTATAATAATGTTTTCTGAATATACATGTTCTGATGATTATCCTATAAAATGTGATATGGATTCTGATAATTATGGTTTATGTAAGAAAACAGAAGAAGATTGTAATAACGATCAATCAAATGGGAAATTGGCAACAAATCCTAACAATAAGAACGAAGAGATTGGATCTAAATATGGTTATACCGATGAACATTTGAATGATTGGTGTGGTAAGATTAGTATAGATTTATCAACACAGTCAGAACCAGGTCAAAATGGTTCAAGTTCGCTACCGAATACATTTAAAATTATAACTTTTAATATTTGGGGCTTGATTAAAGGCTCAGGTGAATATCTTGAATTTCTTAAACAAACTATGCAAATAAGAATGCAGGAAATAATTAAATTAGTCAAAGAATATGACCCAGATATTGTGTGTATTCAAGAAATGACAAATCTATCTTTTGAATATTTGAAGGAATTAAATGAAATGTATGAATATAAATCAGAACCAGAGTTCGATATCAAAAGATATGCAGAAATGAGAAATAGAAATGTTGAGGTCTTTGTTTATTCCAAATATAAACCGATAAATATAAATATTGCATCAATTAGTGGAAATTTAGGATACAATAATGCTTTTTTACTTGTTGAATATTCGAATTTGATAATAATAAATTGTTACCTCCAGGCAGGATCAAAGCATTCACCTGGACAAGAAAATAATTGGATACATTACTCTAGATGTAGAAAACAAGAATTAAAAGCTATTAGATTGGTTATAGAACAATTAAGTGAAAATAAATTACCTATAATTTTAGCGGGTGATTTCAATACCGATCTAGGCGGAAATTCAGAAGATTGGCCAGAATTGAATGAATTTAAAAAAATGGATATAATTGATGCATGGAAACAATTAAAAGGGTCTGGTGGATTAACAGAAGACACAGATATTAACCACATGAGATGGAACACAAAATTTATGGAAAAGAGATTTAGATATGATGGGATTTTGTATAAGAACGTGAATAATATGAATAAAATATATACAAAAAATTCGAAAATTATACCGAAAGAAATAGAAGTAATCGGTCAAAATCCAATACCTCTTGATAAAGAATTATCAGAAAAATTTTTAAAGTTATTTGTTCCGGAGGACAAAGATTCAGATAAAAAAATTAAGTATTACGATGCAAAAAATAAATTACTCGCTCTCTGGCCATCAGATCATTTTGGGGTCATTGCAACGTTTCAATTTACCAAAAAATAATAAAAAATTGATTTAAAATAATTAAAGAAACTGTTATAAAGTTTTGACACTAACATAACAGTTAACATAAATTTATATGTTAAAGGCAATTACTTCAGAAGATACAAAAGTAATTTCGTTAAAATATGATCCAAATTCAATAAGAGATGTTGATAAATGGAAAATTAAGTATAATTCGAATACAAACTCAAATAATTTAAATAATTTAAATAATTTAAATAATTCAAATAATTCAAACGAAAACACCGAACAACTTAATTCAAATATTTCCTTAAATAAAAAATTTATTAATCCTGATACTCAAGTCCTTATACCTTATAGCGAAAGACAATGGCTCGATGATTTATGTTTGACATATAAATTTGTTGTTCTGGTGTTTGTACGCGGAGTTTGGAATAAACCTTGTCGTAATCGCCTCATCGAATTCAATAATTTTTTGAATCCATATATTATAAAACATGGAGGAATTATTTTTGGAGTAACATCAGAATCCATTAATAACGCAAAAAATATAGAAAACGATCTCAATCTCAATTTTAAATTAATTATTGATTCAATCTGTCAATTAGGTAAATTTTGTAATATGACTATTCTGGATTTAACTAAATCCGATGAATCAAATATTATTCCAATTGAATTTCATAGAAAATATATTGATAAAAAATGCGCACTAGATGGTGTCAATACATTTTATAGTAAAATGCAATTTAATACAACAGATATGGATAAATTTATGGAACTTAAATCGATTTATCATTGGAGAACGACAATAAATGATCCAACAATAAAATCGAATACTGAATTATGTGAACCAAAATCTTATAAATATGTTTTAAATTATGGTTTTCACTGGAATAGTTTTGAAGAGCGCAATTTCTTATTTAATTCACCGAGTAAAGAAGATACAATGAGGTGTTTATCATTAATTCTTTCACGCGTTGATGAAGATAAAAAGTATTCTAATAAAATGGATAAAACAAAAGAGTCCGCAATAATGCGTTTGGCCAAAGATTACAAAGAAATAGTCATTAACCCTTTAAAAAATATTTCAGCATCACCTGTTTCTGATGGCAATTTGTTCGAATGGCATGTTAATTTACAAGGATTACCTAGTACTGATTATGAAAATACTGTATTTCATTTAGTTATGCATTTTACTGCACTCTATCCACTTCGCCCACCGACTATTGAAATGAAAACGCCTATTGCACATGATAATGTTTTTGGACAATATATATGCTTAGATCTTTTGACTGATTTTTACACAGAAGAAGTTAATCCGCATTTACGTTCAAGGGGATGGTCAACTGGTTATTCGATATATTCTATTTTAGTTACACTACAAGCATTTTTAATGGATGGGGCATATAAGAGAATTCATAAAACTAAAACTGTTGTACATGGTAAAGTTATTGAAAAAGAATTGACCGATAATGAAAAATGGAATAATAACCGGATCGATAAGTGTATATTAGAAGCTAAACAAATTAAATGTTCATGTGGACACGTTCACTCTAGTCCATATCCGTCACTTCCGACAAATGAAGAACTTGATGCATATATTTCATCACAAAAAAAGTCTAAAAATCGTGATACAAAATTTGTGAAAAACAATATTGCGGAAAAAATAAATCAAGAAATTATAATGACTAATATTGATGTCATTAAAACAAATAATAATATTACACCCAATCAAAACAATAAACAAAATAATAAACAAAATAATAAACAAAACAATAAACAAAACAATAAACAAAACAATAAACAAAACAATAAAGAAGACAATAAAGATATTTTACAAAACATTCAATTGGGTAGAATGAAATATGATTTATTAATTGGTAAAATATTTGACGGAAAAGTAGAAACGGTTTTAAATTTTGGGGCATTTGTTGATATAGGATTTTCTCCTAGAATGAAACTACGATCGTCGTGTTTACTACCTATTTATCAAATAAAATCTGATTTATATGTAAGTAATGCACAATCTGTACTAAAAGCAGGTCAAAATATTAGAGTAAAAGTGATCAAAGTTGAAAATGATAAAAAAAATTCTAGTAAAAAAGTTATCTTACTAAGTACCAAATCAATTAGTGACGATGAATTCATTAATATAGTAGAATCTGTTTCCGAAGAAATTATGAATAAAATATACAATGGAACTGTGATCGAAGTGAATGATGATTTGGGACTTAGATTAAAATTGGATACAGAACAAGAAATTAAAGAAGTTGTTTGTAAATATGATCAAGTGATGTTCGCATTCAGACCATATGTATTTTTCGAATTAAATAAAATTATTAGTTGTGGTGATAAGTTTTCACTTTCGGTATACGGTTTGACTCATGAACAAACAAAAACTGGAACTAACACAATTTATTTTTGTAAGTTAAATTTGAGTGATGAACAATTAAAAGAAAACAAAAAACGTGTTAATAATATGATAAAATTCAAACAATTATCAGATTTTAAATCTACTGAATTCAATGAATCAGATAAATCAGATGAATCAGATGAATCAGAATTAGTATGTTTTCATTCTAGAGCAACATTCAAAGAAGACGTGTTAGGAATAGGACTTAATATTGAATATTATGATAATGGTGATATTAGTTATTTACATCCGGCGTGTTTGGATTTTATATCTTATAAATCATTCCATGAACACGAGGTGAGAATGAGCGCATGGAAAACACCATTTACGCACTGGTTGCCATTATATATTTCTGCTGATCATGCAGGTGATTTAAGACTTCACGAAAAATGTATATCACTCATATGTCAAGATCGTGATACACATAAAACACAAAAAAATATGGATAAATTACCATTTTCGTACCACATGGTCATCAAAGTATTACCTGTGCTTATGAACACATTTATTGTGATATTCATGAATGGTTCTTTACACGAATCAATTGCTGCATTGTCATCATATATGCAAATTTATAGATTGTTATTAAAATTTAGCGAAAAATATCCTGAAATTCGTCAAGAAGTAGATAATAGAATTAAGAATTTTATTGTAGATGAAGATTCAAGATTAAAACGTGTCATACCATCATTGGGTGAATTATTACCATTATTGTCAATCAGTTCATTTACATGGAACGATGTAGCTCGATCTCTTTTAGGTGAATGTTTTGATAGAAATGTTAAATGGTTATTAAAAGATTATCCCGAACTTGGAAAATTACATGAATTAAAAGTTACAAATATAGATAAAATTATTGAACAAACAAATAATGAACAAGAATTAAAAATACAACAAATTAAATTACGTAGAAAATGTATTTTAGATTATGAAAAAAAAACGATTGAACAAATTGAAAAAGATAGGAAGACATTAGCATCACATGGATTTATGACATTGACTCAAATTAATAATAAATCTGTTCAAATTAGTGTAGATGAATTCGGCAATAAAATTATAAATTGGGTAGAAATAGACTACGGACGTCTTCCCAAAACATTCAAGGGTAATAATGTTTCACTTAAATTAATTATGTTCCATGTGTATTTTTTACAAATGTTTCGTCCATTAAATTTACCTGTTGATGTCGCTTGCAAAAACACAGCAGAATTACTGGATAAACAATTCGGTCGAGCATCACATGGAATGGAAATAGAATTTCAGAATCAAGTAAAATATATTCAAAAAGTTCATGATTGGAAATCATTCTGTTCATTAGTATGTATACCTTCACCATCACATGAATACTTATTAGGATGGCTAAGACGTTCTGTGTTGAATTCATTAAGAAAAAGATATCATAATACTCCATCGAAACAAAAGAAAATAAATGTTATCGTGAAACAAAAAATAAAACCGACACTAAATACAGATGATTTGTAGATTTATTTATCTGTAAAATAAATTAAAAATCTACTTTGAACAAAGACTTTGTATTTGCTATAGAATGGTTAAAGACCTCGTCGACTTTGATTTTAAGATGAAATGCAATATGTTCAGCAACAACATTAAGAGCCGATGGTTCATTTCTTTTCGTGTTCCACTTCTTTGCAAATTCTGGAGGAATCAACCACGGTGCATCTGTTTCGATCAATAAACGGTCTAAGGGTAATTTCTTAACTGCATCGACTAAATCTTTATTACGTCTTGTATTACAAATCCATCCAGTGATACCGATATACAAACCCATATCCA
>Ga0182030_10020918_pt1 | contig 12301 bp, 2 predicted proteins | sample 812S3MmetaG_FD_121299 | JGI IMG/M metagenome (GOLD analysis project Ga0182030, IMG submission 121299) | Permafrost microbial communities from Stordalen Mire, Sweden - 812S3M metaG (Illumina Assembly) | ecosystem: Environmental > Terrestrial > Soil > Wetlands > Permafrost | place: Sweden...
CACCTACGGCCTGCGCTATGACAAATACACCGTGCCCTATGAGGTGAACGGCATCGAGTCGGTGCAGAGCCTCAGCTTCTGGGACTACGTGAATGCCCGCATCTCGCAAAGCAAGCAAGGCATTGGCGGCAATGCATCGCTTCCAGGCGGAACAGCGGCTGTGCCTTACATCACATACAACCTGGGCGGCAAAGCCAACAACGGCCCTGACTTCTTCATGCCCAGCAACAAGGACTTCGCGCCCCGCGTCGCTTTTGCGTGGACTCCCACCGCGGACCGCAAGCTGGTGATCAACGGCGGTGGCGGAGTGGTCTTCGACCAGACGGTCGTCAACGCCTTCCTGCAGGAAGAGTCCAGCTACTCCTACCTGTTTCAGAGCTCCGGCGGTAAGAACTACGGCCTGCCGGGCACCACGACCGAATCGCCTGCATACGAATCACTCCTCCAGAATCAGCGATTCACAGCACTCGCAGCGCCTCCGGCGAATGGTCCAACGGCTCCGGCCATCACCAAGCCCTACTCACCGTTTATCGGCCCCGGCGATCCAAACTGCCTGGGCGCAACGGGCCCCTGCGGTCTTGCCAACGGCGGCGCCTTCAATATCTCGGTCGACAAGAACCTGCCCACCCCGTACAACCTGATGTATAACTTCGGGATTCAGCAGGAACTCAATGGCGGCATGATCTTCAAGCTGGGTTATGTGGGCCGCCTCGGCCGACGCCTGCTGGCGCAGGCCGATGCCGAGCAGCTCATCAACTTCCCAGACAACACCTCGGGCCAGACGCTCAGCCAGGCCATGGCGTTCATGACTGGCTGGTTGCGCGCCAACCCGAATCTCGACCCTTCCACCATTCCCGCGCAGCCCTGGTTCGAACATGTGCTGAATTCGGTATCGCCAGGGGTGACCAACACCGGCTTCATCGCCGCCAACTTCGCGCCTTACCCGGCGCGTGGTGACGTTGCCGACTCCGTTGAAATCATGTCCAACTTCGGCATGCTGCCCTCCAATGTAGGGATGGGCGCGCAGTTCTCTGAGAACACGTTCTTCACGGACGGGGGCTTCTCCTCGTACAACGGCATGCTGGCCACGCTGCACAAAAACCCGACCCACGGCCTGCAGTTCGATCTGAACTACACGTTCTCGCACTCCATCGACAATGTCTCCCAGAAGGCCTACTCCTTTGCCTATGGCGGCTACGGCTTCCTGTGCGATGTTCTGCGTCCCCGCATCTGCCGCGGCAACTCGGACTTCGACGTCACCAACTACGTGAACGGCAACTTCCTCTACCAGTTTCCGCTCGGACGTGGACGCGACTTTGGCGCGAGCATGCCGCGCTGGGCTGACGAGGCGATTGGCGGATGGGAGCTGAGCGGCCTGCCCAGCTGGCATACCGGCACGCCCTTCATGGCCAACTCACTGGCCTTCATCATGGGTTACTCCAACGAAGATCCGGCTATCCTGACCGGCAGCCTGGCGCCGCTGAAGTCGAAAGTTACGGTGCAGGGCGGTGTGGTGAACGACTTCAAGAACGCAAACCTGGCCTTCGACCAGTATCGTGGCCCTACGGGCTTCGAGATGGGTTCCCGTAACAACCTGCGTGGACCCGGCTACTTCAACCTTGACCTTGGCGTCGGCAAAACGTTCCCGCTCTATCCAGAAGGGGTCAACCTCAAGTTCCACGTGGACGCCTTCAACGCTCTCAACCACCCCAACTTCCAGACCCCTTCGTTCCAGAACAACATGAGCCTGGTCAACAGCCCCATTCAGTTCGGCGCGATCCCCGGCACCGTTATCCCCAACGGCAGCGATCAGGCAGCCCGCGTGCTGCAGGGCTCGCTTCGGGTGGAGTTCTAAACCGCTTCAGGTTGACCTGAATCATTGTCGATCAACGCAAGCGACACCAACAAAAGGCCCGGCTTAAGCCGGGCCTTTTTTGCGCGACCGCAGGTTGCCTGTGGGAATCAGATCTTCGTATCTTCAGAAAGTGTGACACTTTCTTGAAGGCACTCCAATGTTTCTCAGCATTGCAAAATGCAGGTCCTTCGACTCCGCTGAAGTACGCTTCGCTCAGGATGACAGCTCGGTGGCGATCCAAACTTCAAGACAGCGAAACCGGTGAAGACCCTTGACTCAAGTTTGACGAGTTCGATTGCCTGACAACAAGAATGCCCGGCTTGCGCCGGGCATTCTTTGTTCGTTTTGCGGTAGCAAGTCTGCTGCCGCACCGGAGGCTCTTACTCCGCGGCCATCTCTTCGGCTTCGCCTTCCTGGCGCATAAGCTCCAGTTCGCGCTCGGCGGCTTCGATCTCCGCGGTGACTTCCTGCTGCACCCGTGCCGCTGCCTCTTCGAGTTCCGGAGAGAGCTGCACGTTGCGGTAGTACTCCAGGCCCGTGCCCGCAGGGATGAGGCGTCCCACGATCACGTTCTCCTTGAGACCGCGCAGGTTGTCGATCGCTCCGTTGATGCTGGCTTCGGTCAGGACACGAGTCGTCTCCTGGAAGCTGGCGGCCGAGATGAAGCTGTCGGTCGAGAGCGAGGCCTTGGTGATGCCCAGCAGCAGCGGGCGGCCAATGGCGGGACGGCCGCCGGTGGCCAGCACGCGGTCGTTCTCTTCGCGGAAGCGGAAGCGATCGACCTGCTGCTCCATGAGGAAGTTGGTGTCGCCGACTTCGTCGATGCGCACCCAGCGCAGCATCTGGCGGACAATGACTTCAATGTGCTTGTCCGAGATGGCCACGCCCTGCAGACGGTAGACTTCCTGGATCTCGTTCACCAGGTAGCCCTGCAGCTCCTTTTCGCCCAGCACGGCAAGAATGTCGTGCGGGTTCAAGGGGCCGTCCATCAGCGGGTCGCCGGCGCGCAGGCGTTCGCCTTCTTGCACGTTGACGTGAATGCCGCGCGGCACGGAGTATTCCTTCTCCTCGCCGTTGTCGTGCGTGACATAGATCTTGCGCTGTCCCTTAGACACTTCGCCGAAGCGGACGATACCGTCGATCTCAGAGATGATGGCCGTCTCACGCGGCTTGCGCGCTTCGAACAGTTCCACGACGCGCGGCAGACCGCCGGTGATGTCCTTGGTGCGCGTCGATTCCTTGGGAATCTTGGCGAGAACATCGCCAGGGCCCACTTCGTCGCCGTCCTGGATCATCAAGTGCGAGCCGCGAGGCAGCAGGTAACGCTTCGAGGCCTTGGCGTTCTTGACCAGGAAGGTAGGCTGACGCTTTTCGTCGGGCGAGTCGGCAACCACCCAGCGCGAGAGGCCGGTAACTTCATCGACTTCCTCGTTGAGCGTGATGCCTTCCTGCAGGTCCTTGAACTGCACCGTGCCGCCGATCTCGGTGAGGATCGAGTAAGTGTACGGATCCCACTCGGCCAACTGCTGACCCAGCTTGACGTGCTCGCCGTCCTTGACCTTGAGGCGCGCGCCGTAGACCACCACGTAGCGTTCCTTTTCGCGGCCGCGCTCATCCTGAATGGCGATGGAGCCGGAGCGGTTCATGGCAACCAGCGCTCCGTCTTTGCTTTCCACCGTGCTCAGGTTGATGAAGCGCACAAAGCCGTTGTTCTTGGCGTCGAGGCGCGACTTGTCCTGCACGCGGCTGGCAGTGCCGCCCACGTGGAAGGTACGCATGGTGAGCTGCGTTCCCGGCTCGCCGATGGACTGCGCGGCAATGACGCCGCAGGTCTCGCCGAGCTCAACCATGCGGCCGGAGCCGAGGTTGCGGCCGTAGCAGAGTGCGCAGACGCCGCGGCGCGACTCGCAGGTGAGCACGGAGCGAATCTTGACGCGCTCCACGCCGGCACCCTGAATGGCCGAGGCGATATCTTCATCGATGCCCTGGTTCACATCGACGACGATGGCACCGTCGTAGTCCTTGATGCGCTCGAGCGTAACGCGGCCGATGATGCGGTCGCGCAGCGGCTCGATGATCTCGCCGGATTCAACAATAGCCCCGACGTAGATGCCTTCCACCGTGCCGCAGTCGTACTCGGTGACGATGACATCCTGGGCCACGTCGACGAGGCGGCGGGTCAGGTAGCCAGAGTCGGCCGTCTTGAGCGCGGTATCAGCCAGGCCCTTACGTGCGCCGTGTGTCGAGATGAAGTATTCGAGCACGGTCAGTCCTTCACGGAAGTTGGCCGTGATGGGCGTCTCGATGACTTCGCCCGAAGGCTTGGCCATCAGTCCGCGCATGCCGCTGAGCTGACGGATCTGCTGCTTCGAACCACGGGCGCCCGAGTCGGCCATGATGTAGATCGGGTTCATGGCGCCTTCGTCGTCGGCCCGCTTCATGTTGCCGAACATCTCATCGGCTACCTGGTCGGTGACGGCGGACCACATCTGGATAACCTTGTTGGAGCGCTCGCCGTTGGTGATGGCGCCGTCCATATACTGCTTCTGGACTTCGATCACCTTCTTGTCGGCGGCGTCGACGGTGGTGTACTTCGAGTCCGGGATGACCATGTCGTCAAGGCCGACGGACAGGCCCGACTTGGTGGCGTAATTGAAGCCCAGCGACTTGATGCGGTCAAGCATGCCGACCGTGATTTCAAGGCCGAGATTCTGGTTGCAGTAGTTCACCAACTGGCCGATGCCCTTCTTCTTGAGCAGGCCGTTGACGAACGGCATGCCCGGCGGCAGCGAGTCGTTGAGGATGACGCGGCCGACGGTGGTCGAGATGTACTCCTTGTTGAACTCGACTGGCTCGGTGTGGGTGAGATCCTGATCGTCGTAGGCGGTCGTCATGTCCAGCACCTGGCCGGTGTAGCGCAGGCGGATGGGCGTCAGCGTCTCGACTTCCTTGGCTTCAAGAGCCATCAGAATCTCTTCGGTGTTTGCGAACACACGGCCTTCGCCCTTGCCGCCCTTCTTGGCCTTGGTCAGGTAGTAGAGGCCGAGCACCATATCCTGCGTGGGCACGGTGATGGGCTGCCCGGAGGCCGGCGACAGGATGTTGTGCGAGGCGAGCATGAGCACCGACGCTTCGATCTGCGCTTCAGGCGACAACGGAATGTGTACAGCCATCTGATCGCCATCGAAGTCGGCGTTGAAGGCGGTACAGACCAGCGGGTGAATCTTGATGGCCTTGCCTTCGACGAGCACCGGCTCAAACGCCTGAATGCCGAGGCGATGGAGCGTAGGCGCGCGGTTCAGCAGCACGGGATGGTCCTTGATGACTTCTTCAAGGATGTCCCACACCACGGGCTCCTGCATCTCCACCATCTCCTTGGCCTGCTTGATGGTGGTGCAGTGGCCGGTCTGTTCAAGGCGGTGATAGATGAAGGGCTTGAAGAGTTCGAGCGCCATCTTCTTGGGCAGGCCGCACTGGTGAAGTTTCAGTTCCGGGCCGACGACGATAACCGAACGTCCAGAGTAGTCGACGCGCTTGCCGAGCAGGTTCTGGCGGAAGCGGCCCTGCTTGCCCTTGAGCGTGTCGCTCAACGACTTCAACGGGCGGTTGTTGGCGCCACGCAGCACGCGGCCACGGCGGCCGTTGTCGAACAGAGCATCGACGGCTTCCTGGAGCATGCGCTTTTCGTTGCGCACGATCACTTCAGGAGCGTGCAGATCCATCAGCTTCTTCAACCGGTTGTTGCGGTTGATGACGCGGCGATAGAGATCGTTGAGATCGGAAGTAGCAAAGCGGCCGCCATCGAGCGGCACCAAGGGGCGCAGCTCCGGCGGGATCACGGGCAGCACGTCGAGGATCATCCACTGCGGCTTGTTGTCGGACTTGCGGAAGGCCTCGACAACCTTGAGACGCTTGGCGTACTTGATCTTCTTCTGGACCGAGGTCTCGGTCTTCATGCGCTCGCGAAGCTCGACGCCGAGCTCTTCAATCTGCACGCGCTTGAGCAATTCTTTGATCGCCTCGGCGCCCATCATGGCCTTGAAGCCCGAGGGGCGGAACTGCTGATCGAGCTCGCGGAACTTGGTCTCGTCCTTGATGATCTCGCGCTCCTTGACGGGCGCGTCCCCTGGATCGACGACGACATAGGACTCGAAGTAGAGGATGCTCTCGAGGTCGCGCAGCGAGATGTCGAGCAAATGGCCGATGCGCGACGGCAGGCCCTTGAAGAACCAGACGTGCGAACAGGGAGACGCAAGTTCGATGTGGCCCATGCGCTCGCGGCGAACTTTGCTCACGGTGACTTCAACGCCGCACTTGTCGCAGATGACGCCGCGATGCTTCATGCGCTTGTACTTGCCGCAGAGGCACTCCCAGTCGGTCACAGGTCCAAAGATGCGGGCGCAGAACAGGCCATCGCGCTCCGGCTTGAAGGTGCGGTAGTTGATGGTTTCAGGCTTGGTGACCTCACCATGCGACCAGCTGCGGATCTTCTCCGGCGATGCGAGCATGATGCGGATAGCGTCGAAATCGGTGATGGGGCTGGAAAGTTCAAACGGGTTTGAACGGAACAAGGTGACCCTCCTTGGCGGGCCTTTCGGCGAACCGCCGCGGCTGTTCCCGGGATTTTTGAAGGATCCTTCCTTCCCGGGAAGCGGTGTTTGCCGCTTTCAAGAAGGACCCCGAACATCAGCTACTAGCTTCTAGCTCTTAGCTGCTAGCCTTTTCTTGCTCGCTTCACGGCACTGCGGAATCTCGCAGCACGGTGAAGCTGGAAGCTGAAAGCTAGCAGCTAGAAGCTGCTTTAATCGGCGACCGCTGCCAGATCCGGCACGGGGACCTTCTTGATCAGGTCCGCACGCTTGATCAGTTCGACATCGAGGCAGAGCGACTGCAACTCACGAATCAGCACGTTGAACGACTCCGGCACACCCGGCTCGATGGCAGCTTCGCCCTTGACGATGGCCTCGTAAATCTTGGTACGGCCGTAGACGTCATCGGACTTGGCGGTGAGCAGTTCCTGCAGGATGTACGCTGCGCCGTAAGCTTCCAGGGCCCAGACTTCCATCTCGCCGAAGCGCTGGCCGCCGAACTGCGCCTTGCCGCCCAGCGGCTGCTGAGTGATGAGCGAGTACGGCCCGATGGAACGCGCGTGAATCTTGTCGTCCACCAGGTGCGAGAGCTTGAGCATGTAGATGTAGCCCACGGTAACGGGCTGCTCAAACTGCTCGCCGGTCATGCCGTCGAACAGCGCGGTTTTTCCCGAGGAAGGCAGGCCGGCCGAAGCCAGCAGCGCCTTGATCTCGCTCTCCTGCGCGCCGTCGAACACCGCGGTGCCGAACCAGATGCCGCGCTTCATGCCGGCGCCCACGCGGAGCAGCATCTCGTCGTCAAGCTCGAGAAGCTGGCGCAGGGTTGCTGTTCCGGCGAACTCCTTCTTGAAGAGTTCGCGGACTTCATCAGCCGCCGACTTGTCTGCAAGCACCGACAGCATTTTCTCACCGTCGGAGCCATGCTCATGACGACTGACAATTTCCTTGACGTTGCCTGCCAATCTGAGCCCCAGCGCGTGTGCCGCCCAGCCCAGGTGCGTCTCCAGAATCTGACCGACGTTCATACGCGAAGGAACGCCAAGCGGGTTCAGGACAATCTCCACAGGGGTTCCATCTGGAAGATACGGCATGTCTTCTTCCGGCAATATGCGGGCAATAACGCCCTTGTTGCCGTGACGACCGGCCATCTTGTCGCCGACCGAAAGCTTGCGCTTCATGGCTACGTAAACCTTGACCAGCTTGATGACGCCGGGAGGGAGTTCGTCGCCCTTCTGCAGCTTGAGGATCTTTTCGTTGGTGATCTTGCGCAGCACTTCGATCTGGCGCGAGGTCATCTCCTCGATCTCGTCGATCTGCTCGTTCACCCGCGGGTCCTTGTCGTTGTAACGGATGCGCTTGAGGTTCTTGGTAGAGATGCGCTCGATGGTTTCGCGATCCAGCAGAGCGCCCTTGGTGAGGAGACGCTTGTTGGTGCGCTCGTCGTGCAGGTCGGCCAGCACTTCCTTCTGCCCGAGAATGCCGTCGAGGCGCTTGAGGCGCTCGTCGGTAAGAATGCGGATCTCGTCGCCCAGGTTCTTCTCAAGCTTGGCGATGTACTCGCCTTCGATCAGCTTGGCGCGCTCATCCTTCTCCTGGCCCTTGCGGCTGAAGATGCGCACGTCAACCACCGTGCCTTCAATGCCGGGGGGGCAGGTGAGCGAAGCATCGCGCACGTCGCCTGCCTTTTCGCCGAAGATCGCGCGGAGCAGCTTCTCTTCCGGGGTGAGCTGGGTCTCGCCCTTGGGCGTTACCTTGCCGACCAGAATGTCGCCGTGCTTGATCTGGGCGCCGATGCGGATGACGCCGCTCTCGTCCAGATCGCGCAACGCATGCTCACTGACGTTGGGAATGTCGCGCGTGATCTCTTCCGGCCCAAGCTTGGTGTCGCGGGCTTCGATTTCGAATTCCTCAATGTGTACCGAGGTGTAGTAGTCCTCGCGCACCAGCTTTTCACTGATGAGGATAGCGTCTTCGAAGTTGTAACCGCGCCACGGCATGAAGGCGACAAGAACATTGCGCCCGAGTGCGAGCTCGCCCTGTTCCGTGCAAGGTCCGTCCGCAATGACCTGCCCCTTGATGACCCGATCGCCTTCGCGGACAACCGGCTTCTGGTTGATGCAGGTGTTCTGGTTGGAGCGCTTGAACTTGATCAGCTGGTAGATGTCCGAGCCGACCTCGCGCGAAAGCTGCGTGGGGTGATGCTCGCCCTCGACGCGCACGATGATGCGCTCGGAGTCGACCGAGTCCACGATGCCGTTGCGCTTGGCCAGGATGACGGCGCCCGAGTCGCGGGCGGTGACGCCTTCCATGCCGGTGCCGACCAGAGGCGCTTCGGCGACGAGCAGCGGCACAGACTGGCGCTGCATGTTGGCGCCCATCAGCGCGCGGTTCGCGTCGTCATGCTCAAGGAACGGCACGAGCGATGCGGCGACAGAGACGAGCTGCTTGGGCGAGACGTCGATGTAATCAACGTCGGTCCGGTTGACCAGCACGAAGTTGCCCTGACGGCGTGCGTTGACCAGGTCTTCCGTGATCACGCCTTCGGCATTGAACTCGATGTTGGCCTGCGCGATGGTGTGCTTATCCTCTTCCCATGCGGAGAGGTAGAAGCTGAACGGCATCACATCGATGGCGCGTTTGCCGGCCTTCTTCAGGCCTTCGTTGAGGCGCCCGGCTTCTTCCTTCTCGATGTGGTCGCCGACGCGCAAGCCGCTTTCGCCGGCGTTGACGATCTCCACGTAGTCGAGAATGCGCGAGTCCTTCACCTTGCGGTAAGGCGACTCGATGAAGCCGTATTCATTGATGCGCGCAAAGCACGAGAGCGAGCTGATGAGGCCGATGTTCGGGCCTTCCGGCGTCTCAATCGGGCAGATGCGGCCGTAGTGCGTGGGATGCACGTCGCGGACTTCAAAGCCGGCGCGCTCGCGGGACAAACCGCCCGGCCCAAGAGCCGAGAGGCGGCGCTTGTGCGTGATCTCGGAGAGCGGGTTGGTCTGATCCATGAACTGCGACAACTGCGAGGAACCGAAGAACTCGCGGATGGCCGCCATGACGGGCTTGGCGTTGATCAGGTCGTGCGGCATTGCCGTCGAAAGCTCCTGATAGACGCTCATTTTCTCTTTAATTGCCCGCTCCATGCGGACGAGGCCAATGCGGAACTGGTTCTCCATCAGCTCGCCCACGGCGCGCACACGGCGGTTGCCGAGATGATCGATGTCATCGACCATGCCGATGTTGCGGCGCAGCTTGAGCAGGTAGCGAATGGTCGCGTAGAAGTCTTCCGGCGTCAGGGTGCGGTGATCGAGATGCGTCGCGTCCTGATTCTCGTAGAGCTTGATGTTGAACTTGAGGCGGCCCACGCGCGAGAAGTCGTACTTGCGCGCGTCGAAGAACATGCCTTCAAAGAGAGCCGTCGCCGTGTCAAGCGTCGGCGGGTCACCGGGACGCAGCTTGCGGTAGATCTCGATGAGCGCCTCTTCGGGCTTGCGCACCGAATCGCGCTTGAGCGTGTTGGTGATGATGTTGCCCACCTCGTCGCGCTCAGGGAAGAAGACCTCAAAGCTGGCTGCGCCGGACGACAGCACCTTGTGCAGGCGGTCGGCGGTGAGCTCAACGTTGGCCTCGACAATCACTTCGCCGGTGTTGAGATCGATGATGTCGGACGCAGTGAGCGCGCCATCGAGCTCCGCGGCTTCCACTTCAATGCGGTCGATGGCTGCGGCGCGAATCGCCTTCAGCGTGTGCGCGGTGATCTTGCGGCCAGAGTGAGCGATCTCATCGCCATTGTGCAGCACGGCGTGCGCCGGCTTGGCGCCCTGCAGATGCGTGCCCTTGCCCGCTTCCGGCGAGACGGCCCAGTGCAGCTTGCCATCGGCGATGTGGATGCGGTCGACGGTATAGAACGTCTTCAAAATCTCTTCGTCGGACCTGAGCCCCAGAGCCCGCAGGAAGATGGTGCCCAAGAACTTGCGCTTGCGGTCGATGCGGACGTAGAGGGTGTTCTTCTGGTCGTATTCAAACTCCACCCACGAGCCGCGATAGGGGATGATCTTGCCCAGGAAGTAAGTGCGGTTGTTCGCCGTCTCAAAGAAGACGCCGGGCGAGCGGTGCAGCTGCGAAACAATGACGCGCTCGGTCCCGTTGACGATGAAGGTGCCGTTCGGCGTCATCAGGGGAATGTCGCCGAAGAAGACTTCCTGCTCCTTGATGTCGCGAATGGTCTTGTTGCCGGTCTCGGGGTCCTTCTCGTAAATGGTGAGGCGCACGGTAACCTTGAGCGGCGCGGAGAACGTCATTCCGCGCTCTTCGCACTCCTGCTGGTCGTACTTCAACTGCAGGCTGACCGGGTCGCCGCACTTGTTACAGAAGTCGGGCGTGTTCTTGTTGTAAGTGCCGCACTTCTGGCAGAGCACATCGCCGGGAAGGAACGGGTCCGTAATGACCATGGCGCCGCAATGCACGCAGGCGGTGCGCAGGTGGTGGAGGCCCTTGAGGTGGCCGCACTTGCACTCCCAGTTGCCGATCGAGAAATCGACAAAATCCAACTGTGAGATGCCACGGAAGTCGGTAATCGGAAACACAGAAACAAACACAGACTGCAGCCCCGAGTCGTCGCGCTCGTTGGGCAGCTTGTCCATCTGCAGAAAACGCTCATAAGAGCGGCGCTGCACTTCAATCAGGTTGGGGATCTGGGTTGCGGTGGGAATCTTGGAAAAATCGAGCCGGCTGCGAATCGCGCGCTTCTCGTTAGGCATGTTCACTCCTGAGGCTCATCACTCCGGATCGGCATCCAACTTCGGAAGCCGACTCCGGGCCGCGGCCCGAGTCTCAGGGCAACGGCTGTTACGGTAAAAGAACTCCAACAATCCAGACTGGAAGATGCGTATTGCGCCCAGTCCCACCCATGCAAGCCCCGAGCCGCCCGTATAAAATTCCCAGGCGCACCAGGACGTATCCCTATGCCAAGCATGTTCCGGGAGTGTCACTGCAGATACCGCGTTTTGGGCATTGCCGCTTTTGCGGCAACTGCGCTAGACTGCGCATAATCGAGAGAAGCGGAGCGCGCCGAAGCCCCCTTCAGGAAAAAATCCGTCAGGAAATTTCACGCGCATTGGGTGAAGTGAGCAAAACCGCTCAATTTACCGCAGGGGTGGACACAAATAGCTCGTAAGGACGCAATGCCTCACGAGCGCGGCCCTTTGCCTGTGCCCCCATCCGAATTCTGATTCACTACTCTCGCCGATCCCAAAGCTCGCTTCTGCTGCTCGCTCGCCAACCCGTCAACTCTTAGCCCATACGCCATTTGGATCAGGGCAACTCGTTGACACTCAGGCACTTAACATCCGCGCCAAACCCGCCGCCAGAGTGCTTGTCTCTGCCACGGCCCACGAACGCCTGGTGCCACTCCGCTTGTACTCAAGACGCGCCGTACCGCTCCGCTCTATTCCGTCCTAAAATCGGAATGAGCCAGAAAGACGCGCAATGGCTATCATAGCGCGTCCCGGCTAAGCTTGCAAGTGCCGGCCGAGCAGGGCCTCGCACGGGCCGCTCCACTCTTGGTGGAAGGCACATGCCAGACCCAGCCCGGCTGACTGCAACTACTTGATTTCGATGGTCGCGACGCCTTCGAACTTCTTCCGGATCGCCTCGGCCTCGTCCTTGGTGGCGTTTTCCTTGATCGCCTTGGGAGCGCCATCGACCAAGTCCTTGGCTTCCTTCAGGCCCAGCGAAGTGACTTCGCGAACGGCCTTGATGGTGTTGATCTTGTTCGCGCCGAAGTCCTTGAGAATGACCTGGAACTCGGTCTTTTCTTCAACCACCGCAGCCGCCGCGCCGCCGCCAGCCGCCACGGCCACCG
>Ga0182030_10020919_pt1 | contig 12301 bp, 8 predicted proteins | sample 812S3MmetaG_FD_121299 | JGI IMG/M metagenome (GOLD analysis project Ga0182030, IMG submission 121299) | Permafrost microbial communities from Stordalen Mire, Sweden - 812S3M metaG (Illumina Assembly) | ecosystem: Environmental > Terrestrial > Soil > Wetlands > Permafrost | place: Sweden...
CTGGCAGGACAGCGGCCTGCCGCCGATGGCGGTCTGCATCAACGTCTCGGCACGCCAATTCAAGGAAAGGAACCTCGTCGCCCGGGTCGCCAACGCCCTTACGCAAACCGGGCTCGACGCCAAGTACCTAGAGATCGAGGTGACCGAAAGTCTGATCATGCAAGACCTCGATCTCGCCGTCGCGACGATGAACGATCTCCAGCGCCTCGGCGTCCAACTGTCGATCGACGATTTCGGCACCGGCTATTCCAGCCTCAGTGCGTTGAAGACCTTCCCGGTGACGAGGTTGAAAATCGATAAGTCGTTCATCGACGGACTGCTTGCCAACGAAAATGACAAGGCGGTCACCAGCGCTGTCATTTCGCTTGGTCAGAAGCTCAATCTCAGGGTCATCGCCGAGGGGGTCGAAAACGACGCCCAAGCCGCGCTCCTGCGCAACATCAATTGCGACGAGATGCAGGGCTTCCTATTCAGTAAGCCGCTGCCGGCCGAGGGGGTTGAAGAATTGCTCAAGGCGAGATCACAATGACCCCTGTAGCGGAGATTCTTGGAGCGCTAATCGGCTAAATGGGCAGGTTGGGCGCGAACCAGCCCAAGGCGAGGGCGCCGCGATCCCCATATCCGCGCGTCAAAGCCAATCCGTAGGGGTTTTGTGTAACTAAGCCCCGAGACCTGGCTCTGACGCAATCCCGATGAACGCCGGCAATCAAGCCAGAATAGGAGCGTCTTCGCGGGACTTTGGTCGTTTGCAGAACACGGAGAGTGCCTGCGCGTAGCCGAGCGCGGCGAATATTCCGCATACAGCGGGCCTATACGCCGCCCCCTCCCAAACACATCATCGAGAGTGCGTCAGAGCCGAGACCTGACCCAGTGACGACCAATCAACACAAAGCGTTACGACGCCGATCGGCGTTCGGACCCGGGGCCGACCAGCACCGCACCGACACCGCCTGATTGGCAATACGTGACCCGAAGTGGCTGGGAGCGGAACGACAGGTTCCGAGCGCCGAGAAGAGCAAGCGAGCATACGATTGGTGCGAGCGAACGGCACGGTTCAACGCAAACTGAAATCCGGCGAGCGGCGAACGCTTGTTTCTAACTCTGCCTAACTGGACACGATTGGCCGCATATCGCCCCAAGGTTGGCAGGTCTCAAAGGCCGCAGCCGCCGCGATCACGGCGCCATCCGCAAGGTGCCGTCCGACGATTTGCAATCCAATTGGAAGGCCATCGTCGGTCCACCCCGCGGGGACACTGGCTGCGGGTTGGCCGGTGAGGTTTGCCGGATAGAGCGCAGGCGTCCAGGCGTCGTCGGCGACGGCTTCGGATTCGATCGCTCCCGGTCCCGCCAGGTCGATGGCGAAGGGGGTAGCAGGCACAGTCGGCGTCAGGAGCAAGTCGAATCGCGTCATGAACTGCGCCATAGCCTGAACAACCTTCTTGCGCGCGGTGATGGCGTCGGTGAAGGCTTCTGAAGGCCATGACTTCGACAGCAACGCACGAACCGAAGGCGACAGATCGCTCTCCCGTCCGGAGCTCAAGGCCTTCAGGCCTGCAATGTCGGTTTCGAGCGCCACGATCGCGCGAAAGCAATCGATGAAATCGCCGAGCGGCGCCTTCTCAATCGTGACGCGACAGGCGAGGTCTGTCTCGAAGCGCTGGGCTGCGCGGTCCACAAGCGCGCGCACCCTTCGATCGACGCGAACGCCGCCCCAGTCCGGACAATACGCCACCTTCAGGCCAAGCCCCGCGGTCGGAGACGCCGCCGCGCGAATCCAGTCGACGCCTTCCACTGGGATCGAAAGTCGATCGCGCGGGTCGGGTCCGGCGATGACGTCGAGCATCAGCGCCGCGTCGGCGACGCTGCGCGCGAGTGGGCCGATATGTTCGATTGATTCCCAGCCCGATACGCCGGGGAAACGGGGATCGCGACACCCTGGCCATACCGGAACGCGGCCCATCGACGCCTTTATTCCGACGAGGCCGCAGAACGACGCCGGCAGGCGTATCGAACCGCCTCCGTCGCTGGCGATCGCGATCGGGCACATGCGGCTGGCGACCGCTGCCGCCGAGCCCGCGCTCGAACCCCCCGGCGACAGCGTCACATTCCAGGGGTTTCGCGTGGTGGGAAAGACCGGGTTGTGGCCAAAACCGCCGTAACCGAATTCGGAAGCGTTGGTCTTTCCTAAAATGATCGCGTCGGCGGCCTTCAGGCGCTCCACGACAATGTCGTCGTCATCGGGGATGAATTCCTCGTAGAGCTTCGAGCCATAGGTTGTGCGAACACCCTTGGTGGCGACGAGATCCTTGATCGCGACAGGAACCCCAGCCAGCGCGCCAACCGCTTCGCCGCGACGGATGCGCAGTTCTAAGGCGCGGGCGGCCTCTCTGGCGGATTCGGGCGTTGGCGTGCAGAACGCATGCAGCGACGCGTCGAGACTTTGCTGGACCGTCAAGGCGGCCTCGACGATTTCGACCGGCGAAAGCGCGCCGGCTTTCACTTGACGCGCCATCTCGGCCGCCCCGAGCGAGGCGTAGTCTTCCAGCGACAACATGATGCCTCGACGATCCCAATCTCGCGAGAAGTCGCCCGCGGCCAGTTTGACCGCGGGCGATATAAACGGCTCAGTTCGTCCGCTTGATCGAGCGATAGTCGAGCACCAGGTGGAACCAGTAGGTGTAGCCCTCGATGTTCTTCTGCATCGCGACGTCGCGATAGTCGTTGACGAGCGGAATACGCGGCACGTCGGCGAAGGCGGTCGTGATGAAGCTCTTGACCTCGGCGTCGTACTTGGCGGGGTCGGTCTCGAAGCGCGCCGCCTCGATTTGGCTGTCCATGGCCGGGTTCTTGTAATTCATGTCGTCAAAGACAGAATTGTTGATCCCGTCATAGGTCCAATAGAAATAATAGTCGGGGTAATTGAGCCATGCCTTGAAGCTCATGAGAAGAAGCGGCATGTCCTTCTTATTCAGCCGCGTGTACCACTCGGCGCCCGGCACCTTTTCGATCTGCACGTCGATGCCGATCTTTTTGAGATTGGCCTGCGTGAGGACCGCGATCGGCTCGCGGGTGGTTGACGTCGTCACGTCATAGCTGAGCGTTGTCTTGAAGCCGTCGGGATAGCCGGCCTCCTTGAGCAGCGCCTTCGCCTTGTCGAGATCGGTGTCGAATGGCGAAGGCTGGGGCCAGGCGGTCGTCGCGACTTCCCCCTTGGCGCCGAACATGCCGATGCCGCGATCGTAGAGTCCGGTGTGAAGGATGTCCTGGTAAGGGACGGCGTAGGCCATCGCCTGCCGAACCTTCGGATTGTCGAAGGGCGGCATTGTGACGTTCATGTCCATGTAGAGGAGCTCGGCGTCGATCTGCGTTCCGATGACCTTGAGCTTGCCCTCCTTGGCCAGTTCGGCGAAGTCTTTAGGCGGAAGATTGAAGGAGAGGTCGGCGTCGCCCTTCTCCAACAGGGCGCGGCGCGTACCAGCCGACTCGATCTGGCGCTCGATCACTTTCTTCATCGCCGGCAGCGGGCCGGACTTCCAAGCGTCGAAGCGTTTGAAAGCGATCTCGGAGCCGGGCTTCCAGCTGTCGACCATGTACGCGCCGCCGCCGGCGTCGTTCTTGCCGACCCAGTCTAGCGCCCAAGGATCTGCGGCGGTGGCGTGCTGCTTGGCGAGCTTGGAATTGACGATCATCGCGATCGGCACGGCAAGATTGGGCAGCTCCAGTTTGTTTGGCTTGGGAAAGATGACCTTGAACGTCAGCGGATCGACCGCCACGAACTGATCGGGCGACTTCATGTCGCTCGCGCCCATCTGGATGCCGGGAAAGCCTCCAACCGAGACCGCGCGATCGAACGACCATTTCACGTCGTCGGCGGTGACCGGCGAGCCGTCATGGAACGTGGCGTCCTTGCGCAAATGGAACGTCACAGACGAACGGTCCGGAGCGATCTCCCAGCTTTCCGCGAGTTCCGGCTTGAACTGCGTGAAGTCATAGGACGGCGTGCCGTCGGGCAGCGTCTTCATGCCGTGGGTGATCAGGCGGTCGTAGATATTCCAGGACACTTCGTGTGTCGGGACGTTGGCGTTAGCCGCGTCGATGTCGAGCGAGGCGGGCCCCTCCTCGGCGACGACGATCAGGGTTTCTGCGCGTGTCTGGGCTAGCGCCCCGGAAGATTGCAGAGCGCAAGCGGCCGTCAAGGCGGCGGCCCTAAAACTCATCTTCAAAGCGCGTTTCCGCCGATCCTCAATGTTCAACATATCGGTCTCCCAGGTCGGATCGCGCCGTGGCGCGAACTCAGGCACGAAGTCGTGACATGCCTACGAAGCAAGTTAGATGCCAGAGCCGGCAAGCCCATTAAGGGCCGTTTCTTCAAGGGGATTTGCTGGATCACTCGATTTCGAGCGCCATTGAAGTTTGCAACATGCCTAAAAATCATGTCATGTGCAAAAATCTTCGCCTCATGGCCGCTTCATTCGGCTGAGGTCGACAAATCCAGTCGCCGCTTTCCGCATTGCGTTCATGGCATGGGATTTGCGGTCATGACGATGGCTAAAGGCGACGGAGAGGGGCGCTTTGGGAACGCTTCGCGTGATAAGGGGCCGGGCCCTGGCGGCGGCGCCCAACCTGGTCGGCGTCGTCGCCGTCGTCTTCCTGCTGACGCATGTCCTCCCCGGGGACCCCGCCGCCTATTTCGCCGGACCTTCGGCGACGGCGGCGTCGATCGAGGAGACGCGCCATCGCCTCAGCCTCGATCACAATCTCCTCGAACAATTCGCACTCTATGTCCGCGGCCTCGCGCACGGCGATCTTGGGCAATCCCTCATTTCCGGTCAGCCGGTGCTAGCTGACCTCGCCCAGCGTCTGCCGGCGTCGCTTGAATTGACCCTCGGCGCCCTGTTGCTGGCCTTGGCAGTGGGAATACCCCTGGGGATGCGGGCGGCGTTGCGGCCGGACGGTTGGGTTGACGGGCTTTGCAGCGCCATTTCGACGATAGGGCAGGCCACGCCCACGTTCTTTCTCGGCTTGGTGCTTGTCTTCGTATTCTACTACCTGCTCGATTGGGCGCCGGCGCCGCTTGGTCGGCTCGACAGCATGCTCTCCCCTCCGCCGGAACGAACGGGTTTCTGGACTATCGACGCCGCGCTTGCCGGGGATCTGCCGCTTCTGGGCGCGGTGCTCGGACAATTGGTCCTGCCGGTCGTGACGCTCGGTCTGTTTGGCGTCGGGCCGATCGCCCGCATGACGCGGGCGAGCCTCATTGAAGTCCTGGCGAGCGATTACGTTCGCACGGCGCGCGCCGCCGGGTTGCCGCCGCGGCAGGTGCTGTGGACCTACGCGTTCCGCAACGCCGTCGTTCCGATCCTCAACACGGTCGGGATGGTGTTTTCGTTTCTGCTCGGCGCTAACGTTCTCGTCGAGAAAGTCTTCGGATGGCCCGGCGTCGGCGCTTACGCGATCGACGCGCTGCTGGCTTCGGACTTTGCCCCGGTGCAGGGCTTTGTGGTCGTCATGGCCTTCTTCTATCTGGTCGTGAACCTCGGCATCGATGTGGCCGCCGCTTTGGTCGATCCTCGGGTCGCCGTCGATGGCTGAGACCGCCGCCAAACAATCAGCCGTCACGGCGGCGAATATTCGCACCACGATCGCGGTTGCGTTGCTGGCCGTCTTTGTGGTCGCCGCTGCGCTGGGCCCTTATGTCGCGCCCTACGACCCGCTGGCGCCGGCGCCGCTCGAAGCGTTGACAGCGCCGAGCCTCTCCCACGCCTTCGGCACCGACGCGTACGGGCGCGACATTTTGAGCCGCGTGCTGGTTGCGACACGTCTCGATCTGATCATCGCTGTCGCGGCGGTGCTGATCGCTCTGACGATGGGGACTGCCCTTGGCGCCTTCGCCGGCTGGGCCGGGGGGTGGCCCGACCGCATCATCGGGCGGATTATCGATACGATCATGGCGTTCCCGCTCTTCGTGCTCGCCGTTGGCGTCGCCGCGGGTCTGGGAAATTCGATCTCCTCCGTCATCGTCGCGACGGCGATCGTCAACTTGCCATTCTATGCGCGCCAGGCGCGCAGCGACGTCAGCCGTCAGCGCAAGGCGGCCTATGTGGAAGCCGCCGCGCTCGCCGGGTTTTCGCCAATTCTGCTCGTCTTACTGCAAATACTGCCCAACATCGCGCCGCCGCTGATGGTTCAGTCCTCGCTCAATCTTGGTTGGGCGATCCTGAATGCGGCGGGCCTGTCGTTCATCGGCCTGGGTGTGCGCGCGCCGACGGCCGAATGGGGTATCATGGTCTCCGAGGGGGCCGCCAACATCTTCTCCGGCGAGTGGTGGATGTTCATTTTCCCCGGCGCGGCTCTGATGATCGCGATCCTGACGTTTTCGCTTTGTGGCGATGCGCTACGCGACCTTCTGGACCCGAAACGGCGATGACGGCGCCTCCGGCCGATCCGCCTTTGATCTCGATTCGCGGTCTGACGATCTGTTTCGGCGCGGACGCCGCGCGCCCACCGACCGTCGACGACGTCGAACTTGATATTCGCCCGGGGGAGTTCGTCGCTCTGGTGGGCGAGAGTGGTTCAGGCAAATCGCTGACGGCGCATACGCTCGCCGGCATCCTCGATCCAGCGGCGAAGCTCAGCGCGGAACGACTGGAGGTGGCGGGGATCGACGTTCTCGCAGACGGTTGGGACCAATTGCGAGGTCGCAAGGTCGGCATCGTGTTCCAGAATTCCCGCGCCGCGCTCAATCCCATACGTAGTATCGGCCGCCAACTCGCGGACGTCTTCAAAGCGCATGGCACAGCGTCGGGTTCCGCGATTGCTCCCGCGGTCGTCGCTGCGTTGACCGACGTTCGCATCCCCGACCCCAAGCGGCGCATAAGCGCCTATCCGGGAGAACTCTCCGGTGGCATGTGCCAACGGGTGATGCTCGCCATCGCCCTTGCCGGCAACCCGTCGCTTCTCGTCGCCGACGAGCCGACGACCGGCCTCGACGTGACGACGCAGTCGGCGATCTTGGCGCTTCTGCTCGAACGGGTGCGCGCAAGGCGCATGGCGGCGATCCTGATTACGCATGATCTGGAACTGGCGCGCGCTTACGCCGAGCGGATCATCGTCATGCACGCGGGGCAGATCGTGGAGGACGCGCCGGCCGCGGCGCTGTTCGCGAATCCGCGGCACCCTTATTCCGCGTTGTTGATCACGGCGACGCCGGCGCGCGCGCGCAGCGTCGACGATCTCTCTGGCATTCCCGGCAAGACGCCCGATCTCAACGCCAGGACGCCCGCCTGTCGTTTCGCCGACCGTTGCAGCCGCGCAGAACCACGCTGCCGAACCGAATTTCCGCCGCTCCGCATTGAAGTCGACGGCCATGGTTTCCATTGCTGGCGACCGCTATGAGCAGCCTTCTCGAAGTCACCGGTCTGCGCAAACTCTTCCCCGCCGGCCACGGAGGGAAGCTGCATGCGGTCGATGAAGTCGACTTTGACCTTGCCGGGGGCGAAAGCCTTGGCGTCATTGGCGAAAGCGGCTCCGGGAAATCGACGATCGCCAGATTGATCGCGCGCCTCGCCGACCCGACCGCGGGACGTATTCGATTCGAGGGGCGCGACATCGGCGCCATTCCCAGCCGCAAATTCGCCGGCGACGTCGCTCGCAAGTCCATCCAACTCGTCTTTCAGAGCGCCGGGGATTCTCTAAATCCGGCCTACAGCGCCGCACGCAATATCGTTGTGGGTTTCGGCTCGATCCGTCTCAATTCCGAGTCCCGCGAATGGGCGTCGAGTCTTGCCGGGGAGGTCGGCCTCGCTCCAGAATTGCTCGACCGCCGCCCGCATCAATTGTCCGGCGGCCAGCAGGCGCGTGTCGGCATCGCCCGAGCACTGGCCTGCGAGCCTCGCCTGTTGATCCTGGACGAACCGACGGCGCCGCTCGACGTCTCCGTACAGGCGACGGTCCTCAAACTGATCGACGGGATCCGACGCAAACGGCGGCTGAGCCTGATGTTCGTTTCGCACGATCTCGACGTCGTGCGCCTCATGTGCGATCGGGTCATGGTGCTCTATCTCGGGCGCGTTGCGGAAATCGGTCCCGTCGGCGAAGTCCTGAGCGCGCCCCGCCACCCCTACACCCGCGCGCTGATCGCCTCGGCGCCAGGATCCGCGGCGCCTACGCAGCTTCCTGGCGAAGCGACAAGTCCGATCGCCCCGCCGACAAACGCCTGCCTGTTCGCAAGCCGCTGCGGGAACGCCGCCCCGGAGTGCGCTTTGCGCCGGCCCCAACTTGTCGAGGTCGGGCCCGACCATCGCGCCGCCTGCCTGCGGCTCTGAGGCTCGTCCGCGGGTTCAATGCACCTGGGGAGTGTTCACCCAGACAATACGGGCGGTTTCCGCGCCGGTGTTGCGATAGCTGTTAGGTAAGTGCGCCTTGAAGAAAAACGAATAGCCTGCCTTCAGTTGATAAGTGGCGCCATCGATCGTCAGCTCGATCTCCCCCGAAATCAGCAGTCCGACCGCCTCGCCCTGATGCGTTATGGCGTCGAATTTTTCGCCGCCGGGCTCGATGACGTGAATATTCGCTTCCAGCAGGTTACCCGCCGCGAGCGGCACCAGCCGCTCGTAAGAAACCCCCTTGCCCGGACGCAGGGCGTCGGCGCCGACGACCATTCGATCTTCGGGACGCTGAACCAGTTTATGGGTGTCGATCTCCAGGCCGAAAAACGAACCGAGGTCGCGATTGAGGGCGGTCACGATCTTGTTGAGCATGATCAGCGAGGGGGTGACCTTTCCCGCTTCAATCTTGGAAATCATGCTCTCGTTGCAGCCAACGGCGTCGGCAAGGTCCCGCATCCGCATCCCATTCAAGATACGTGCATGGCGAACGCGCGCCCCCACCTGCAAGGAGTCGATCGCGCGCTCATCCGATTTTTCGTCCATGCCCGCCTTCCGAAACGCGGCCTATTCGTCGCGGGTTACACGATTTTCAGGGAACTTGCCAGTTTGCGGACGGGTGCAAGTCACATGAATTCGCTGCCGGACAACGACACGATTGTCGGAAGCTGACGACTCACGGTACCTCGTCAGTGAACTTGCGTTGAGGGTCATAAATAAGTAAGCAGTTTCTTACTTGTGGATCTTCAAGGCGGGTTTGCCGGGTGGAGGGGTTGCGGGTTGGTGTTGCCTGCTGAAAACGAGATCCATCGCCTCCTGACTGAGTTCCAACTCGGGAACGCAAATCGGGAAAGCATATGGTCTGCCTACACCGACCGGATTGCTCGGTTCGATCCGTTGGTTCGAGCTTTTGTCGACTGGAACCGCAATCCCGTAGCTCCGAAAGTGGGCGAAGAGGACCAGTGTGAATAAGCGCGGAAGGTTGATCCAATCAATGCAATACCGCTCAGTAGGTTGCGGCGCCGATAGGCGTTCGGACCCGGGGCCGAGTGACACGCTGCTCGCCGCCGACCGGCTGCTGCGTCTCTCCAAGCGGACTGGCGTGTAAAGGTGCCCAGATACACAAGACCTTCCTGCCTGAAGGTTACTCTGTCGTCACTTTGAGCAGTTCTTCAATCCCTTTAGGGGGGAGCGGCTTACTGAAGAGATAACCCTGCATCTCATCGCAATTGTTTTCGCGCAGAAACGCGGCCTGCGCGTCGGTTTCGACGCCCTCCGCGATGACCCTCAGATTGAGCCTGTGACCTAACGAAATCACTGCGCTGGCGACAGCCTTGTCATTTTCGGCGACTGGAAGACGACTGATGAACGACTTGTCGATTTTCAGTCGCGCGACCGGAAAGGTCTGCAGTGCGCTGAGGCTGGAATAGCCGGTACCGAAATCGTCGATCGAAAGCCGAACGCCGAGGGCTCGCAATTCGTTCATCGTCGCGATGGCGAACTCAACATCCTGCATGATCAGGCTTTCGGTCAGCTCCAGCTCGAGGTACTTGGCCTCCAGCCGGCTCTCCTTCAGTGCGTCGACGACGCGAGTGACCAGATCCTTTTCTTCCTTGAATTGCCGCGCCGACACGTTCACGCAGACCGCTATCGGCGGCAGGCCGCTGTCCTGCCAGGTTTTGTTTTGCCGGCAGGCTTCGTTCAGCACCCAGTCGCCGATCGGCACGATCAGCCCGGTTTCCTCAGCCAGCGGAATGAATTTGATCGGCGGGATCACGCCCTGCTTGGGATGCTTCCACCGAATCAGCGCCTCGACCGCGAAGACGCACCCCGAGCGCAAATCGACCTGTGGCTGATAGTCGAGAATCAATTCGGATCGGACGAGCGCGTTTCGCAATTCCTCCTGCAACAGGAATCGCTCGTGGATCATGGTGTTCAGCTGGGGCGTGTAGAACTGGAAATTATCGCGACCGACTTCCTTGGCGCGATACATCGCCGCATCGGCGTTGGCCAGTAGCGTATCGGCGTCTCGTCCGTCGTCGGGATAGGTTGCGACGCCCAGGCTGCTCGTCACTCTGAGATCGTGGCCTTCGAGATGAACTGGTTCCGTGATCGCCGCTTGGATCTCGCGCACAATGGCGGAAATGACCTCCGCGTTCTTAGTCTGATCCAAGAGAACGATCACGAACTCGTCGCCACCCAGCCGCACCACCGTATCGGCCGCCTTCACGTGCTGGGCCATGCGTCTGGCGATGGTTTTCAGCAACTCGTCGCCGACGTTGTAGCCCAGGCTGTCGTTGATGAATTTGAAATTGTCGAGATCGACGAATATCACCGTCACCCAGTGGCCGTATCGCTGCGCGTGCAACAAGGCTTGCGTGAGACGGTCGTTGAGCAAGGCGCGGTTGGGGAGGCCGGTCAAAATATCGTGGTTGGCCAAAAAATGAATACGGTCTTCGGCCTGCTTGCGTTCGATCGCGATGCCGGCAATGCGCGTTGCAAAATCGATGAGGCGCTTCTCGGCCGCGGTCGGCTCGCGCACATTTGTCGAATACATCGCGAATGTGCCGAGAACTGCCCCATGATGCGAAAGGATCGGCGTCGACCAGCACGAACGAAGCCCGTGCTCGGCGGCCAGACCCTTGTAATTCTGCCACAGCGGATTGGTCATGATATCGGCGACGACGACGGCTTCCCGCCGATGGGCGGCGGTGCCGCTCGAGCCCGCTTTGGGGCCGACGGGCAGACCATCGATGGCCTGGACATAGGCCTCAGGCAGAGTCGGCGCGGCGCTGCTCCGCAAGCGGGTCCCCGTTTCGTCAAGCAACAGGACGGAACCATAGATTCCTGACAGCTGGGACTCGACGAGATGTATGAGATAATCGAGCATAGTCTCTAGCGGGGCGCTCGTCGCGATCATCTCGAGGAGTTGCGCCTGCCCATCGCGAAACGCGTCGGCTAGCTTGCGGCCCGTGATGTCACGGGCGATACCAACCAGTCCGAAGATTTCGTTCCGGTCATTGCGCACCGGCACTTTCGTCGACAAGAGACACCTATTTGTAGCCGTCGCGTCGGAAACGACTTCCTCCGCGTTGATCATCGGCTGTCCGCTGCGCAGGATCTCTTCCTCATCATTGCGAAACCGCCGCGCGGCTTCCGCGGCATGGAGATCCAAGTCAGATAGGCCGATCATGTCGCTCGTGTTCTTCCGACCACTATTGTGCGCGAGGGCTTTGTTGACGATAACGAACCTGCCCCCGGCGTCTTTGACCCATAGGTAGTCAGGCACACAGTCGATCAGCGTTTGCAGCGAAACTCGCTCGTCGCCGATGGCGGGCTTGGCGTGAAGTTCGGCAATGTCCTCATGCGTCGAAACCCATCCGCCGCCAAGCGTTGGCAGGTGGCGGCGTTGAACGGTCCGGCCATCCGGCAACTCCGCGTTTGAGACGATCCCCTCCTTGCTCGTATTGTCCGACAAGCAAGACATCAGATCGTCGTCGGCGGCCGTCGCATCAGTTCCGACGACCGCGCGAAGTTTGACGATGTCACTCAGAGTCGCGCCTGGACGAACCTGGCCGGGCGCAAGCCGATAGATCTCGGCGTAGCGGCGATTGCTCAGGATCAGCCGCTTCTCACCATCGAAAAGACAGACGCCTTGCGTGACGGCGTCGAGGGCGGTCCGATAGTGCAGCGCCTGCGCCTCGAGCTCAGCGATTCGCGCGCGAAGATCGGGCTCGAGAGCTGCCGCCGAAGCGCTCTGAAGACGCGAGCGCGCGTTTGGGTCGCTCTGATCCGGCGTCTCAGCGGCCATCCTAACTAGGTTCGTGCGCATCAGCGGTCCTTGGAGTTCGTCTTCAAGCTCAACCTTTGGTTTGTCGGCGAGCGCCCTCCAAGGTCACTGCAGGTTCGCGCGTTTC
>Ga0182030_10020921_pt1 | contig 12301 bp, 8 predicted proteins | sample 812S3MmetaG_FD_121299 | JGI IMG/M metagenome (GOLD analysis project Ga0182030, IMG submission 121299) | Permafrost microbial communities from Stordalen Mire, Sweden - 812S3M metaG (Illumina Assembly) | ecosystem: Environmental > Terrestrial > Soil > Wetlands > Permafrost | place: Sweden...
CCTTGACCTTGGCCTTGGCCTTGGCCTTGGCCTTGACCACCCGCTTGGCAGCTGCTGGGACTGCGGGCTTTGCCAGCGAAATGTGTCCTCTGCTGCCAAGCAGTTTCTTGACCGCAGCACCGAGCTCGGCCGGCGAGCGCACCGTGCGCACGCGTGCACGCTCGAGCGCGCGGTACTTGTCCTCGGCAGTACCCTTGCCGCCTGCAATCACCGCGCCCGCATGGCCCATGCGCTTGCCAGCCGGTGCCGTCACGCCCGCGATATAGGCCACGACCGGCTTGGTGACAAAGCGGCGGATGTGCTCGGCCGCAGCTTCCTCATCGCTCCCGCCGATTTCCCCGACCATGATGATGGCCTCGGTCTGCGGATCGCGTTCAAAGAGCTCGAGGACGTCGATGAAATTCATGCCGCGCACCGGATCGCCGCCGATACCGACGCAGGTGCTCTGGCCGAGCCCATTGCGCGTGGTCTGGAACACGGCCTCGTAGGTGAGCGTGCCCGAACGCGAGACGATGCCCACACAGCCGCGCTTGTGGATGAAGCCGGGCATGATGCCGATCTTGCATTCCTCGGGCGTAATGACGCCGGGGCAATTGGGGCCAATCAGCCGTGCCCCGCTACCGGCGAGCGCTGCCTTGACCCGCACCATGTCGTTGACCGGCACACCCTCGGTGATGCACACGACCAGCTCGACGCCGGCATCGGCCGCCTCGAGTATCGAGTCGGCAGCGTACGGGGCCGGCACGTAGATCATCGTGGCGGTAGCGCCGGTCGCCTTGACCGCATCGCGCACCGTGTTGAACACCGGCAGCCCCAGATGCTGCTCGCCGCCGCGGCCCGGCGTCACGCCCCCGACCAGCTTGGTGCCGTAGGCGAGGCACTGCTCGGAATGGAAACTGCCCTGCTTGCCGGTGAAGCCCTGGCAGATGACTCGCGTTCGCTTGTTGATCAGAATGCTCATGAATATTCCGTTGCTTGAATCTTGGGATCCTGGAGTGGGCGCCGGGGCCGGAGCGCTAGCGAGCCGCAGCTACGACCTTGCGGGCCGCGTCGGTCAGATCACTCGCCGCGATGATCGCCAGCCCGCTGGCCCCCAGTGCTGCACGTGCCTGCTCCGCATTCGTACCCTCGAGGCGCACGACCACCGGCACCTTGACCCCGACGTTCTTGACGGCATTGATGATGCCCTCGGCGATCAGATCACAACGCACAATGCCACCGAAGATGTTGACCAGGATCGCGCGCACGTTGGGGTTGGAGAGGATCAGCTCGAAGGCGAAGGTGACGCGCTCGCTGGTGGCGCCGCCGCCCACGTCGAGGAAGTTGGCCGGCGCCCCGCCATGCAGCTTGATCAGATCCATCGTGGCCATCGCCAGCCCGGCGCCGTTGACCATGCAGGCGATGCTGCCATCCAGCGAGACGTAGTTCAGATCGTGCTCGCTCGCCTTGTGCTCGGTCGCATCCTCCTGGCCGACATCGCGCAGCGCCGCCAGCTGCGGCTGGCGATAAAGCGCGTTGGCTTCAATGTCGAGCTTGCAGTCGAGCGCCACCAACCGGCCATCGGCGGTGACAATCAGCGGATTGATCTCAATCAGGCTCGCATCCTTATCCAGATAGAGCTTGTACAACGCCATCAGGATCGACTGAAACTGCGTAAGTTGCGCGCCTGAGAGGCCCAGCCCGAACCCGAGCTGCCGGCACTGATAGGGGTTGAGGCCAGCGGCCGGATGGATCGCCACCGAGAGGATTTTTTCCGGGGTCTCCTCGGCAACCGCCTCGATGTCCATGCCGCCGGCACTTGAAGCCACGACCGCGATGCGGCTGCGCTCGCGATCGAGGGTCAGGCTCACGTACAGCTCGCGCGCGATCTCCGAACCAGACTCCACGTAGACGCGCTCGATCGGCAGGCCGGCGGCGCCGGTTTGTTTGGTCACGAGGCGCTGACCGATCATGCCCTCGGCCGCCGCTTTTACTGCCGCTGGGTCCCGGCACAGCTTGACGCCGCCGGCCTTACCGCGGCCCCCGGCGTGGACCTGCGCCTTGACCACCCACACCTTGCCCCCGAGCGCCGCTGCAGCGGCGAGGGCTTCCTCGCCACTGGCGGCGACCTGACCGTTGGGGACCGGAACGCCGTACTCGGCGAGGATCTTCTTGGACTGGTATTCGTGCAGATTCATTGCAACTCGCGCAGCTGGTGGACTTTAAGGGCAGCGGATTGTCCCGGAATCCGCGGCCGCTCGCCACCCTATATACACAGTGTGCACAGGAGCACGCTGCTGCTGCGGCGCGCTCGCCGCGCCCGTTAGGCCGATGCTACAGTCTGCCTACGGATGAGTGCGCCCCCCGAAGCCCCTAAAAATACCGAGCTGGCCTGGCGCATTGTCGGTCTGGCCAATGCCTACCGGCTACTGGCGGCGCCGGCACTGCTGATCGTGTTTGCGCTGACCGGACCGATGCCCGTCTTTGGCGCGGCTGAACCTCGGCTGTTCTCGCTCACCGCCTGGTGTCAGATCGTGGCCGGCCTGGCACTGTTGTTCGCGGGGCGCCGGCGCTGGCCCAGCGCCCGGCGCCTGCTGGTCTTTACGCACGCCGGCGTGGATGTCGCCGCTGTCACGCTGCTCCTCTACAGCAGCGGCGGGGTTGCCAGCGGATTGGCGATTTTGCTGGTCATCCCGGTGGCGGCGATGGCGCTGCTGGCCGAGGGTCGCGACGCTTTCCTGATGGCTGCCATGGCGGCGCTCGGCATTCTCGGGCAGCAGATCGTCGCGCAGTTGGCCGGGCTCGCGCCGTCCACCGACTATCCCCTGGCCGGCATCATGGGCATTGTGGTGTTCCTGATCGCGCTCTCGGCATGGCCGGTGGCCAACCGCCTGCGCGAGAGCGAGGCACTGGTCCATCGCCAGGAGCTGGATCTTGCCAATCTGGCCCAGCTCTCACAGTACATCGTCCAGCACCTGCGCGAGAGCATCCTGGTGTGCGATCCGAGCGATCGGATCCGGCTGATCAACGAATCCGCCGCCCACCTGCTCGGCGATGAGCGTGCCGTTCCCGGCGCCCTGCTCGGGGAAGTCTCACCGCGACTGCTTTACCTGCTGACGACCTGGCGGCAGCAGCCCCGGCAAGCCGAAAATGCTCCCGGGACGCTGGTAGGGGCCGATGGGTCGCGGCTGATCGAGCCCCATTTTGCTCCGCTGGGCGCGGATGAGCCTGCGCCGGTCCTGATCTTTCTCGAGGATACGGGCGCGCTTGCCTCCAAGGTTCAGCAGTCCAAGCTCGCCGCGCTCGGTCGCTTGAGCGCCAGCATCGCCCACGAAATCCGTAACCCCGTCGGCGCGATGAGCCATGCAGCGCAGCTGCTGGCCGAATCCCATGGCCTGACCGGGGAAGATGTACGCCTGACCGAGATCATGCGCACCAATGCCAACCGCGTCAGCGGCATCATAGACAACGTTCTCAAGCTCTCGCGGCGCGAATTACCCCGCCCCGAACGTATCCAGCTGGTCGAGTGGTGCCAGAGTTTCCGCACCGAATTCTGCAGCACCATGGAATGCGCGCCGGAGCGGCTGATGGTCGTAGCTGACGATGAGAGCCTTGAGGTGAACGTCGATCCGGACCAGATGCATCAGATTCTGTGGAACCTGTGCCAAAACGCGTTGATTCATGGCCATTGTGCGGATGCCTCGCAGCCCGTGGAGCTGCATATCGGGCGACTGGGTAACGCCGGCCGCCCGTTTCTCGATGTCGCCGACCGCGGCCCTGGCGTGGCTTCGGAGGATATCGAACGCGTTTTTGAGCCTTTCTTTACGCGCGGCGCGCGCGGCACGGGCCTTGGGCTGTTTCTGGCACGGGAGCTGGCCGAATCCAACGGTGCCGCGCTGATCTACGAGCCCCGTGACGGCGGTGGGAGCCGCTTCCGGATCGTGTTCTCAGATCCATCACGCTGGGAATCGGCCTATCTAAGCGGAGAACCAGGTCGCTGATCTATTGCCCAGGGACGCGCTAAGCTTCACTCCTATATGGCCGCACCGACCGTTCTGATCATTGATGATGAACCGGACCTGGTTGAGCTGGTCTCGCTGACCCTGGGCCGCATGCAGCTTGAGACGGCAGCGGCCGGGACGGTCGCCGAGGCCCGTGCCATCCTGGGCAAGCGCCACTTTGACCTGTGTCTGACCGATATGCGCCTGCCCGATGGAGACGGCCTGGATCTGCTCGCCTGGATTCAGGAGCAATACCCGCAACTACCCGTGGCCGTGATCACTGCACACGGCAACGTTGAATCGGCGGTTCGGGCACTGAAACTCGGGGCCTTCGATTTCGTCTCAAAACCGTTGGATCTGTCGGTACTGCGCAAGCTGGTTGCGAGCGCCATCCGGCTGCAGGAAACCGATCTGCCAGGGGCCCCCGCGCCGCGCGGACCCGAGCTGCTCGGGGGCTCGGGGAGCATGCAGGAGCTGCGTCAGATTATTGCGCGCGTTTCCCGCTCCCAGGCACCGGTTCATATCGCGGGCGAATCCGGCACCGGCAAAGAGCTGGTGGCGCGGCTCATTCATTCGGCCAGCTCACGACGCCAGGCCGCCTTTGTGCCCGTCAATTGCGGGGCCATCCCCTCGGAACTGATGGAAAGCGAGCTCTTTGGCCACCGCCGCGGCAGCTTCACGGGTGCCGTTGCGGACAAAAAGGGCCTGATTCAGAGTGCCGAGGGCGGCACCCTGTTTCTCGACGAGGTCGCGGACCTGCCGTTGCATATGCAGGTCAAACTGTTGCGGGTCATTCAGGAGAAGAGTGTGCGGCCGATCGGCGAGCAGCGTGAAGCACCCATCGACGTACGCATCGTCTCGGCGACCCACAAGAACTTGAGCGAGCTGGTCGCCAACGGCCGCTTCCGCGAGGATCTGTATTACCGCGTCAACGTGATCGAAATGCGCGTGGCGCCGCTGCGCGAGCGCAGCGAGGACATTCTGCCGCTGGCCACAACGATTCTGACGCGCCTGAGTCAGCGCCTGGGCGGCGAGACGCCGGCATTGTCGCCAGAGGCTGCCGCGGCGCTGCAAGCCTACCCTTTCCCGGGAAACGTGCGGGAGCTGGAGAATATCCTGGAGCGGGCGCTGACCATGCGGGCCGGCGCTGACATCGAGGTGGCGGACCTGCAGCTGCGGGCGCCGATAGCTGCCACGCCCGAGGCTGGCGCGGCGCCCGCGGGCGCTCGGGTCGCGGCCACTGAACAGGCCTGCGGAGCATTGGGCGATCGGCTCGAGAGTCTAGAGCGGGATGCTATCGTGCGGGCTCTGGAGCAAACGCGCTATAACAAAACTGCGGCCGCGAAGCTGCTCGGCATGACGTTTCGGGCTTTGCGCTACCGAGTGAAAAAGCTGGGCATCGAATAACCCACTGGGCCCGGCGAAGCTGCCGCCCTGCACGGTGTCTCATCCGGACTATGCATAATTGGGCCTTTGCGCGGGCTTTCGGCGTACCTATGAAGTGCGCGCTGCCTGCGGCAGGTGAGGAATTTCGAAGCTAATGATCCAGCCGAACCGCAACCTGCCACCGCTGACCACGGCCGAACCGCTCGGCGCGCTCGAGCGCGCCGCCTGGGTATTGGCCATTGTGGCGGTGTGGATGGCGATGCATCTGTATGCCGGCCTGGTTCGCGATGCCGTCCCCTATACCCTGCAGAGCCTGGGACATTTGCAGCCGCAGCTGTGGGGCCAGGATCTGTACCTGCGGTTCGGAGCGCCAGATCGCTATAGCCTGTTCACGCCGCTCTACGGGCTGCTGATCAACGCCACCGGCCTGGAGCATGCAGCGCAGCTGCTGACCGTTGCCGGGCAGGCCGCCTTTTTCACTTGCGCATGGCTGCTGGCTCGCGCGCTGCTGACGCCGCGCCAGGCGCTCGCCGGAGTGCTGCTGCTGGTGGCGCTGCCCGGGCATTACGGGGCCGCCGATATCGTCCGTATCGCCGAGGATTTCGTGACGCCGCGCCTGCTGGCCGAGTCCCTGGCGTTGGCGGCGATCATCAGTTGGACTCAGCGCTCGCGTTACGGTGCGCTGAGCTTCACGCTGCTGGCCGTCGCGTTCGATCCGTTGACCGGGATCACCGCGCTGGCCTTCCTGCTGTGGCTGGAGCTGGCGCAGCCGCGGCCGCAGCTGAGCCTGAGTTTATTGCTCGCGGGCGTGGCTCTGGCGATGCTGGTGCTGGTCGGCTCACTGGCGCACGGGCTGCCATTGCGATTCGATCTGGCTTGGTATCAGTGGATACCCGCGCACATGTCGCAACTGCAAATCAGGCACTGGAGCGCCGCCGACTGGGGCGCGACGCTCGCGCCAGTGGGCGTGTTGTGCGCTGGCATCGCACTGCTGGAGCCGCCGGCCCGGCAGCTGGCACAGGCGGCACTGGGCATCGGGCTGGCCGGTATCGCACTGACGGCGATCGGAGCCGACCAACTGCATCTGTTGCTGATTACCCAGGGCCAGCCGTGGCGCTGCCTGTGGCTGAGCAGCACGCTCGCCACGCTGCTCGCGCCGCTCATTGCCGCGCGGCTGTGGCGGCACAGCGCGCTCGGGCGCGCTTCAGCTTTGCTGCTGCTCGCCCAGTATCTGCTGATGAGCGAGCGCTATGCGCCGCTGATAGCGGTACTGGCCTGCGGCGTGCTGACGCTGGCGCTGATGGCCGCGCCGCACATCCCTCGTCAATATCAACGCGTTGCTTTGCTGGGTGCGTTACTTGTGTGCATGCTCGCGCTGGCGGTGGCAACCGCCAACTACTTCGTCGTGGCACAGTATCACTATTTTCCGGATCAGCCTTTTGCCGCACCGGGATGGCTCAAGAGTCTGCGCGTTGCAGATCGCACGGGGCTGACAGGATTTGTCCTGCTCGGCCTCCTCGCCACGCTCACGGCCGGAACTTGGCGACGCGCCACGGTGCCGGCGCTGCTGGTGCTCGGCGCGCTGGGATCTGTCGCGCTGGCTTCTCCGACCTGGACGCTCTGGACGCGGCTGAGTTATCGGGCAGCCGATAAAGCGCTGTTCGCGGGCTGGCGGGCGATAATCCCACGGGGCAGTGAAGAGCTGCTGGCAGATGATCCGCTGTTTGTGTGGCTCATTCTCGAACGGCCCAACTATCTCTCCAGAGCGCAGCAACAGAGTGCGCTGTATTTCCGGCCGGCCGCGCTGATCCTGACCCAACGCGAGCTCGCGCTCCGGCCTTATTTGCGGGCGCAGGGACTGGCTTTTTGGGAAGATGAGCCAACCGCCGAACCTGGGATACCGACCCTCGCAATGGCCTGCGCGATGCCGGATTTGCGATTCGTTGTTTCGCGGGTGCCGCTGCCGGCGACGCCGATCGCCGAGAGCCCGCCCGGGATCAGTGCCAATTTTCGTGGCCTGAGGCTCTACCAATGCCCCGCGCGCGCGGACGCGAGCTGAATGATGCGCGTTTTAGTCACTGTGGAGCGATCCTGCCATGGAGTCTGGCTTGAGGGCGAGATCGCCCTGACCGCGTGTGCGGATGCTGCTTGAGTAGCTCCCTTACCGCGCTGGTCTCAGGCGGCGGACCGCTGCCCTCAGAGCTTAGCCGGCCGGCTCGGCTCGCGTGGCTGCTGTTCATCGTTGCCAGCTGGATGCTGCTACACCTCTATGGAGGTCTACGCCACGACTCGGTCATGTACAGCATGCAGGGTCTGGCCCATGCACACCCGCAATTGTGGGCGCAAGATGTGTATCTGCGGTTCGGTTCGCAGGATCAGTACACGATCTTCGCCTCCGTTTACGGAAAACTGATCGGCTGGCTCGGGCTTGAGCAGGCCGCCGAGCTGCTGACCGCGCTCGGCGAGTTGGCTTTCTTCGTCAGCGCGTGGCGCCTGGCGCGGCTGCTGTTGCCCGAGCGACAGGCGCTGATGGGTCTGTTCCTGCTGGTCGCGTTGCCGGGTAACTACGGCAGCTCCGCCGTCTTCCATGTGGTCGAAGACTTCGTCACTCCGCGCCTGCTCGCCGAGGCGCTGGCGCTTGCCACCGTGCTGAACTGGGTGCGGGGGCGGCGCTTGCTGGCGGTCCTGTGTGCCACTGCCGGGCTGGCGATTCATCCGATTATGAGCGTGGCAGGCATTGGGATTTGCTTCTGGCTCAGCCTGATCCTGCCCAGGCCACGCGTGGGCGTGGCGCTCGGCCTCGTGTGCCTCGCCGGGCTGCTGCTGGCCGGCCTCGCCAGCGGGCCGCCACTGCGTTTTGATGACTTCTGGTTCGAGGTCAGCCCAGCGAAACTTGATTATCTGCTCATCAGCCACTGGGATGTGCGCGCCTGGAGCGAGACGCTCGTGCCACTGATCATGCTGCTGGCTGGTTCGACGCTGATTGAGTCACAGCCGGCACGAGGGCTGGCGCAGGCGGCCCTCGGCACGGGGATCGTGGGACTGTGGGTGAGTATGGTTGGCGGCGATCTATTGCATCTGGTGCTGATCGTCCAGGCGCAGCCGTGGCGATGCCTGTGGCTCAGCAATGCGATCGCGATACTGCTCTTACCGCTGATCACACAGCGGCTGTGGCAGCGCAACCTGCTGGGTCGCGCCACCATCTTGTTGATACTGGCCGAGTACGTGCTGATCGGCGAGCCCTACTCAGCCTACCTGGCCGCACTGACGCTGGCGGTGCTGGGACTTGCGCTGCGCTCCGGCGTGCGCACGATGCCGGCGAATTATCAGCGCTTGGCGCTTGGGGGCGCAGCATTGCTGCTGGCTGTGGCGCTGAGCCTGTCGCTGAGTGACCGACTGCTGCCGACCCACTACAGCCACTTTCCGCACCAGCAGTTTTCTGCGCCACTGTGGGTTGAGCAGGTTCTGGAGGCCGCGGCGGGTGGCTGGCCCGCCATCATGCTGCTGCTCGTGTTCGCCTGGGCGCTGGCACCACGCGCTGCTCGCTCGATAGCGCTTATCCTGGCGCTCGGCTGCGCAGCAGCCTGCTGCGTCCTCGCGCCGTTGACCTGGCATGCGTGGACCCAGATTACCTACCAGCCCGCTGACAAGGCGCTCTTCGCCAGCTGGCGCGCGCAGGTTCCACCCGGCACCGAGGTGCTGTACCCGGAGAACCCGCTGCTCGAATGGATCATGCTCGAACGGCCCAGCTACCTCTCCAGCTCCCAGGCCACCAGCGCACTGTTCTCACGCTCCGCGGCCATGCTCATGTATGGTCGGACCGAGGTGCTGCGCCCTTACTTGCGTGCCATCGGCCAGAGTTTCTGGGAAGCGGACAAGGGATCGCACCCGACCAGCAAGCCAACGCTCGCAATGGCCTGCGCCAGCAGCGACCTGCAATTCGTGATGTTACGCGACTCGCTTGATGTACCACCGGTGGCAGAAGTGTCTCCGGCGGCAAAACCCGTATATCGTGGACTGAAGCTGTACCAGTGCCCGCACGCCGCGAGCTGAGATCCACCATGCGCCAATTCCTGCGGGATTTTCTCGCTTACGGTCTCGTATCCGCCCTGGCCCTCGGCGTCGATGTGGGTCTGCTGATGCTGCTGAACAAGCAGCTGCATCTGCAATACTTGGTGGCGGCCACGATCTCCTTCATTTGCGGCGCGGCCGTCGCCTATGGATTATCGGTACGCTTTGTCTTTCACTACCACCGCCTCCGCAACCGCGGTTCGGAGTTCACCAGCTTCGTGCTGCTCGGGGTCGTGGGCCTGATCGTCAACGCCGTGGTCATTGCCGCCCTCAAAGAGCTCGCCGGGGCCAACCTGCTGCTGGCTAAGATCGGGGCCGCCGGCTGCACGCTGTGCGTCAACTTCCTACTGCGCCGCCAGTTCCTGTTTGCCCCCAAACACCGCACGCCAAACCCTCAGGAGCCTGTTTGATGAGCCGAGTAGCCCTCATTGTCGGTGCCGGCCCAGCCGGCCTGACTGCCGCGCACGAACTGCTGGAACGCACCGATGTGCGGCCGCTGATTGTCGAGGCCGACAGCCAGGTCGGCGGGATTTCCAAGACCATCAACTATCGCGGCAACCGCATGGATCTGGGCGGCCATCGTTTCTTCTCCAAGTCCGACTGGGTCATGAACTGGTGGCAGTCGATGATGCCAGTGGCCGATGGCGGCGCCGAAGCGTTCAACCTGCACTATCAGGGTCAGGAGCGCGCCTTCAGCGCCCGCTCCCAGGCGAGTGCCGCCGATGAGCGTGTACTGCTGGTGCGCTCGCGCCTCTCGCGCATTTTCTATCGACGCCGTTTCTACGATTATCCACTCAAACTCAATTGGCCGACTCTGCGCAACCTGGGTGCGGGCTACACCGCAGCCATCGGTATCAGCTATGCCATGGCACGAGTCGCACCCCGCCGGCCGGAGACAACACTGGAGGACTTCTTCGTCAATCGCTTTGGCGATCGCCTGTACCGCACCTTCTTCAAGGACTACACGGAAAAAGTCTGGGGCGTGCCCTGCGAGCAGATTGATGCCGAATGGGGTGCGCAGCGCATTAAAGGCCTGTCGATCAGCAAAGCAATCGCGCACGCGCTCAGCAAACCGTTCCGGCGCACGGACACCAGCCAGAAAGGCACCGAGACCAGCCTCATCGAGCGCTTCCTGTATCCAAAATTGGGCCCGGGGCAGATGTGGGAGGTCGTGGCCGAGAAAGTTCAGGCCCGTGGCGCTCAGCTGCTGATGCAAACCCGCGTTAGCGCACTCGCGCGTAGCGGCGATCGCATCACCGGCGCGACACTGACTGATGTGGCTAGCGGCGCTGAGCGCCAGGTCGCCTGCGACTATCTGATTTCGACCATGCCCATCAGTGAACTTGCCGCGTACCTCAAGCCCGAGAACCCGCAGATAGCGCGCGCGGCTGCAGGACTGCCCTACCGTGACTTCATGACGGCGGGGTTGCTGGTCCGACGCATGAGCGCCGGGCTCGCTCCCGGGGGCACCGCCAATGGCATGCCGCCGGATAATTGGATCTACATTCAGGAACCGGATGTGAAACTCGGTCGTCTGCAGGTATTTAACAACTGGAGTCCGGCGCTGGTCGCAGATCCACAGACCATCTGGCTCGGACTCGAGTATTTCTGCGCGGCAGGCGATGCGCTGTGGTCGATGAACGATCCGGCGTTCCTCGAGTTTGCGGCTGCGGAGCTCGAGAAGATCGGCATGATCTCGCGCGCCGATGTGCTCGATGGCACGGTGGTACGGGTAGCGAAAGCGTATCCGGCCTACTTTGGCGAATATCGCGAAATCGGTCGCGTGCGCACCTACCTGGACAGCTTTGCCAATCTGCTGCCGATCGGTCGCAACGGCATGCACCGCTACAACAATCAGGATCATTCGATGCTCGCTGCGCGCGCCGCGGTCGATTGCATCGCTCGCGGTCAGAGCGACAAGTCAGCGCTGTGGGCCGTCAACAGCGAGGAGGAGTATCACGAGCAAGCGAGCGCCCGTCCCGACTGACTCCGCCGCGCGGCCCGCCTATGGTCGCCCGGAGCTTGGGCTCTACTGTGGTTGGCGCTGGTGGCTCGCCCGAGCTTAGGTCACAGGCACAATGCGACGCAGCGGGTCACTTAGTGACAACTGTGACGCACGTCGACATTTTTTGAACTGGCTGCGGCAAAATGGCGAAGAATCAGAATCTTTTGAAAGCTTTGTGAATCACGCACGTATTGAAACGTGTGTAACATGGTATGGGGGATGCAACCGCGGGGGCCGGATCGGCAGATTGCAAGGCTTGTCTGCCATGCCGAACAACGGATCAACAGTCGAGGAGGGGGGTAGTGAGGACACTACAAAGGGGATTTACGCTGATTGAGTTGATGATCGTGATCGCGATCATTGGGATTCTGGCCGCGATCTCGATTCCGGCCTACCACAATTATCTGATCCGCTCGCAGGTCGTTGAGGGCCTGAGCCTGGCCGATACCTGGAAGTCGGCGGTCGGCGAATTCTTTGCCGTCAATGGCACGTTCCCCAGCGGCTACAATTCCACTGGCGATGCCACCGACATTGCGATGCCGGCGGCCTCAAACGGCAAATACGTCAGCTCAATTACGGTCGGGCCCGGTGGCCAGATCTGGATCACCTACGCAGGTCCTGCTGCCAACGCCAACCTGAATCAGAGCGGCGCAAATCAGCTCACATTGCAGCCCGGGGTCACAACCAACGGCGATCTGGCATGGTTCTGTGGTTTGGCCACAGCGGGCCAAAGCAACCTGACCGTGCTGCCGCAAACCTCCGGGACCACCGTGCCGTCCCAATATCTGCCAAGCTCCTGCCACAACTAGCTCCTTGATGCGGTAACTGCCGCGGTGCCCATGCCAGTCGCCCGGACGAC
>Ga0182030_10020924_pt1 | contig 12300 bp, 11 predicted proteins | sample 812S3MmetaG_FD_121299 | JGI IMG/M metagenome (GOLD analysis project Ga0182030, IMG submission 121299) | Permafrost microbial communities from Stordalen Mire, Sweden - 812S3M metaG (Illumina Assembly) | ecosystem: Environmental > Terrestrial > Soil > Wetlands > Permafrost | place: Sweden...
TAATCAAGGACTTCACGGGCACTTCGATGATACCAATCACCAATCAGCAACATCACTTCCTTCTGATAGTCATATATCTTCATGTCCGTATCCTTCTGGATGGGCCTATGAACCACAAATCCTCCGTACATCCCATCGCCTCGTTGAACCTGAGAATGACCATGCCACCAGAAAGTTCCCGCTTGCTCTTCATCGACCACAAAATCATATGTGAACGTATAACCTACTGCGATAGAGCATTGAGTTAATCCAACTGCACCGTCCATATGATTTGAGTTTCGCATATTGAGGCCGTGCCAATGAATCGAGACCCCCTCCTCTGACAATTCGTCCGTCATATGGACGATCAATCTATCACCTGAACGGCACTCGATTGTCGGGCCTGGAAATTCTCCGTTGGCGAGATAGATCAATTTCTTCACTCCATCAGGGAATCGATATCCGGATGTGATCTTCCAATGAAGGATGATCGTTTTGGGAGCTCGAAACACGTGATTCTCCGGATGAAGCTCGATGCCCAGCATTGTATCCTCGTTCGCCATTTCATGCTCCGCTTGCTGGAAAGCACTGAGTATTGCCGCTCGCAAAGAGGGTTTGAGGAATAGTGTCGTGCATGAGGTGAAAGCTATGGTGGCCAGAAGAAGGATCGCGAATCCAATGCTGAGCGGTCGGATCCATTTGCTGCGATCTGAATATCCCGTCGGTTGTTCATATTCTGCTCCCTCCAAGGTCCTGGATATTGATATATCTTCATCTCCTAGGAGCTGAGTTGCTTCTTCGTTGTCTCTTTCTAATGTTTTCGAAGTTGCGCTCGACCTTTTACGTGCGTTTGTTCCAGTTTCCATGATCCTTGTCGCGTTCCTCGTCCGCCATCTCAAAATCTCATTCTTTCTTCTCTTCTCGGACTACCACAAGAATAACACACATAGACATCTCAAGTCGGCGGTGTTGGTTAGCATGTCCTGAACGATTTGTTCACATTCATTGTCGGGGTTCTTCGCCGCCAGAGAAGGCTGGTCAGGGCCCCAAAACACGTGGGTTCTAATGCTAGGCTTCAATTGGAAGCTGGTCGACAACGAAATGCCGTCGGTTTCTGCTTACAAGCACCACCATGCATCTTGGGGCAGGGTTCGTACCTGAGTCCCTACACGGGTGATGAATTATCACAGTCATTGGCTAGTAGAGATATGTTTATTTCAACTGCACAATTCTCGACCTCTCTTTGTAGCATTCTTTTCAGGTGATCGTCGTCTGAAATCACATATGGATAACGACCCAAATGCTCGTTGATAGAGCTAAGCATTTCATCCTAGAACCCACGAAAAGATCTTTTGAGCAGCCTTTTCTGTAAGTAGCGGCATGCAGACCCATGAGATTTTTGTCATAGGCCAACCGTATCAGACGGCCCGCATTTGAAGCTCATTGTTGGGTGGGATAAGAGTATAAAGTAAATCCCGTCCCTGTTTCCAGCGTTGTGTAAGTAGTGTATCCAACAGCTGATACATGAGGCTCGTCATGGCAGTCTTTACTAAACTTATATCCGCGCTCATGATCATGTTCCTTCTACTTTCTAGCAGGGCAGCGGCGGGGTCAATTGCGGACATTGAGCATGTAGTTCTCTTCATGCAAGGTGCCAGAAATCCTACCAGGGTCCTACCCTCTTGTTGATCGTACCAAGAAAACCGAGCATTTGATCATTATTTCGGGACAATGGCCGGTGTTCGTGGCTTCTCGGACCCCAATGTCCAAGTTAATAATGGCACACCAGTTTGGCAACAAGCCGTAAATTCAGCATTGACGACTTCCGCCTCTTACTTGCTTCCATGGTATCTCAATTACGAGGGCGGTAGCTTCCTGGAGGCGACACAGTGCATGGTAGCTGGTGACAATGGATGGCAAGACAATCACGCCGCCCTAAATGGTGGCCTGAACAACCACTGGGCGACCAACAATACTCCATGGAGTTGGGGGCACTTCAAGCGGGGTGATATTCCGGTCCAATTCTCAATTGCCGATGCTTGGACGGTGGGTGACATGTATCAAGTACGTACAGCTACGCGTTTTGACCTCATTGTCTGACTCTATCCCAGGAGTCTGTTGTTGCTTCGACCAACCCCAACCGTGTCACATGGGCTTCTGGTTCAATCAATGTTCCGGGATCTCCGCAAAACAAGTCCGAGGGTGGATACCCATACATTGACAATAATGAAACTCCCGGATGTGAATCTGGCGGTTTTAACTGCTACCCACTCTCCTGGAAGACGGCTGCAGAATACTATCAAGATGCTGGTGTCTCGTGGTCTGTCTACCAAGACGCTGACAACTTTGATGATAATCCTCTAGCGTGGTTTGCTCAATTTCAAGATGCTCTCTCAGGATCTCAACTCAGCAGCAAGGGCATGGTTGGGCAAACTCTTGACGACTTCTACGCCCAAGCTGCTAATGGAACCCTTCCTGCAATCTCGTACATCATCGGCCCAGCTGAACTTTCCGAACATCCACCGTATGCTCCTAGGGACGGTGCCTGGCTTCAGAAGCAGGTTATCGATGCCGTAACGAAAGGAAAGGAATACTCGAAGACGGCGCTCATTATTTCGTATGACGAGACGGGAGGATGGGGCGATCACGTCACGCCGTACCACAGTCCCTCCGGTACAGCGGGAGAATGGCTTCACGATCCATACAATGAAGTAGGATACACCTATAGCGGACCTGGTTTCCGTCTCCCATTCTACATCATCTCACCTTGGACTCGTAATGGGAACGTTTTCACTGAGCATGCCGACCACAACTCACAGATCATGTTCATCGAAGAATGGCTCGCTGCCAAGGGCAAGAACGTTGTGACAAGCCAAATGGTCCCGTGGAGACGACAGCATATGTCTTCACTAGTCAACGCTTTTGATTTCGCCAATCCGGATTTCTCACTTCCTTCTCTTCCTGATGCGCCTGCTCCACACAAGAATGTAGGGGGTGATTATGATGGCGCCACATATTGTGAGAGTCAATACTCGGTAACCAGACCGCCGGTTCCGTACACCAACCAAATTGCGACCAACAATGTCTCATCCCTTTCCGAACAAAGTTTCAAGGAGATGCGTGGAGCTCTTACGGAAGGCCGATATATTGTCTTTGAACTCGGTGGATACGCTCTTACAAACGCAGGCAAGTCAGCCACAGAATTTACGACCACAAAGGCTACTCCCACACACAGCGATATCAGCCAGAGATGGGTAGTGCACAGTTTGGTCGATGGAGGAAATATCTTCACGATCAGCAGTGCGAAGGATGGAGGATATCTTGGATCCCACACTGACAGCTCGAGTGGGGCTGAGACTTACACAGTGTCATTCGTCCCCTCGCAAGGCTATGCATTGCAGAAGGAGAGTGGGAAATACGTAAACGTGGATGGGAATGGCAATGTGCAGATCGGGAATGTACCAAGTTATTTCAAGGCGTTCAGCGTCACATACTCTAGCTAGGATCGCTAGAATTAGATAAATAATAATCCCGAATTTCCTCTTTGTCGCTCCGTTCTTCCACCCAGGACCGGACGCACCTACGCCGATCTCCAGGCCCGATTCCCGTCAAATTCGGAAGATCCCACTAGGCACAGATGCCCCTGCCGCAATATCGTGTACGGGACACGTTCGTTTTTGCTGCGCATAAAGGGAGATACCAAAATAGGTTGTCAACGCAAGATTGGGCAATTTGCACGGACGAGGATATTGCGCACGGGCAAGCTCTTCTCGAATTGACCCCAGTTGCACGGACTACTCTTAACCGTTCTGGGCCTTTTCAATAAAAAACAAAGAAACATCTAGCTGCGTGATTCATACCCTGATTATTTGTCACAACTCTTATTTTGGGAAGAGGGTTTGCTTGCCAATTTATTTGAATACGAGTGAGGTTAGGCAGGGTCGGATTTATTGTCAAGGTCCGTTAGGGTCCTGGTTAGTGGAAATTGAAGTCGCGTTCGCGAAATTTGAGTTTCGTGGGGGGATCAGGGGTTACGATTCCGGTTGGAGATGATCCAGGGACATTGGAGCTAGAGAGGCGCTACCCCTCCCGTCTCCACGCCTAGTATAGGCGCCGTCGTTGTACTTGGCTACATTGCCGTTGGTCAACTAGCAATAATGCAACTATAGAGCATGGCCGGAGCAGGGGGCGGCCGGTAGTTGGCTTGCAATGTGCTGATCGGTGGAGTTTCTGTTGTCAAGCCTTGTAACCCTATGTTCTTTCTTTTAATCCGGCAATGTCCCCTGTTCTGAATTGAGGGTCTGTTGGAGTGGTGGGGAAGCCCATGGTTTTCTTTCGACGACATCTTGGGGATCAGAATCGTATCTGACAGCTTTCCATAATGGCCAATGTATCCTCGGCGATGGAGGCAGCTGCCTCGCTGCCCTCATGCGTAGTGAGTGAAAATTTCCCTCGCAAATATGCACAGTTATTGACAATCCACAGATTCCATGTCTGTTAGACGGCTTTGCGGCATTTGGATGCGATATATCCAACATTCTAACATGTTACTGTCCAAACATACCACTAAATTACAACGTTTCAAGCTGTGTTCAATTAAGCTGTAACGCGGCAGACCAAGCAGGTATTTCAATTATCCCAAACGGTTGAAAATTCCAACATCTAATATGTCTTCACCAGCTGCTGAAACGTCGCACCACGAAACTTGCATCGGGATTCCCATACCCTCGAAGACGAACGAAATGCGGACTCCTCTGATTGTGCTTAATACCACTTGCTGGATGCTCGCCGTGTTGAGGTTCGTTGTGCGGTGGAAAATCACGAAGAAGTTTTGGTGGGATGACTGGACCATGTTAGTTGCAGTGGTAAGCACTTGCATTGCTCCTCTATAGTGAACTTGGGTTGATCAAAGACCTGCCACAGGCTACTAACATCGTGATCTCTGTTTTTCTGTATGAGCGTAAGTTCTCATTATGACCACTAGGAATGTTTGAGGTTATCTAACATACTGAAGTCCTGGCAAAAGGGCTGGGAAAGCATGTGTGGGACCTGAATTATGATAATGTGGCGGATCTTTACAAGGTGGATAATCTGAAAGTGGACCTACAGAACCTTCTAACCATGGTGAACAGTTGTACTATGCGACGGAGCTTCTCTACGTCTTCAGCGAATGGATCATCAAATGCTCTCTTGTCTTCGTTTACCTTCGAATATTCACGGATCGCAATTTCCGACGATGGTGCTGGGTGACCCAAATCTTTTTGGCAGTAGCCGCCTTGGTTTTCTTTTTCTTACTAGGTTTCCGGTGCAAACCCACCAGAGCCTCGTGGGAAGACCCTATAAATGCGAATACGAAATGCATGTCATTTACTGCCATTACTCTTGGCGGGGCTGTAATATCCGTTGCCGAAGACATATGGATCTTGCTTCTCCCCATCCACGAACTGTACCTGCTGCAACTGAATCGAAGTAAGAAGATACAACTCGTGTTGATGTTCAATATTGGAATATTGTGAGTGTAAATATTTGGGATTTTTCACGTTTGGGACTAACGTCCAGCCCAGAGCTTGCATTACAGGAATCATACGCTTGAAATATGTCGCAAATTACAGATATGACGATACGGACCAAACATGTGAGACTATATTATAATCGAAATGTCTATCATAATGCTGACTTCAACTCAGATGACAAATTTGGCTTGACATTTTGGTCAATCGTAGAGATCACGGTCGCGTTATACTGTGCTAACATCCCACCTATCAGGCCGTACGTGACCTTACACACCCCACGGGAAACATAGCGGTCGTGAGCTGACCCTAGATATATCAGACTTCTACGCATCATGGGCCCGATGGTCTTGGGATCAAACTTCACTGACAGCGATAACGCCGGTCTCTCACCAATCTTCCTTCCTGTTGAAGTGGTTCGCAACGGAAATCGAATGGGCATACTCGAATGCAGAACGAACGAATACTCTCCCGAATCATTATTGGATTTGATACACCATAGAAGTCAAGAAACGATTGAAAGCACGTCGATAATTATACCAACGGGATCGAAAATTGGCCCCCAGAAGGAATTTGCGGGCTTCAACGCAACCCCCGCCTTGCCACCCCATAGCGAAAACGCGAGCCTACCATCCCCACCGGCCTTTTTCAATGTGACTCCAGCATTGCCACCCCTCGATCAGTGACTTACTTGGCGAACTTCGAATATCTGGGTGCTGGAGTCCATCTACTACGGCTGAATGTCTTCGAGAAGACTAGGAAATGGCTGACGAGAGACAGACACATGGACTACTATCGTCACAAACTAGTGGAATGGTAGATTTAACGATATAATCTCTCGTCGACGGCATGTTTCCATAAGCGTTGCCATGAATATGTAGAATGCAGCAGAGTGCGAGAGCTGAGAGGCTCTGGATACGACAAGCACTGGAGCTCAAAACAATAGATATAGTTCGGTGAAACATAAGGGGCAATGGGCTATCCTATGTACATATGATCCCAAGTATCCGATTAGAGCCACCTGGAGAGCTACATGGCATCTGAAGAACAGAAACAATGACTACAAAGTTTCCAAGGTCTACTCTCACGTCTAGTAACTCAAAGAACCCTAATGCTTCAAATGTAGAGATAGATCACCCATTGCTATGGGTAACCTCCACTCGGAGATGAGTACTTAACTCATGAAGAACCCTAGGATTTGCAGATTTGTTTCCCTAATGATTTCTACGGCGCAGGTGGCTATGTGTTCCTACAAAGTTTAGGTGATTGACGAGGACTACTAGTTGAGACTACTAGTAGAAGGTCGAGTTGACGTTTTCGGTAAGCGGGGTCACCCCGCATCCAAGTTTTTCTTGACACTCAACATTGCACTTCTACCATCAATGAAACGGACAACACCATATCAATTACGTTTAATAGGGATGTCGATATGGGGGACCATGAATCTGGCGATTTTGGGCGGATCGCCGAACCCGATGTGATCACAATCGAAAATTTTACCACGAAGCTACCCCAAATCCTGGAGTCCGAGGACAAGCTTCTTTACGGGCTTGTTGACATGGGCAGGTATGCCGTCCTCCCTTTTCTCCTATAAATGGTATCTGACAACTTTGAAGTAATGGCATTCGCTTCTCCATCTCCGACCTCTCGGGTCCTCGACGACGTCTCCTCTCATGCATATACCGCGAACGCGTAGGCATTTCTCTCTACGACGCCCTCCACGAATCAACTCCAGACTCGAAGCCTTTCTACTTCTCAGAAACAACTATTGAGCTAGTTGCGAACACTTTACAGAGGTTTAGGGGCATTTGCTCAAGATATGGGGTTCGGACGGAGCATATTCTTGTTTTTGCGACGGAAGCGATGCGGACGGCGAAGAATAAGAGAGAGATGTTGAGCATGATATACAAGACGAGTGAGTTGAAGGTAGAGATTGTGAGTCCGAGCATGGAGAGTCTATTTGGTGCTATGGGTGCAAGGAGTGGGTTTGAAGAGGTTGATGGATTGTTTATGGACCTTGGCGGAGGAAGCGTGCAGATGACCTATCTGAACTCAAAACACCTGGAGAATTACGGAATATTGGCTGCAGAGGCTGCTAGGAGTCTACCTTTTGGGGCGGCCAGATTGTCGGCGGCTTTGAACACTCAGGAAACTGCAGATATGGCGAAGAAAGACTTGAGGAGGGGCATGAAGGAAACTTTTGAAGCAATGAAGGAGAGATTTCCCCATCTGAAACAACAGGCAGATCACGAGGACGGTGTGACAATCTATTTCTGTGGAGGAGGTTTTCGAGGGTACGGAAGCATGTTGATGCATACAGATCCAATTCAGCCTTACCCAATACCAGCTATTGGGGGATATGCTGTTCCAGGACATCGATTCGTGCAATGGCAGAAGATGCTTCATGAAAGCCAAAAGGACGGAAAAGTATTTGGGGTATCCAAGCGGAGGAAACAACAATTCCCGGCCATCGTGGAGGTTGTTCGTGCTCTTGTTGATGCTGTGCCGAAAATCAAGAGAGTCATATTTTGCAGTGGAGGTAACCGCGAGGGAGTACTTTACATGAAACTACCCCCATCTTTTCGAGAAGCCAATCCACTTGTACTGGTTCCTGGTGGCATGGTTGAGCCTGATCAGAACGCCATTGAATCCATTATTCAAACGATTTTCAACGCCGTTCCAGAAACGCCTGTAGAAGATACCTTTCCAACACACCAGCTTCTATTATACGTCGCCAAAAACATGTATCTAGGGATGGGGAACACAGACGATGCGAATTCAGCCAGGGCACTTCACAATCCAATTTCAGGCGATCTAGCTAGGGTTCCAGGGATGACTCACAGAACCCAGGCTATATATGCACTTACGATGTGTGCTCGCTGGGGTACTGATCTGGGACCAGTGGATCGGTCACTCTTTCAAAGCCTTCGTGGATTGATCGGACCTGAGACAAGTTTTCTATGTGAATATATAGGGACTGTTGCAAGAGGGTTGGCTTCGTTGGTTCCTGCCTTCCCAATTGGGAAGGACGACTATCTCATGCTCAGGTCACTGATATCCAAAACCGAGTGGGTTACAAATCTTGGAAAGAAGGGAAAGAAACCGGGCATTCGCTTGTCGATGACGATAAACCCGAGGAATGTATATGGCTATCGGAGTCCAGAAGCTATTACGGACATATTTACTGGTGCTGGTAAGGGATTCGATCTGGGATGGAAAGTCGAGCTTAATGTACAAGTTCTTGAGGAATAGACTGGGTTGGGTTTTAAAGGGTGGCACGCGAAAATAATGGTTTAAAAAATGATACCCATTTGACTTCAGTACTTCACGTACGCTTTGCATTTTATAAATGATTTTGATTCAAATGACCTATTTGTGCCGAGATATATTTTCTCTGACATCTCGTGTTTCTCTCTTAACAGCAAAATGCCTCGGGCGGAGACATATCCCACTGGCCTATAATGCCCACTCGAATAGTATTGCGCTCCACAGTCTTTGCCTTCCATCCACAACGTATTAAGCCATCCCACTATGTGCTTACAGTACTTCTAACTGCAAGTGCACTCTCTTACGCCGTCCTCATCCCAAAACCGGATATCGAGTCGATCAGGACTACCGGAGGACTTATTTCAGTAAGAGAAATCCCATGTGCTATATTCGAGCCTGAGATTGCATGTATCTTGTGTGAAATCTTCATAAATTTCTGGCACTTTATATTCCTTTTCACATGATATATTCCTTGCTTTGCAGAATTGGAGATGAGCCGCTGCATGGTCGTGAGCAGAGGGATCGAAACTTAGAGAATTGTATTTCCTAGCCGTCAGAGTGATCGTCTTTCTTCTGTCATTGCGTTTCAGGTCATATTGGTGTTTCGGCTTCAAGAATTCGAGCTTATGCGAGTGACTTATGATCGGCTTACACCAAATGATGGGCATTATCCATACTTGGCCGCCAAAATTAATTCTCTAGTGGTCTCTCACATCCTGATCGGTATAGACATAGGGTTGCTGTCTCAGTACCCATTCTGAATGCGATTGCAGGAATGCCAGAGGAAAGGCTCAACGGTCATGCCGAGAAATTCTTCGTCAAGAGTGCAGTGAGGCTTCCACTCACTACAGTATATTCCTTAGCTTCCTCGCCGTCCATAAATGCAAGATCTACACCATCCTCATCCTTGTAGTATTTAGATACAATGGCGAGGCTCTAAACATTGCCAAATCTGACTAAAATCTGCGCAAACCAAAGGTGCAGAGGCTGGGCGATAGGATATTCCTCGGTTCCATTGTATATCGCGAGATTGCGAACTTTTAGGACGTCTTCACTGAGATCTTCAGGCCAGAATTCAAGGTTTCCCAGTTCAATCCAACCGCGGTCCGGTGAAGTGGGCGGCGGGAAGGGGCTAATCCAATATCCCCAGTCTAAATATAATGTGTCAACCTCGAAGTTCAACAACGTAGATGGAGCCACGACCTCGGATCCGAACGCCATAGATACGATTTTCTCACAACATTTCACGATTCCTCGCTGGTAAGAAACAGAGGTGCCAGCAGGCACTGTGATCTGAAACCTCAGCAAGACTTTGATCCTTGACCCCTTCGAGCAGCTTCGGGTTGATGGTTGAGATCAAAGAGCCCCAAGTCATCAATGCCAGTCTCTGACTATACCCGCGAACATTGGTGGGAAATTATCCAGGCCAATTCAGGGTATACGATTCGTGGAAAGAGTCTAGTTGCTGCCGTCCAAATCATTCGGCGGATTTCGAGAGGGAGGGACGGGAATGGAGGAAACGAGGTCGCTGCTATTGGCAGGGGGAGACCCCCAGTCATTGTTCTTGGGCTGCAGAAGATTGCAGCACACGATTATGGGGGACGTCTCGATTTGAGGTTCGGTTTTAGAGAGTAAGGCATGGAAGCGTGGGTCCCTCGAGGTAGCAGAGCACGCTGGCAGAATAAATGTATTATGTGGTAGGTAGATTGAGCTGTGTTGGAGAGCTCTTAGCTGGAGAGGCGGTTTTCATGCATCACGGTCAAGAGATGGTCGCCGAAAACCCTCAAGCTTGAAAATGAAGCTGATCAAATGGCTGGGGAAAGATCCTGAAAACCCAGAGCCTACAAACGCGAACCTTAGCAAGGTTTAAAGCAAAGTTGCGAATTTTTGCACCTCTTTCTTTTCGATAGCCTGATGTGTTAGAGCATTGTGGGATTGGGAAGATTTGCGAAGGCCTCGAGAGCTTAGGCCTTAATGGAACGGTAAAATGAGCGGGTGAGGTAAGAAAAGGACAGAACCCTATGTATTCATCACATCACATCTCTCCGTGGCATATTCATATCAGGTTACAAGAATAAAACACGCACAGTGCTTAATGCCGTCACTGCATCGTGGATCGAATTCACAGAGGGAAATCTTTACTGCGTAATCTACTTGTTAATGTACCCAACCAGGATAGACACCCTATCAATAAAACCCCCCCTTTCTCATTTCTAGTTCACACTGCTCAACCACCATCCTAGTTCAACCCCTAATTTTCCTTCCTGATCATACATCACCAAATGGCCCGCTCCTTCAATTATCACCATGTCCTTGGCATTCAACTTCTCTTTCAACCTCTCCGCTGTCTCTACAGGAATCCAACTATCCTCTTTTCCCCAAAATATCCTCACTGGCATTTTCTTCCCCACCTCATGATACCTTCCCTCGACGTCCTCTGTACTGCGACTATTCGCCTGCACCATCTGCCTCACAAAACCCTTCCTCCCCTCTTCCGTCGTGATCCACGGTCTCTTTAACATTTCCATCATTTCTCTGTCCAGCTCTTTATATGCCGCATCACGGATATACGCCTCCACCACGCCCTCAAAGACCGGTCCCGTCAACGCTGTAAATACCCCCTCATTTTCTGCCACCAATTTAAATAGAGGCTGCCCGAACGGGCCCAGTGCAACTACATCAATCAGACACAAGCTGCGGTACTCACACCCATGCAATAGATGTGCCCATAAACTCATCAACCCGCCGTGATCATGTGCAATCACATGTGCCTTGCTTTCCTGCCAATCCTGCGCCCAAAATTTGTAGAGCGCAGCGAACACCTCAGACTGCTGTGCGAGGTCTGCATCCAGTGCAACTTCCTTGCTAATGATTTCTATCTTACCTCGAATAGGCTTGCTAAAGGGACTATCGCCGAAACCAGGGTTATCAAAAAGATAGACGTGAAAATACTGTCCGAGGGACTGCGCGTAGCTATGCCAAACACGCGAGGACCAGGGCGTGCCATGCACAAAGATTAACGGTGGTAAAGTAGCATTACCAAGGGACGTCCAGTGAATATGGTAGTCGTAGATACTGGTGGAGTAGCGGAAGATTTGGGTGAGTTCAAGAGTGGACGATGATGAGAAATTCATGTTATCTGGTTTGGTATCAAAACCCGTGTCTCTAAACCGAGATACTTGATGGAACAGAAGACTTAGTTTAGACCTGCCAACTGGTTTCTAGAAACACACAGGCTGCTTGTGCACAAGTAGATAGCACTTAGGCTGGGCAAGACTACGTCATTTTAGCCATGTACGCTACCTTACCATCAGATGCTGTATTTGAACTACCGTAGATTTAGAAAATCTACGGTAGATCTACTGTAGATTTTCAAAAACTACTACGAAATCCGAAAATCTACCATAGATTCTAGAAATCTACTATAGATTTTAAAATCTACAGTAGATAATATATAATATATAAAATTATATATAATATATATAATATAGTTTTATTAAATCTATTACTATAAATAAAATATTAAAAATAAATTATTAATATA
>Ga0182030_10020925_pt1 | contig 12300 bp, 9 predicted proteins | sample 812S3MmetaG_FD_121299 | JGI IMG/M metagenome (GOLD analysis project Ga0182030, IMG submission 121299) | Permafrost microbial communities from Stordalen Mire, Sweden - 812S3M metaG (Illumina Assembly) | ecosystem: Environmental > Terrestrial > Soil > Wetlands > Permafrost | place: Sweden...
CTGATAAAATCAGAGCTGATTTAGCGGACATAAAGTTTGAATAAAAATCTGCCACTAACAACGGCTCATACGCCATGCGGGTTTCAGAGGTTTTCGAGCCGCAGTTCCCGTATCGTAGTTTTTTATTAGTGTGATACGAATGCGCTTCGCAATCCCGCACGGCGCATAGCCGCGAACGTTAGCGGTCAGGCAAAAAAATCGTTCTATTATTGGGATATGAATATATTGATTTTTGTATCTTTGCTATAAATAAATTGATTATGAATCTTGATAGATATCCACTAAAGGCAGAACAAACACTTATGGTCTTCGAATTTATTAGCGAAGGACCTAAGGGAAGTATTATAAAAATTGTTCAATATAGTGAGACTAACTTAAAAGGTTTTTATAATCTTGGATTTGGTGATAAAGACGAAAAATCTGGAGAAATAATTGATAATATAATCACAAATAACAGTGATAGCCAAAAAGTTTTAGCTACGGTAGCTTCGACTGTATATGCTTTTACAGATAAATATGCTGATTCTTGGATTTATGCAACTGGACTGACAAAAGCCAGAACAAGACTTTATCGTATGGGGATTACAAATAATCTGATTGAGTTTCAAAAGAACTTTTATGTATACGGACTTAAAGATAACAAATGGCAAAAATTTAAAAAGGATTTAGAATACGAAGCATTTTTGGTAAAACGTAAAAAATAATAGCTATGAAAATAAAAGAATTAAATAAAAAGAAATTGCCAATCGTCAAGATAGACAAAGCTCTTGAAAAATTCAAAGATAAAATTCTATTCAAGGACAAACTTGACAATGCCAATCAGATTTTAAAGACTGTTGGATTACCTAAAAAATAATGCCCGAACCGCTAACAGCACCTAAGCCTAATGCCTTGCATTTTTGCATTTAGAGATAGATATAGTTTGCGAATATTATTTCTTTTTGATAGCTGAATTCAAGCCGCAAATGCAACTTTTTTTTGACGAGGGAAGAGCAAAATTAAACTTTATCCATCAGGACGAGGGGAAAGATTTTCTTCTTTCTCCTTTGTCTTGAAAAATATTATTAATTTATTTCCCTCTAAAAAATTGCATTAATTACTTGAATTTTGGAATTTTAATTTTGCCTGAAAGATAAATTGGCTATTTTTGCTTTACAAGATGTACTTCACCGGATATATACGATGAAATAAATATTACACCTGAAAAATAAAAAACAACAACATGAGAAAATCTTTTTATTTATTAATAGTGCTTTCACTATCAGCATGTAATCTGCAGCAGGAGTCCAAGCCCAAACCCAATGAGAAACTAACATCCTATGTTGATGTATTTATCGGTACGGGAGGACATGGTCACACTTTTCCCGGGGCAGTGTTGCCTTTTGGTATGGTACAATTGAGTCCTGATAACGAAAAACGTGGATGGGACTGGTGTTCTGGTTATCACATTTCAGATCCAATTATCATCGGATTCAGTCATACGCATTTGAGTGGAACCGGCTGCGGGGATCTTCAGGATGTTTTGTTTATGCCAACCCTGAAACCGGCGATTAACGATACTGCCGGACAAGGTCATCAATATATATACCGATACAAAAGTCATTTTGATCACAACAATGAAAAGGCAGAACCGGGATATTATTCTGTGGTTCTGGATGATTCAAAAATTAAAGTTGAACTGACCACTACATTGAGAACCGGCTTTCATAAATATACTTTTCCTGAATCCGATGAATCGAAAATTGTAATTGATCTTGACAGCAAAGGCGGATGGGATAAACAGATAAAAACATATATTAAAATTGTTGATAGTGTAACTGTGGAAGGATATGAATTCACAAATGGATGGGCTGAATATCAGAAAGTATTTTTCGCGGCTAAATTCTCAAAGCCATTTAAAAAATTTTACACCTCATCAAATGGTAATTTGTTTGAAGGGAAGGCTGTTGACAGCAGTAAATCATCTAAAGCAATTGTTCAATTCAGCACTATCGGCAATGAAGTAATCATGGTAAAAGTAGGAATTTCATCAGCAAGTATTGAAAGCGCGTTGAACAATCTGAATACAGAAAATCCCACATGGAATTTTGACGCGGTGAGAGATTCGGCTTCCGCCGCGTGGGAAAAAGTACTATCAAAATACCTGGTATTCTCAAATGATGAAATCCGGAAAAAGATTTTTTATACTGCATTGTATCATTCTTCCATTCATCCCAGCTTGTATTCCGATGTTGATGGTAGTTACACGGGTCCGGACGGTAAAATTCATAAAGCCCGCAACACAAAAAATTACTATACGTTTTCTCTTTGGGATACGTTCAGGGCTTTGCATCCGCTTTTAACGCTAACAGATGATGAGCAGGTCTCGGAGTTTATTCAGGCCATGATGCTTCATTACAGGGAATATGGGTTGCTTCCGGTCTGGACGTTGTGGGGAAATGAAACATACTGTATGATAGGTTATCATTCCATTCCTGTTATTACCGATGCTTACTTTAAAGGCATCAAAGGATTTGATATCAATGAAGCCTATGAAGCGATGAGGAAAAGTGCGATGGGGCATGGAGATTATGATTATAAATATAATTATAAGGAGCTGGATCAATATATAAAATATGGATTTCTTCCCTTAGATGTCATGCAGAAATTATGTGATAAAAATCATTGGGGAAAATACACAGAATGTGCATCGCGTACGCTTGAATGGGCATATGATGACTGGTGTATTGCCCAGGTGGCAAAAGCCTTAGGTAAAGAAGATGATTATAAAACTTTTATGAAACGTGGAGAGAGCTATAAAAATATTGCCGATACAACGATAGGGTTTATGCGTCCGCGTAATTCCGATGGGACGTGGATGAAATCATTCGATCCTGCCTATGCAAATTATGATAATGGGTTTACGGAAGCCAATTCATGGCAGTATTCGTGGTTTGTTCCGCAAAATATACCAGCACTGATAACGATCATGGGAGGTAAAGATAAATTTATTCAGAAGTTGGATACGCTATTTAATATACAGGCGGATATGAGTAAAATTCATTTCAGTGATGTTTCAGGAATGATTGGGCAATATGCTCATGGCAATGAACCCAGTCATCATGTAGCTTATTTGTATGACTATGCCGGTGCTCCCTGGAAGACACAAAAAACAGTTGCCATGGTGCGTGACTCATTATACAAAGCAACAACAGACGGGATATGTGGCAATGATGATTGCGGGCAGATATCGGCCTGGTATATATTCAGTGTGTTGGGTTTTTATCCGGTTAATCCTGCTTCAGGTATTTATGAAATCGGAACGCCGGCATTTGATTCGATAAGTATTCAAACCGCTTCAGGAAAGATATTTATGGTTAAAGCAAGAAATATATCTGCAAAAAACATTTACATTCAGTCGGCCATATTTAATGGTAAACCATTCAACAAAGTATATATTTCGCATAAAGAAATTATGGATGGTGGCGTTCTTGAGTTTGAGATGGGAGATTCGCCGAATAAAACGTGGGGAAACAATGATGATGTTTAGAATACCGAAGGTATTCAACTTAATGAATCAGAAAAAATATTGGATTGTTCTACTATGTATTTTAATAATTATCTTATACTGGTTTTCAATCCCCGGGAAGTTATTCAATGAATATGAAGCTTTGGTAAATCAATATAAAAAATTAAATATTAATCAAATAACAGATATTATTGAATCATTATTTGGTTTTTTTAGAGTTGAATGCGCGGAAAAATCAATTGATTTATCCGCATTCAGGTAAAAAAGTTGATTTTTATATAATGATTACCTTTATTTTAGTATTTTTGGATAAGGGTAAATATTATAGACTGGTAGATAAAAAGAAAATATGATGAATTTAAAAAACATTTTTCCCTTTCTGATACCTTTGGTTGTATTTTTGCCTGATGCAACAGCACAATTAAAGACGGATACATTAACTTTTAAGCCTTTTATCTGGAAATCCGAAATACCCTCCGGTTGTCCTTTTAAGCAATCAGAAACTTTTAACGGTATAAAATTATTGGGATTAAAAAGCGGATTTCATTTTGGAGACACCTGGTATCCTTCCTGGGCATCTGATGACAAATTATATTCTCCCTTTACGGATGGTTGTACCTGGCGTCTGGATGGCTCAGATGATTGTTCGGGTTCATGGGATTATGACCATGCCACAACAGGCCAGGCCATCATTGAAGGTGATAATCCAATGACATTGAAATCATACAGCCTTGGTTTGTGCATGGCTTCGGCTGCCCCATATCACGGCAGATATCCTTGTGGAAGCCTGGTATATAATGGCGTTTGGTATTATGGAACCTATTGTCTGGATCCTTCGGGTCAGGCAAAATATGGAAACAACCAGTATAACTGGCCTTGGATGGGACCCTTTGTTGGCTTCCGTTATTCGACAGATTATGGAAAGAAATGGAATGATTGTCCCTTGACACCTTCGCGACCTCTGTTTAATGAAACCGGACTAAACAGCTATCCTGTTAAAATAGGATCTCCACATTTTGTTGATTTCGGAAAAAATATGCAGTTTTCCCCTGATGGAAAGGCATATCTTATCGCTCACGGAGCAGACACTTCTGACAATATGCCCAGGTTCTGGAATGACAGCTGGATTACGGGGGATCAGATTTATCTGCTCAGAGTAACTCCAACCATCCAAAATATCAATGATGTTTCAAAATATGAATTTTTTGCCGGATACGACGATAAAAAAAATCCATTATGGACAAGTGATTTCGACAAAATTAAACCTATGCTGGAATGGAATAATAACATGGGTTGCGTTACGATAACCTATGATGCACCCCTAAAAAAATTCCTGATGTGCGTTACTGATGGGGGCAACACCTGCGCCAGGATGAACACTTATATCCTCGAAGCAGATCTTATAACGGGCCCATGGAAGATCATTACATACCTGAAGGATTTTGGAGAACAGGCTTATTTTGTAAACATACCTACCAAGTTTATCAGCGAAGATGGTAGATCTGCCTGGCTTCTGTATTCAGCTAATTATGCTTCGGATTGGAACGGGATGAAAATAAAACAAAATCCTGTTGGATCTCATTACGGAATGGTATGGCAAAAGATTGAATTTATCAATTATAAATGACCAACTACTGGATTAACAAGTACCTTATAGAATTGGAAATAGTAGGTAACATTCCTATTGAATATCTTTTATGAATATGCAACCCTTATAAACCCTTATTTAACATATAGTACAAATCATTCCACCTTAATTCTTTTTTTAAGTCTGAAATCTTTGTATTTTCATCAATAAGCACCATTTCGATTCCAGCCATGTTGGCAAAGTCCTCCATATGTTCAGCGGTAAGGGCCTGGCTGAATGAAGTATGATGAGCACCCCCCGAATATATCCAGGCAGCGGCGGCAGTATGCAGATCTGGCATGGGCTTCCAGACAACAGAGGCAACAGGTAACCTGGGCATCGTTTTTTCAAGTGAAATTACTTTTACTGTATTTACAATCATCCTGAATCGGTTGCCCATGTCAATAACAGATGCATTTAATGCTGCTCCTGCCGGTGTGGTAAAAATCAGCCGGGGCGGATCCTCTTTCCCGCCAATGCCGAGAGGCTGAACATCAAGAATGGGTTTCCCTGTTGTGATGGATGGACAGACTTCGAGCATATGGGCACCGAGAACAGACATATTGGAAGGTTCCAGGTGGTAGGTATAATCTTCCATGAAGGATGTTCCACCTTTCAAACCCTGCGACATGAATTTCATAGACCGAACCAGTATGGATGTTTTCCAGTCCCCTTCAGCGCCGAAACCATAACCATCGGCCATCAGGCGTTGCACGGCCAGTCCGGGCAACTGTGTCAATCCATGTAGATCCTCAAAGGTTGTTGTGAACGCCTTGAAGCCTCCTTCAACTAAGAAGGCACGTAAACCGATCTCAATCTTTGCAGCATCAAGCAGTGATTTCCGTTTTGCCCCGCCTTTTTTTAATTTATCATTCACCTGGTAAGATGCTTCATATTCGGAGCACAGCTTTTCAGCTTCCGCATCGGTTGCCTGGTTTACAAACTTAACAAGGTCTCCAATGCCGTAACCATTTACCGCGTATCCGAACTGAATCTGAGCCTCCACTTTGTCTCCTTCGGTAACAGCCACTTCGCGCATGTTATCGCCGAAACGTGCCACCCTGGCTCCCTGCATATCGTACCAGCCGAGTGCTGCGCGCATCCAGATACCTAATTTTTGCTGAACTTCTTTTTCCTGCCAGTGACCAACAACTACCTTGCGGTCAATCCGCATGCGGGACATAATAAACCCATGCTCTCGATCACCGTGAGCTGCCTGGTTCAGATTCATAAAGTCCATGTCAATCTCTCCCCATGGAAGATCCCTGTTGAATTGTGTATGAAGATGAACTATGGGTTTGCTGAGTATCTTCAGCCCGGCAATCCACATTTTAGATGGCGAAAAGGTATGGCACCAGGTGATAATACCAATACAGTTTATACTGGCATTGGCTTCACGACACAATGCAGTGATTTCATCAGGTGTTTTTAAAACCGGTTTGAAAACCACCTTTGCCGGAAATTCCTGAGATCTGTCGAATGCTCCGGCAATAGTCTGGGAGTTTTGTGCTACTTGTTTCAGGATTTCATGGCCATATAAATGCTGACTGCCCGTTACGAACCAAACTTCTAAATTTTTAAGATCTGTCATATATTTAAATTTTTATTTCTTCCAAAGTTTCTCCATGGATTCAAGCGTTTTGCCATTTGTTTCAGGAACTAATTTCCACATAAACAAGGCAGCCAACAATCCCATTAGCCCATATATCCAATAGGCAAAACCACGATTAAAAACCGAAGTAAGCCAAACATTGTCATTCAGGATGGGAAAGGTCCACGATATAACAAGGTTTGCTATCCATTGAGCTGCTACAGCAATGGACATAGCACCCCGGATTGAATTCGGGAAAATTTCAGCCAGCAGAACCCAGGTAACAGGTCCCCAACTCATGGCAAATGCAGCAGTATATGTCAGCATAAAAATTAAGGCTGTCAGGCCTGAATTATGAAAGTAAAAACAAAAACCCAGGGCACCCATACTGATAGCCATACCCAATGCACCAATGATCATCAGTGGTTTTCTGCCAAAGCGGTCCACTGTAAAAATGGCCAATACAGTAAATGTGAGGTTGATCACACCTACAATGATGGTCTGCATTAATGATGCATTAGTGCTGGAACCCATGTTCCTGAATATATTGCCTGCATAATACAACACCACATTGATGCCAACAAATTGTTGAAATACTGAGAGCATGATCCCTATAAATATTACAAAGAAGCCATAGGACAACCAGGGAGCATTTGCTTCATGAAGGGTCTCTTTTATTTCATTAAGGATGATCTGTGCATCATCTTTTCCTGATATCTTATTCAGCACTCTCAATGCCTTTTCATCCTGGCCTTTCAGGGCAAGGTAACGGGGTGTCTCGGGGACAAATAACAGCAGAATGAGAAATATTCCTGCAGGAATGGTTCCGGAAAAGAACATCCATCGCCAGCCCTCATTGACCAGCCAGTTTTCATTGCCTTGTCTGGCGATCATATAATTTACAAAATAGATGACAAGCATTCCGAAGATTATGGCAAACTGGTTCCAGGCTATTAACATGCCTCGCACTTTTGCCGGAGCAATTTCTGCAATGTACATGGGTGATATCATAGACGCAATTCCTACGCCTATACCCCCTATTATTCTGAAAATAACAAATGAGAATACATCCTGGCATCCGAAAATATTAAACATCTCCGGTTTCCAGGCTCCAATCGCGGACAGGAAAAAGGCAACAGCTGATATAATCAGTCCGTTTTTTCTACCTAAGGATTTGGAAATAAATCCGGAAATGGCTCCCCCGATAATACATCCGATCAATGCACTCGCTATAACAAATCCCTTGACTGAGTCGGCTGTTTCTTTTAAGAATGACGGATCTGAAGGTATCGCTTTTGATATATAACCGGCAAACCAGATTGTTAATATCAGCAACAGGGAGGTACTGATGATCAATCCTTTTTTTATTCCGAGAAGTTTGATCAATTGCCCGGAAATGATCAGCAATACTATATAAAAAACAATCCCAATCAAGAGTTTATATTGCGAAATTACTGAAAAGGCATAGCTGTAATTAGCAGGATCCAGTATCCTGGTAATATAAAATTCAACCAATGATTTTTCAGCCCCGTTAACAACAGCCGTATCATATCCGAATAAAAGACCTCCAAGTGTTGCAACCAATGTTAACAATACAATATATGTCATGTTACCTTTTCCGAATGAACTGCCTGAATTTACCGGGCTGGTATTGGTGAAAGTCATAATGTTAATTATTATAGATGAGGGTTATTAGGTCAATTAAAAAATTGGTATTTTATATCAATGTCGTTTTTTAAGCGTAAATTTATACCAGTTCTTTGACATAGCCTAAATATTTTTGAAAAAAAATATGGCACCAGTAGGATTAAATGATAACCAGACACACAAAATTGATAACCCAGCTAATATTGTTTCACCAAAAGCTATATATCTTTGTTGTCATAAAACTAAAGATATCAACTATGAAAGCGATTCAAAGAATTGCCGCCGGAATTATTCTAATGAATATTTCAGTCTTACTTCAGTATTTAAATAATTGATAATAAAATATATTGTATCATTGCTCATTCGATTTCAAAACAATTTACTTTAATTTAGATTCATATGAAACTTACTTATAGAAGCAATCTCCTGTTAAAACAAATTTCATCTATTTTAAAAAACTATTGTGTTTTAGTAATAGCGGTTTCACTATTACTTCTTGTTTCATGTAATAAATTTAAGGTGTCACTGATAAGACCTGGTCATTTATTATGTAACATGATAAAAAACCCTATAGGTATAGAACCCTCGACCCCTCTATTAAGTTGGCAATTGGAGAGTCAGCAAATTAATCAAATGCAAAAAGCATATCTAATTATTGTTTCAAGTAGTATTGAGAATTTAAATGCAAATCAGGGTGACATTTGGAACAGTGGCAAATGCAATACCGATCAATCTCTGCATATAAGATATCTTGGAAAAGAATTGAAATCCAATACAACCTATTTTTGGAAAGTAAAAGTCTGGGATATGTATGACAATTCATCACGATGGAGCGATATGGCATATTGGCACACATCCTTGTTTGGACCATCTGAATGGAAAGGGAACTGGATAGCCGCAATTGATAAAACCGATACATCAAGACATCCTGCTTTCCTTTTCAGAAAAGAATTTAATATCACAAAAGAAATATTAAATGCCTATGCCTACATTTCAGGGTTGGGATATTCTGAGCTTTATATTAATGGAAAAAAAATCGGTAAAAATGTATTAGATCCTGGATTTTCTGACTATACTAAAACTGTATATTATGATGTTCATAATATTTCAGATAATTTAATAAATAATAGAAATACTGTGGGCATAATCCTTGGCGGAGGATGGTACAACCTGGCTACTCCTGATTTATTTGGAAATGAAAAAGCTCAATGGACCAATACACCAAGATTACTAATTAACATAATAATCACTTATAAAGATCACTCCCAAGATATTATTACAAGTGATAGTTCATGGAGGTGGAGTGAAAGTCATATTACGTTCAATTGTGTCAGAGGAGGAGAGGATATTGATAATCGACTTATTCAGAATGGATGGAATCAAATAGGATTTAATGATAAAAAATGGAAATTTGTTATCAAAGTTGAAGCACCAAAAGGACGTTTAACCTCATTCCAACAAAAACCTGTCATTGTTTCAGATTCATTAACACCTGTAAGTATTACTGAACCCAGGAAAGGAATTTATGTTTTTGATTTAGGAAAAAATATTGCAGGATGGATGCGCTTGAAAACTTCTGGAAAAGCAGGACAGAAAATTAAAATTACCTGTAATGAAAAACTTCTTGCTAATGGAACAGTTGATTTAGCTCATGAAGCATATTATCATACCCATGGTCGTTTTCAAACCGAATATTGTATTTTAAGTGGAAAAACTGAAGAGTCCTTTGAACCCCGATTTACATATCATGGTTTAAGATATATCCAGGTAGAAGGATTAAGTCAAAAACCCGATTCAACTACGATAAAGGGTATGTGGGTACATACTGATATGGAAGAAACCGGTTCATTTTCCTGTTCGAATGAAAAATTTAATAAACTTTATAACGCGTACAAACAAACCTATTTGAATTATGTCCATCATCAACCAGCAGATGCATTACGCGAAAAAATGGGCTGGACTCAGGATGCTGAAAATATGATGGAGTCTGGTTTATATTGTTTTGATCTGGGGCTGGTATACCGTAAATGGCAACATGATTTTGTGGATGCACAGGAATCAAATGGTCATGTACCTTGCGTTGCACCAACTACAAAAATCTTTTTTTCAAAATCTGATAATAGCCCAGGTTACATGTCTGATACATGGTGGGGAGGAGCAATTGTATATCTTCCATGGATGTGGTATCTTAATTTTGGTGATGTATCAATATTAACAGAAAATTATCCTTTCATGAAGAAATGGATAGACTATCTCTCAACACAGTCTAAAGACTATACCATAGATTGGGGACTGGGTGATTGGGGTGCAATAGGCTGTAAGGTGCCATTGATTCAACCTTGTACTTGTGGATATTACTATGAGACGGATCTTTTATCAAAGATAGCAGCCATACTTGGTAAAGATAGTGACAAAGCTAAATACGATTCCCTTGCTAACAAAATTAAAGATAAATACACGCAAAAATTTTATAACTCCAAGTGGAAGGAGTATTCATTACATTGTCAGTCAGCACAGTCAATCCCTTTATATGTTGGCTTGGTTCCTGACAGTCTCAAGCAGTTTATTCTTGACAATCTGAATAAAGATATCATCTCTGCAAATAATCATTTAGCTGTCGGATTTGTAGGTTTAACACCTTTGTTGATTGGTCTTTCTGAGAACGACCAAATTGACCAGGCTTATATAATCGCATCCCAGGAAACATTTCCTTCATGGTGGCCTATGATTTCAGATGGATTTAATACAGTTTCGGAATACTGGGATCCAAATATAGGCTCACGTAATATCCCTAACATTACTGGCCCTTTATGTTTATGGTTTTATCGTAATTTAGCAGGAATACATTATGATGAGCAAAAGCCAGGCTTTAAAAAAATCATTATTAAACCAGAAATGCCTTGTGATCTTACGTGGGTAAATTCAAGTTTTAATTCTTTATATGGAATTATCGAAAGCAATTGGAAAAGAGAAAATGAATCTTTGGAAATGAATATTACCATTCCGGTAAATACAACCGCTGACATTTATATTCCTTCAGAGAATGTTATGGAAATAAAAATGAATGGTCAACCTGTAAAAAGCTCTAAAGATTTGAAATATTTAGGAATAAAAGATGGCAAAACACTTTTCAATGTTGGTTCGGGTCATTACACCTTTATAGCTAATTGTAAGCAACCGAAAGTATTAACACCTGTCATATTTCCTAATCCTTATGAACGTAAGATCAATGAAAAATGTAGTATTCAATGTTATACAAATGGAGCATCAATTCATTATACAACCGATAACAGTGAACCTGATGAAAATTCTACGGAGTATAAACAATCTTTTGAGATTCAAGATGGAATGATTATAAAGGCTAAGGCCTTTAAGGAAGGATTCATCGAAAGTAATACCATTAACTCTATTTTTAGTGGGTTAACTTGTCCTTCTTTAATTGAAAAAAAAATAGTATCCAAAAGTTTGACTCCTCTTTATAATACAGGTTTGTTGAAATATAATCACAGTGCAACTAAAATTGATCTTAATATTCAGGATGCAGCGTATTTTATGATTGAAGTAAATGAAGGAGATGGCAGAATCGACTGGGATCATGCAGTATTAGGTAATGCACGTTTTATTGATTTACAAGGTAACGAGATCTATCTAAATAATATATCACCAGTTTTTTTTACAGGGAAATTGAAAATAAACAGAAGCATCGATGGCAATGTTCTTTCCGTTAATCATGTACAATATAGATATGGTCTGGGATTACATTCACCAGAATATGTTTATTATAAAACTGATAAAAAATATAAACAATTTAAAGCTGAAGTTGGGGTTGATGATGAGACAGAAGGGCGCCCCACTAGTACATTTAAACTTCTATTTTATAAGCTTTAGCTAATCTTTTGCACTTTACCCATTTGGATTCAAAAGACC
>Ga0182030_10020927_pt1 | contig 12299 bp, 8 predicted proteins | sample 812S3MmetaG_FD_121299 | JGI IMG/M metagenome (GOLD analysis project Ga0182030, IMG submission 121299) | Permafrost microbial communities from Stordalen Mire, Sweden - 812S3M metaG (Illumina Assembly) | ecosystem: Environmental > Terrestrial > Soil > Wetlands > Permafrost | place: Sweden...
GTAATTATAGTTATCATTGGAATTTATGTAGCACATCGTTCGCCGGGTCATACGGTGCGTGAATCGGCGTTAGCGCTTGCTATAAGCGGCTTTGCCTTAAGTTTCCTGGCGAGCTGGCCCAGCGCTAACCCCATTGAATCAGGCGTTTATTTTGCGGCGCTCGGTGCATTCGGCAGCTGGCTGGGAGAAATGCTGCAAGACCAAGAGCTGCGAAGAATCGAGCCACTCAGTTCCACATAAAAGTGTTGACAGAGTCTGGCTCCAGATGGAGTTCGGCTTCCTTAGCGCCAAGTTCCAGCTTGACCGTTTTAGCAACTTTGCCAGGATTTGTCGCAACGACAACGTGCTTACCATCAGGATTTTCTGCAGCGACGAAACTCAGATCATGATCATCACAATTACTTGCCACCACATGAGCACCACGCTTGATGAATTTGCTAAAATGCGATATCGCCCAATATTGCCCGCTGTATGAGACCTCTTTGGTTTTTGCATTGACTGTGACCAAGCCACCGCAAGGAAATGGTCCAAGATTTGGTTTGCCGACTTCATCAAGCGAGAGATTCCACACGATGATTGATTTGCACCAGTTGTTGAGGATACCGCTGAAAGCTCCAGCCCATTTGGACCAATCGCTGGCGTAGTCTGTCTGCGTGTAATCTGGTCCGCCTTCGGTCCAATGCATGTCGACTGAAGGGAAGGCATTATGTACGCGGCTCATCAAATCAGGCGCTCCGACATAACCATGCCAGGCAACGGCTCCGGTATATTTCAGCATATTTTCGCCTTCGAGTTCATCGACAGCGCGTCCCCAGAGATTGTAATTATGATCGATAATCCAGATTTTAGTCTTGCTGCCTTCTTTCTCGAGTGTGGGTCCAAGCTCATTGCGCACGAAATCCATTTCGTATTCTTGCGGCCAGGTGCAGGCAGGCATGCGGCTGTCTTGATCTGTATCGCACTCATTCTGCACTGACACCGCCTGAACCGGTACACCGGCGCTTTCATAAGCATTCAAAAACTTGGAGAAATATTTTGCGTAAGCTCCCAGGCTCTTGCGCTGCATGTTGCCACCCAACATGGAGTTGTTCGGCTTCATCCAACCTGGCGGACTCCAGGGCGTAGCAAGAATGAAAAGATCCGGATTGATTTTTCGTGCTGCTTTTAATGTAGGCAGAATGTACTTTTCATCATGTGCGATGGAAAAGCGCTTCATTTCAGGATCGGGCTCGCCATCATCATAACTATAAACGTGGGTCGAATAGTCACTCGATCCCATGCAGACGCGGCTGACACTTAGATTCATTTCGGAAGGTAAAAAGAGCTGCTTCAATAATTTTTCTCTGGACGCTTCAGGCATATTGTCAAAAGTGAAACAGGCTGCATCTGTGAAGGCTCCGCCAAAGCCAAGAATTTCCTGCTTCTTTTTGTCAAAAGCAACATGCAGCACATCTTTACCGCCGCCACTACCGGCGGTGCGCCAACTGATCGCCGGAGCTTCAACGCAATGCTTGCTAGCGCATGTCACCCAGGACTGAATATCAGATTGAGCCGCCAGTGCGTAAGACTGCGAGCTCGCCAACGCGGTCAAAGTCAACGCCGCGCTTCTAAAAACACTGAACATCTTTCCCTGCTGAAACATACAATTCCCTCAAAGTTCAACCAACTGGCAGTTTCGCACGTCGGCTGCAGTTAAGGCGTTAATTTCCTTCTAACTTGAAATCGCGCAGCCTCCTCGTCAGAGGAGGCGTGCCGACAATTCAAAAACATTGAGAGAATTTCATGGTCAGGTTGGCTACTTCTTGCGGGACAAAAGCTCATTCACGGCTTCTTCAAGTAAGGTCACTCTTCGAACTAAATCTGGCTCGCCAGGCGTAAAGTGCATCGAAGCTAAGCGCTCTTGAACCCAAAGTCGCAAGAGCGTTCCAATGGGAACTTGCTGCTCTTCGGCGGCTCTCATTACGCCTTTTATAGTTTCCGGATCGGCACGAAACTGAAGAACGCCTCTTTCAGCGGTACGTTGCCTTGCCTCCGCCTGCAGTGTTTTTCTTGCTTGAGCAAGTTCGTCGGCGTTCCATTTAGCCATTGCCTCAGTCCTTCTTCTTCAAGCAGATGCTTGCATATTCGTGGAGAAACAGCCGGAGCTATAATACAAAGTGTAGTACAGAAAAGGGTAACTGGCTGAAGCCTCAAAAAGAAAAACAGCTACCGCCTGGACTCAGGAGCCCGAATACTTAGTAATTGATCCAAAGTTAGAGAGGGGGCGCTCAACTTTCGATGGGCTTACTAGTCCGGACAGCGGTAGCTGCTTCTTTTTTATGTAGACGACAAACCTTGGGGGGAAGCTTGCCTTCTTTCTCCTTACTCGATTCTCCAAGCCCTGGGGGAAAGGCTTTTCGTATCGACTTGCTCACTCGTGTGCCGCAATAAATACAGAATAGCGCTTGACATTCCAACAAGGCGATTGGAAAAAGTACCCCATAAATGAGAAAGAGAAATGCCAGATTTTCTAACCTGGTATTGCTGTACGAAATTATGTGTGTTGCGGAGGCTTCGATTGGAAAAGTTGGAAATTCATTTCTTCCATACAAAGATGTAAGGTAACCAGCGCCCAGAATCCCAACAAACCGAAAGACGATAACTGCAAACTATTTACTGGAGGTAATTTCCCCGTGCTGACCAGGCTAATGAGCCCCGGAATTATCAGAATCGTGCAAAAGACGGCTATTTTTCGGAAGACGGCGACCAGTGGCTTACCATAGCGATGTTTTCTGGAGGAGAGTGTCAATCCAACCAAAAGGACAACCGCAGCGACGCAGTAGCCATGAACCGCAGCGTCGAAGCCAATTCGGCATATCAGAGCAATAATGCCGTTGCCGATGGCGTTCGTCGTGGCTGCTAAGTCGAAGTGTTCGCTACCTTCCATAAGCTGTCGCCCCCAAAATAGCCAGATTCACTTGGAAAGGATTTCCAGCGTTAAATCATATCGCAAGAGGGCGCTATGATTCACTTAACTGCTCTCATGTATGTCTTCTTGCACCTGGGGATGGTCGTGCATCAGCTCCCGACCAAGATTTATGTGCGCTTGACCAAGATCGGGATCAATTTGGAGCGCCTTGCGCCATTCGGCGATTGCCCCAGCATGGTCGCCCATTTTCGACAGAGCCATGCCCCGATTATTATGAGCCCTGGCGTCTGCCGGATGAAAATGCAAACTTTCCTGATAAGCCTCTGCGGCTTGCTTATATAAACCCGCATGATAGAGGGCTGCGCCCATGTTGTAGTGCACTTCGGCATAGTCGGGTTTTATTTCTAAGGCCTGCCGCCACACCGACACGGCTTGCTCATATCGATGTTGTAAGTAGTACACAATTCCCAGATTATTCCTTGCCTGGGGGAATTTAGGATCAAGGTCTAAGGCTCGCTCAAATACTGCAATTGCATCTTGCAGATGATTTTCTTTCCAAGAAACTATGCCGAGCAGATTCAGTACTTCGGTATTTTTAGGATCTTTCCGCAAGGCCTTGTCCAAAGTTTTTCTTGCTTCGTCAAGTTCTTGCGAGTCCTTTTGTGCCCTGGCGATTTTTACCAGCAAATGTGTGGTGCTATCACCCATGCGCTCAGCCGCAAGATATTCTATTAGTGCTTCTTTCGTTTGCCCACCAGCTTTTAAGGCATCGCCAAAGTCGCGGCGCACAATTGAAGATTTAGGATCGAGCCTGATGGCTTCCTGATATTCCTCGATCGAGGCATCGAAATTTCCATTTAGATAGAGCAAGTGAGCCAGATTGTAACGAGCGCTGAAGTAACCAGACTTGAGATGAATAGCCTGGTAGAAATTTTTCATCGCGCGTTCATAGTTGCCCTGGGCCATGTAGGCGCAGGCAAGATTATTGTAAAGCTCAGAACGATTCGGATTAGTTTCAATGGCCTTACGATACTCAGCCAGGGCTTCTTCCAGCTGCCCCTGTTTTTTCAAGGCAACCGCAAGATTATTTCGAGCAACCAGATTATCTGGCTCGCGTCTGAGAACCTCACGAAAATCTTTTGTCGCCGATTCGAAATATTGACGTGTCATCTTGTCGAGACCACGTCGCAATAATTCTGACGAGCTTTCTAGATTCGCCGAAGATGCATCCTGCCCAGCGCCAAGTTTCGGTTGTAAGTCAACAAACTCACCGCCGGGATTCTGAACCTCGGCATACACAGGAGTGTTTAGCAAAAATACGGTCGCAAGTTGAAGCAGTGGAGCAAGAGAAAAAACTGTCCGATAAAAAACGCGACCGCCCAATTTGAGTACGGATAAATTGAGAGCTGGGAATTTAAGTCCAGAGGATATGAACACAGAGGATTTGAACACAGAGCATTTAAAAGCTGAGAATCTGAATGCGAACATTCTGAGCAACGGAAATCTCGGCAACGAGAATCTGACCTTGCCAGAGGCTGACAAGCGTTGTATCCTCCCCCTGTTTTTCTTTTCCTCAGTCAAATGCAACCTTTCGAGAATATCTGGCTTATACTTCTTCCTGCATAATTTTACCTTCCTGCAGTCCAATATGAGGTAGCCATGATGAAGAAATTGCTTTTGAGCTTGTCCAGCGCAATTTTGAGTTTGGGAATTGCGACATTGAGCTCGGAAGCTGAGCCACAAAAAATGCCACCATCGGGCAGGCAATTTAGTCGCGAAGAATATATGGTGATGAACCTTGATCGCGGGGCCGACTCTACGGGAGCCCACCTCGCTGAATCGCTCAAAGATATTCATGCAATTGTGCGAGACCTCGATAAGAGCCTGCGGCAGCTACAGCAGGTCGACAAGGAGTTTGCTCGCTCAAAAGGCAAGCCAGACGATCGTTTCCTCGGCAACGCCGGCGACCGCTTGCAGCAAGCGTTAACAACTGCACAGCAACTCGAGAAAGAATTGACTGACAGCCGCAATGAGCTGAGAGACAACATACATCAAGCACTCATCATGGCGCAATAGTCTAGCAAGTCAATATTCTTGAGCGTTAGGTTGCTGTCTTTGAAACGGGCGAGCATGGCTCGCCGCTGCCGCTTTAAGACCTTGCGCTAGTCTTGAGAAAAATCCTTCACGGCCGTTCGAGGCGCCAAAATCGCCAAAGTCTTATTGGCGGTGCCCGATCAGCTTATAGGTCACCTTAGCCCGGGGCGGCTCGCCTTGCTTCACAATCGTGATTCGCTCAAGCCCATCGAATTGAACACCACCCGGTGTCATCTGCATAACAAGCGCTTCTTGCGCAACAGTGTTTCGAATTGGATGCTGATATTTGAGAATTGCCTGGTTGCCCTGTGACACTACCGTTAGTGGCGTCGATACGCCTGAGTCGGTGCTCAACATATAGCCCTGTTGCGGGCTTCCTTGAATAGTCCAGGTATTGGCGGTCGATGCCGCGAAAATGCCATCGATGCCCTTTTGAAATTGTGGTTGCGCTTCAACACCGCTGCGACTGCCCATAACCTGCCAACGCCCTAGAAACTGCGGCGGCAATACGCCTTCGGTAACCGGCGCTGAAACTGCAGCGGATGCCTTCAGAGGAGGGGGCGGAGCTACTTGTGTGACGGCACCTTGGATCGGAACAATGGGTTTTGGTTTCGGCTTGGGTTTCAGTGGCGCCTCTTTGGGCTTAAGCGGGTGCTGCACGGGCACCGGCACACCAATCATTTTAGGGGCACCATAGGAGGGAACGTAAGACTGCTGAGGAGTCTGAATCACATCATTTGTTTCAACCCCCCCTTTGATGCTATCAGCCAGAGCAGGCACGCCACTCAGTCCGAAGGACAGCAAAAGCAGGTAAACAAGCTCCTGGTTCTTAATCAAGATTTTTCTCCTCTCTAGCGGCAAAATCTTATTGCCGACGTCCTACCAAATTATATTCGACCTTGGCGCGTGGTCCAGGTTCGCCTTGCTTCAGGATGCTTATGCGTTCAAGTCCGTTGAACGTCGCTCCACCAGGCATCAATTGCATCACCACCGCTTCTTGCGCAATGGTGTTGTGAATTGGATGTTGATAGCGAAGAATAGCGGTATCCCCCGTGGTCTGCACCATCAGCGAGGTCTGCACACCCTGGTCGGACCCCAGCGTATAGCCCTGCTGTGGCGAGCCCTGAATAGTCCAGATGTTTTGCGTTTGCATTGAAAAAATACTATCCATACCTGACTGATATTGCGGCAAGGCTTCGACTTTACTGCGTGTGCCGTTTACAAGCCAGCGTCCAAGAAACTGCGGCGGCAGGTATCCCTGCTGAGACTGAGGCTGGGCCGATTGGGGATTCATCATCTGCATGTTGCCTGGTGGTCCTTGTTGGACGCCACCATTCAGCCCCTGCTGTTGCGCATTACCTTGCATTGGCGGGACGGGGCCGTAATTCGGAGTTTGCTGCATCATCGGGCGCGGATAATTTTGCACCGGAGGTAAGGGCGCCGCCAGAAAATCTTTCTGTTCAATTCCTAGTTGAAACGGTTTTGCTTCAGTACTTGCCGGGGGTGTCGAAGACGCCGACGCCGCATCATCAGCCATTACTGCAATTGAGCTGAAACTCAAAGCTAGTAGCAGAGCGGTCGCGTGTCGAAAAAGGGACATTTTTTGCCTCCAGGGACGCGTTCCAAGTCCTAAGTGCCCGCTGTGCCGAACCGTCAAACCGACCGGCATCAAATGCATTCTAACCGAGCCCTTGAAAACCTGCTCAATTAAATCTTGCAGCTAAGCTCAGACCAAGAGCAACTTAGCGTGGCGGGTCTACTGTTGAACCGTCGGATTCCCAGCGATTGGCGTTTTGCTCGGCACAATGCTAAAACTTGGCTGTTTGGACTCAGGCAAGCTCTGAACTTTAAGCGACTTTGGCGCCCCGAGCGCAATTGGCTTGGCAGTGCCGGCCGACCCTGACGGTCCACTTGCTGACGGCGACAGAGGCACCTCTTCGGAGAAACCGATTTGCTTGAGCAACGAATAGGCAGCCTCACCTGTAGCGGTGCGAGGCTCGGCAACTACTATGTCAACGAGCGGCTGTAAGGCTTCCGGCTGCCGATTGTTGCGAATCAAGAACTCGGCTTTCAGCAACATTGCCTGTCTTTTCAGGCTTCCCAACTTGAGAGTCGACTGTTTTTCCACATCAGCCTGCGGTTTCATCGATTCGAGCTTGGAAAAACTTTGATAAATCTTCCAATGAGCGTCAGCCATATCTCCCAGCCAGTCAAGATAATCGGTGATGGCATCCTGAAATTCTTTCGGTTTGGCGCTAAGCATTATGTTGCGAAGTTCTTCCAGCCTGATGGCTGCATTATGGTGGTTGAGAGGTAAGCGTCGGTAAGCGGCGCTACCGCCACCATTCAAGACCTGCTGTGCTGAAGGACCGGGCACAGGTGCGGCAGATCCGCCGGGACTGGGAGCGCCTGGACTCGGTGCGCCAGGCGAAGGAGCAGAGCCGCTCGGAGGAGCATAGCTATTTCCACCGGGAACCGGCCCACCCTGCGCCAATACTGGGTTCACCAGCATCACCGAAGTGCAGGACAGGGAAACCAGCAAAGAGGACAGGAGAATGCGCTTCATCTAAAACCACCATGACATCACTGAGATCGCTTGACTTGCCATATCTTTATATATGGCATCCTCAACCTGGTTCATGATAAAACGACTTTTGGTACTCTGTATTAGGAACTGTTCCGATCGGCATCACATTTTTCTAAGCTCAGCGGAACGGGCAGAGTTATTCTTCGCTTCTCTGGCGCAGGGAAGCACTTCTTTGGGAGTCTTCAATTGTTTTCAGCAAAATCCAGGGCGAGTACGTGGCGAGGCTGTACCAAAATATTTCGCTACAGCGTCGTCTTGACCCTTACTTTCTTGCTGTTGTTCGGAACGTTTTTGCGTCCCACAATGGCAAGCAGCCTGGACGAACTGGGTGCGCTAGCAGAAAAGCCCCCTCTTGACGAGCGGTCATTTATAGACTCGACCAATCCGAGCTTCGTTCACAAATATCTTGCGCCTGGCTCTTACATGACTCCCCAGGAAGTAAAACCTGGCATGACCGGTTATGGACTCTCAGTTTTTCACGGCACAGCGGTAGAAAAATTTGACATTACGGTTATCGGTGTTCTGAAAAAGGTGATGTCAGGGCGCGATGCGATTCTGGTAAGACTATCTGGACCAGTCATGGAGAAAAACTGCGTTATTCGCGGCATGTCTGGTAGCCCCTGTTATATCAACGGTAAGTTAATTGGCGCAGTTTCCTTCGGTTATGACTTCTCAAAAGAACCAATCGCCGGCATCACACCGATTGTCGATATGCTCGACTCGCTGGTAGAAAATCACGAAGGAAAAACTCCTATCGCCAGGGCGGAGAGCCGCGGTTTTTCTGTCCCCGTAGAACAGAGCGGCTTGCAAAATGTGACTTCGGGTAATTTGCGCATGACTCCCCTGGTATCACCAGTTGCGCTTGCCGGATTTTCGCCCGCGGCTGAAAAATTTCTTTCCGGCCAATTTAAAGATATGGGCATGATGGTGACTTCAGGCTCTTCAGGAGGTTTAGTCTCGCAAGGACTGAATCCGGCAGCGTTTTCACAAATAAAGCCAGGATCGTCAGTGGCAGTCTTACTTAGCTCTGGCGACTTCACTACTGTGGCAACCGGAACAGCCACGGCGCGATTCGGCAACAAAGTGGTGGCATTCGGGCACCCATTCCTCTCGGCTGGTGCCATTGAATTTCCGATGGCGACCTCGGTCGTGCACCAGGTTCTGCCCAGCTTATCAACTTCTTTCAAGCTTGCCTCTCCCTTAGCCGAAGTCGGCGCCTTCACAGCCGATCGCCCCTGGTCGTGCGGTGCGCAAGTAGGCAAAGCAGCAAAGATGATTCCGTGTTCGTTTGATATTGTCGATGAAACACGCAAGCTCGAGCGCACTTACAATTCGCGCATCGTCGACCATCCTGATTTGACAGCACAGCTGCTTGCTGCCACCACAATGTCGGCTGTTGATGCGACACACCAGTACTCTGGTCCTTATGTGGCTAAAGTAGAAAGCACACTTGAAGCTGATGGCATCGAGCCTCTGGTGCGCACAGATCGTTTCGCTTCAAATATAGCTGCGCATTCGATTTTGGAAATGCTGATGGGCTTCATGTCGGGCAACTCCATAGCAGGTTCAACCTTCCGCAATGCCTCCAGCATTACCAATAATGAATTCCAGAAGACTTCATTGAAGTCATTCAAAATTAAAGTCACGCTGGAAGACGGGCACCAGACCGCTACAATCGATCGTGTTTATGTCGATAAGTCTTTTGCCGCTCCTGGGGAGCAAGTCAAAGTCAGCTGCGTGGTTAAACCGTACAACCAAGAAACGAAAATTGAAACCCTGAGCTTTGAAATCCCACGCGATGCACCAGACGGCAACCTTGTAATTGGTGTTGCCGGTGGTGACCAGATTGATTACATCAGACACCGCATGGGTCTTTCCGACCCAGAGCCGGAGTCACTTAAGCAGATTGTTGAAGAACTCAGAAAGCAGGGTCGCGGCGATGCGATCAATCTCGTCGTCGGATTACCGGAACAAACGTTGCTCATGAATGGCGTGAAGATTCCCGACCCGCCCAGCCATTGGAGCAAAGTTCTATTCTCTAACAAGCATACGCGTGGTCCGCAAATAATCAAAGGCGAACTGCAAACGAGTAAACAAACTGATTGGCTTCTTTACGGCAGCCATATTCTCACGGTAGAAGTGCGCAATCCGGACAAAGCGGCAGCAAAATCTGCGCCGTCAACCATGCCAAGCTACCTTGGCGGTGATGATCCTTCAATGACAGACCTGGCACGTAAAACGCTAGGATCGGCGGCACTGGCAGGCAAATCAAGAGGTTCAGGACCGGCAATTACGCTAATTCAAGGTGGTATCGCCGCCAGTGCCACAGTTGTGTCCTCGGGAAGCAGCCAATCTTCAAGTTCTAGCAGTACCAAATCAACAGCTGCAAACGGTTCTGTATTCTCGTCTGCAGGCAAATTATATCCTCATATGCGCTTGCACCAGATCTGGCGAGAGGAAACCGAAGACGATTTTCACAACGGAAAAACCGAAGGCACCACAATCGACAGCTGGGGACGCGTAGCGCCCGGGCTTGAATCGGTAGGCACAACCTCAATTGCTCCAGACTCTACTATATGGGCTGGAATCTGGTCGCAGGGCAATTTTTACTTCTCCACCGATAATAAAATCTGGAAGTGGAAGGGTGACAACAACAAGCCAGAAAAAATTGCCAGCATCGATACCACGATGATACCAGCGCTGACTTGCGATTCAAGCGGAACCATCTATGCAGCAGCAGTGCCCAATGGCGGAGTCTATGCCATTGCGCCGGGCGGCGTGCCCAAGCAAGTGTTCAAACCAGCCGAACCGGTTGTGACAACACTCTGCTCCGATGACAACGACAACATTTATATTGGTGTGGCCGGCAATGGTAAAGTTTATAAGATGGACAAGAACAAGCAAAGCAGCTTGCTCTTTGACACAGGGCAGGCTCATGTAAGCGCTTTGTTCTACTCACGCCCGCACAAACAGCTGTACATCGGCACAGCCGAGAAAGGCTCCGTTTATCGTGTCGACGACAACGGTAAAACTAAAGCGATCTATCAAACACCAGATCACATCGTCACCGGCATCGCCAAAACAAAAAGCGGAGATGTGTTTATCTCAACAGCCAATCAAGGCAAACTGGTGCGAGTTTTGAGTTCGGGTGATGCGCAGTCGCTAGCCAGCAGCGAAGCGTTTTACACATTGCATTATGATGATGAGCGCGATGCCGTTTTCTCAGGCGATGCAGAAGGCGACGTCACCATGGCAGCGACCGACAGTGTCACAGAACAACCGTATTTTATTCCGGTTTGTCATACAGATCAGGAAGCCGTACTGGCGCTCGCCTCGAACGGCAAGCAGCTATTTCTGGGCAGTTCAAATCTGTCGGTACTTAAGTCGTTCAATTTATCTGCAGCGCGAACTCCATATTACGAATCGCGCGTTAAAGACGGCTCAAGAGTGGCAAATTGGGTGCGTTTGCGCACAAGCGGACCTTTTACGGAGCTTGATCCGGCAGTTGCAAGTCACCTCAAAGTTGAATCGCGCACAGGCAATACCTCAGCCGCCGATCTAACGTGGAGCCCCTGGACAGCCGCCTCATATGACGGCGAATCATACTTATTGAGTTCGCCGGCTGGTCGTTTCTTGCAGTACCGACTAACCTGGACCAGCACCACAGACAGTGCCAACATCAAGCAACAGGGACCTCAAATCGGTCGTGTTGACGTTGTTTATATGCCAAAAGACGTGGCTCCGCAAATCTCATCGATTTCGCTGAAAGCAGCAAGTTCGGTAAGCGGGAAGCAAGAAATAACAATTAGCGGCACAGACGCAGACGGCGACAACATGCTCTGTGCAATCGATCTTTCTCGTGATAGCGGCAAAACCTGGGAGCGCCTCTCTCAAGAGCTGCGACCGAAAACAGCTAAGAAAGAATCTGCAACTAAAGAATCTGAAAAGAAAGATAAGGATGCCAAAGATTCAGAGAAAAAAGACAAAGACTCGCAAGATTCAGCGAAAGATTCCAGCAAGAATTTGAAGGACTCGACTGGTTCAAAAGTCGATAAAGAAAGTGGCAGCAAGAAGAGTGACGCCTCAGATAGCGCAGCCAAATCAGGCGCATCAGCCAACGATAGTTCCGGCAAGCAAGGAAAAGACCACAGCAAAGCTAAGCAGGGCAAACACAAATCGAGCGACGACAAGTCAGACTCTGGCGCGAAAGCTCCCTCAGCAGCCACGGAGCCGACGAGAATACAACTCGATGGTGACGAGAAAGCCGACAACAAAGATGACAAAGGCGCTGCCAAAGATTCACCTGACGATAAGGACAAGGACAAGGACAAAGACAAGAAGGACGACGCGGCTCCAGATCGCGACGAGAAAAAGGACGAAGCAAAGAAGGACGATGACAAGTCAGACAAGAACAAAGCCAAAAGTGCTCGTGGTGCAGCCAGCGACAGCTCTGACAGCAACTCCGGCGGCAAGGCAAGTGAGGGTACTTCCAGTGAAACCTTCTCTTACCACTGGGATACCACAAAACAAAAAGATGGCAACTACATACTTAAATTCATTCTCGACGATCGGCTCTCAAATCCTGAAGATCATCACCAGGTAATAAATGTACGCGCCGTCTCTGTTGATAACACGCCACCTGAAATTGAACTCATCGAGTGTAAACGAAAGGGCAATAACAAAGTAGAATGCAAGGTTATTGCGAAGGAC
>Ga0182030_10020928_pt1 | contig 12299 bp, 17 predicted proteins | sample 812S3MmetaG_FD_121299 | JGI IMG/M metagenome (GOLD analysis project Ga0182030, IMG submission 121299) | Permafrost microbial communities from Stordalen Mire, Sweden - 812S3M metaG (Illumina Assembly) | ecosystem: Environmental > Terrestrial > Soil > Wetlands > Permafrost | place: Sweden...
ACTCACCGATCTGGTTCGGCGGCGGCAAGCTGGCCAAGGACCTGACCTTGCCCAGCCTCCGCCAGTTCTGGGAGTTGTCACCGGCGGACCGTCAGGCGGCTGTCGCCGAGTGGACGGTGGCCAAATCGATCTCTGGAAAAGAGGCGGTCGCGGGTGGGGCCGGGGACTGGCAGCGGGCGGTCGACGTGGTGAGCGATGCTGTAGAGCAGCTGGCCAGTGTGCCGGTGTCGGACCTCGCGGTGTGGCGAGGTGCCGCCCGCGAGGCTGCCGGGGTGTTCGCAATCCTGTCGAGACGCATCGAAGGAAACAGCCCGGGACCATTGGCGGCCACATCTGACGCATTGGCTCGATCGGCGCAGAGTCGTCCGAACGAGTCGGTCGTTTCTCGATCTCCCATGCGAGGACTGGGAGGAGTTGCCGCGATCGTTGCCCAGGCGGGCATGACCAATGAATCGCCGATGGCCTGGATGATGATGCTCAACCAGCTCGGGCGCACCCTTCGGGCGATGAGTGCCGCCCACGTCGCCCGAGGTGAGGTAGAGATGGCAACCGATCTCGTCGAGTGCCTAGAGGGTGAGTTAGCCGCGCTTCACGATCGGCTCGCGAGTAGGTGGGTTGACAGGTCAGATCCCGACGGCCAGGGGATGCGGGCGCTTGACGGATCGCAAGAGATGGAGGGGCTCGATGGCGAACTCGATCTGGATCAGGACGGGCGGCTCGACTTCGAGAGATGAATCGGACTCGATCCGAACACCGGCGGGGGCACTTTGTGCAGAGCCCGTTCGGTGGGGACCACCTTGAAGCCTGGACCCTGACAGACAGGGGTCAGCGGCTTCATCCCAAGCCGCTGACGATCCGAGCAGCGAAGAACGAGGACGCATATTCTCGTCTCGTTCCGGCTGCCTTCGCAATCGAATATCGATGGCAAACGTGACCGATCCGAACGCCGGTTCGGCGTGCGCTGTGAGCCGGGTATGGGGTCGTGGGGGACGTCAATATGTGTGGCTACGTGTCGGGAGGCCATCTCCGGACTTTCGGGCCCGTTCGGTCCCGCCGGAGACCGTTGTTCTGGAACGCTCGGGCGCCGATCCCAGTTTGCGACTCGACCGATCGGGGAGAGCGATCAGGACCGCCTGCTGGAGCAAGCAGACGCTCCGGATCCGTGGCCGAAATCGATCGCTAAGCCGATGATCGGGATCAGTCAATCTGCTCGGATGTCAAGCGATCGAGGCTATGGCTGTCCCCAGTCCGTGACTAGCCAGCGGCCAGAGCTGGAACGCTCAAGGTAGACCGACCAGAACGTGTCCCCGGTATTCCCGACCCGCGGGTCGTTCTGAGGATCGAAGGTGCAGCGGACCCTGGCAGTCGAGGCAGCCTGCGACTCGGGCACGCAGAGCAAGTGAGTGAATGGATCGATGCAGGTCCAACCACCACGCTTGGCCAGTGACATGTGAGCGTTGATCATTGGCATATTGCAGGCATTGAGCGCCTCGAACCAAGACACCGTGGCCGCCACCGGGGGCTGGATTGGCGCCTGAGGCAGCGACTGATTCGCATCGGCGTGAACGAGGACTGCAATGGCGAGAGCGAGAAGCAAGAGCACGGAAAGCGATGCGACGATCAACCACCTCCCATGGCGATGGTCATGCCCTCGTGGCTTGGCCTCTGGCGAGCGGAATTCCGATGGCAGTTCGTCGGGCATCGATGCCAAGTATCACCGAACCAGCTGCTGGCGTCGCCGAAGAGCCAGAATCGGAGGGCGTCCCCAATGCACCCGGCTGTGACACCCAGCCGGTTCGGGGCGGCTCGTTCACCCGCTCTACCGTCAACGGCGCCGTCGCCACAACGCCACGATCCGAAGCGCATCCACGCAATAGGCTCAGTCTATGACGGACCCAGAGCTACATCCCTTTAGCCCGGCCGGGGAAGTTGATCGCTTCGGAGAGTTCTCTCGCGGTCTTGGTCGGCGGCGCTGGGGCAAATTCGCCGTATGGATGATGCTTGCCGTGTCTATCTTGATCCCCGCGGTGTCGCTTCTGATCACGTACCTGGTCCAGCACCACTGACAACGATCCTGGCGTCGTGGCTGATTTCACGTAGAAGTCCGACTTTCTGAAATACATTTGTGCCACCAACTCGATGTTGTGGGCGCCCTCAGGACGGTTTCGCGCCGAACCAGCGCTGCCAACGCTCGGATCGGCGCTGCTTCCGTGCGCGCTTGCGCATCTTGATGTCGAAGGAGGTCGGCCAGCTGGACAACGGGCGACCGTCGGAGGGCGCGACACCGTTTGGGGTCATGGAGCTGTCGTAGAGAACGTTGGCGTCCATTGCGATCGTTCCGTAGTCAATGCCCGAGCCGCTTTCGGACTGGCCCGCTCGGCGCGGATCGTCTGATCCGAACATTGTGTCCACCGGGACGAATGGACGAGTTGGTTGACGGTCCGGTGGAGGTGGGTCATTGGCCTCAACCTGTGCGTCCCGCACGAGCGAACTTGGAGTCCCTCGTGTAATCCACCGAAGCTCGTGCGTGCCGAACGGGTCCTTGCACCATCCGAGAATCAGGTCGTCGTCACCGTTGACTTCTCCGGACATGGTCCATTCCTGTTCGTCGCCGTCCTCGATGGTACTGGGTCGAGTTTTCCACACGCCCAAATGTAGTTCCGGGCGCAGCAACAGGAGCAAGCGCGCGAGGCCGCCAGTGTCGGGCGAACAGGATGCGGAACTCCGCTCGGCAGCTTGTGATGTGGATGCCACCGGCCGTACCCGCTCGGGTCCAGAATGACGCGCTAGAACAATGGTTTCCGCCATCTTGACCGCAGCGCAGAACGGCACATCCGGTGCGCTTGCGGACTGCAAGCACGCCGGCCGTCGGGCGACTTGGGCCACGCCGCGAACCGGTGATAGGAGGCACGTCAGTGTCGAGGTGTACTCCTGCTTACCATCGCTCCATCGGACGGTCTCCCGACTGGGAACGCCGCCGCTTTGCCTCTTGCTGGAGCCGTGACTCCTGGGGAAGTTCATTGACGATTCCCATGCGCTCACGGCGTACATGCTTCCGGCGAACCACGGCACCCAGTGGTTCATCTGGGATCTTCTTCCAGTCCTTGCGGATCACCTGGTCCGAAGGGTCCTCACCCGGATCGTCACTTCGGGCCGCAAGTGACAGTTCCTCACGAACCGCATGCCGGTAGGCCCGATTCACTCCAGCCTTCCGGCGCCGGATTGCGTATCGGGATCGTGCTCCTGTTTCGCCGTAGGTGTTCCGGCGATCCTTCTGATAGCTGAGCACCTTCTTCTCGGCAGGAGTTCGACGGTCGCTCATCTCTACATGATTGCTCGGACTTCTACCGCTACGCCAGGGACAAAGCTCCCGACTACTGTCCGTGGCCCGCTCCCGGCGATCGGGGACAGGGTCAGTGGTGCGGAGCACCTGTACGGTTGAATCGTGCTCTCATGCAGGACGATTCCACGATCGACTGAGTTCGTCTATGCCGGACTGATGGCCATGGCCTTCGCTGTCGGTGTGACCTTGGTCGTCTTGGGAGTAAGCATCGGCCCTTGGCCCATTGCAGTTGCAGGCGTCCTATTTCTCATCGTTGGCATTCACGAGTACCGACGGTCGTTGGTGGGGACTGCCTCTGAGTTGTTTCTCGACCCGGCCACTGAGACGTTGCGTTGGCGAGCAACCCGGGGCCAGGGTGCGATCTCGATCGGCGAGATCGAAGAGATCACGAGGTCAAAGCGTCCCGGTGTGTACGAGATTCACTGCCGAGGCGGCGGCAAGGTTGCCTTCTGGCTCGGGACAAGGAGTCGAGAGGTGAGACCATTCTTCCGAACGCTGGAGTCGCTGAATCCATCTGTGAATACAGACCAGCTCTATGAGAAGAGGTGGATGGGGTGGGCAGGCCTACCAAGGACCTAGGCCGCCCCGCTCCCGGCGATCAGGGGCAGGGACGACCGAGTCTCTGAGGATCGGGCTATACCGGAGCCATGACATGGTGGCTGCCAGGCGTGTTTGTCTTCGTCGTATGTTTCTGCTTCTCGCTGGGGTACAGCCGATGGAGGAGAAACCGCCACTAGTCGGCGCAGAACCGGCGATCTGGGGCAGGGGCCCTGACCCCTCATGCTCGGGAACGCAGTTGCCGATGGGACTGTCATGACTAAGCGTCATTTCCCGTTGTTGAGGCGTGTACCGACGGCCGCATTGGCTGTGCTCATGGTCGGCGCTGTCGGATCACTGGTCGGTGGATGCGGGACTGCCAACCAGGCGGACAAGAATGTATGTTCCGACCTCAACGCGTTCGTCGGCTCGATTTCACTGCCGCAGAGCGTTCACGAGAATCCGCGGGTCGCGCTGGCCGCACTAGTGGCTGCCGGAGCGAGAAGGTCCGGGACCACGCTCACAGCGCAGGTCCAGGCTCTCGATGCAGCCAACAAATCTGCGTCAGTCTCCTTCGGCCAAGACCTGGCCAACCTGAAGGTCGCCTGCCAAAGCAAGGGATTTCCAGTCACTTGACATCGCTTTAGCATGAGGGCGAATCAGTCGGTTTGTGTGACGCACCGGCCCACCGACCCGGCGATCGGGGTCACCCAGGGATCGAAGGTCTGTCAACCCTCGGCTTTGGTCCACGAGGACAAGGAGGCCGGAGGGGGTATGTGAGGTCCTTCTCTACGAAGATCTAGTAGAGAAGGTCCATGGCACAGGACCAGCGATTAGAACTTCGATGGGCGACTCCAGACCACGGGACCCTCCCGATAGGCGAGGCACTCGAGATGTCGGAGGCCACCGGTCTGTCCGAGATCGACATTGCAGAAATCTCCGAAAGGTTCCCGGCCGATGCAATCCTGACGGCCGAGGTCAGCTCCCAAGGTAGAGGTGCATCAGGCCCTGCGATTGCCGTCGTTGTCCAGCTTGAGCGCATCGGGACCGATGCCGCGTCGCTAATCGCCATTGGAGGTGCGCTTCGCGAGTTGGTTCGTCGAGTGAGGCGGAAGTTCGGTCGTGACCCGACGATTGAAGACCCGATGTCGCTCGGCGCCCTCGCTGCGTCAGGTTGTGACTCGGAACTGACTGGCATGCGCTACATATCCACCGTGCCAATAACGGCCTATCCGGGCGTGGGAACCAATTGGAATGATGTTTGGGCGGCCTGTTTCAAGGAACCCGAGGAGGCAGGTGCCGCAACGGTGATCTTCATTTCTCCCTCCGGAACCTGCCTCGGTGTCGTGCGAGTTCCCATTGAGGTCTACCGAGGCAAAGATGGGCCAACCAGGCGAAGCCCCGAGGAGATCCAGGGATGGTGGACCGAGGGCTAGCCGGTGTTCAGGGGCGGTTGACAGCGAGCGATAGCGTCGAACGCATGGGCAAATTCGTCACAAGAATCCAGCCTGGTGACAAGGCCATGTGGAACCGCATGGCGGAAGAGGCCTCGAGGCTTTGCCAGGATCACACTCCGAGGGCAGATGCCATTGACGCTCTGATCGGCGTAGCAGGAGACAACCCGAGGGCCTTCGGAGGCATTGGAGGCAAGAGCACCAAGAGCTTCCACCGCACCGCCGAAGGGCAACAAGTGCTGCAGCTCCTGGTAGACGCCTCCATCGAGTTCACCAAGCGAGCTGGTTAGATCGCCCTCAGCCGGCGATCGGGGGCGGTAGTGCTCGTTGTGGAATCGCTCACGTGGCTGATCTACTGGACATGTGCGCAATCGTCCCAAGCTTCCAAAGGGCTGGTCGTTTCCGATCAAGCCTTCAGAGGTTGAGCAGTACGTTCCTGGAGTAGGCCACGTCTATTGGGTCAGAGCAGTTGAGAAGTTGCAGGACTGGTCCGCCCGAGACCAGAACTTCCTGTACCTCGACTGGCAGCCCCGGACGGCAATGCCTGCCTCGATCTTTACGATCGCCTCCGTCCCGTCGGAGTTCCGTGCAGAGATTCGAAAATGGATCCACGAGGTGGTTGGCCCGGAAGCGACTGCCTGGATGCAGGCGCTTGAATCGAGGAGTTCCACGTGGTTGGACAGTGGGCACAGGATTAGTTGGACGTGGCGCCGAGACCCAATCGCTGACCCACCTCCGACCGTGGCATAAGTGCCGGTAGGGGCGCAGCAACAGGAGCAAGCGCGGGAGGCCGCCAGCGCCGGCCGAACAGCATGCGGAACCGCGCTCGGCAACCGGTGTTGTGGGTTCCGCCGGCCGCACCCGCTCGGGCGCCGAACGACGCGCCAGAACGACGGCCGTCGCCATCCTGGCCGCAGCGCATATCGGCACGTCGGGCGTGCTCGCGTCTTGCAAGCATGCTCGGCGTTGGGCAGCTTGGGCTCCGCCTTGAATCGGGGATCAGGGCGACGGCACGATGCCCTGTGGAACGAGGGCACCCCAGGGTCCCTTGCTCGGGTCGACGGTACGCTCGACATGTGCTCAGACGTCTCGGTGGTGCCCCCGTGTTGGTGGTGCTGGTGCTCTCCGGATGCTCCTCCACGACACCGGCAGCCAAGGCTCCCTTGCCGAGCACCCCGGTTCCCCAGGTGAGCGCCACGATCATCGACGGCGTGCCGCTCACCCCGATCACCGCAAGTGAATGGCAGGAATGCCAGCAGGCTGCCGACACGACCCATGCACCTGTCCCGTGCCCGACGCTGCTGCCCGTCCCGATGCCCGGCTCGCTGTCTGCATTGAATTGTGCAAATTCGAACTTGCCAACTTGCGGGCGCCCGTTCATTGGTGCTTCGGGAACCTACTTCCTTGTAAATCAATACACCTTTGAAGTACCGGACGGATATATCGGATCTGTACCGGGCTTCGGACACTTTGTCATCATGTCGGCCCGGCATTTCAACGCCCGGGCAGATCCGGCCCTGCGGCCGACCCCGATCCCGGGATACTGCGTACCTGTGCCGCAACACCCGCCACTCGTCGTACACAGCTCAGTTGCATCGATGTACGAGTGCGGACAGGACCCCGGCCCTTCCGCCCCGATCGCGGACCAGTACATGGAGACGGTCAGCGGCCACGAACTGGTCGAGTGGAGGCAGGACGGCGCCACGTGCGAGGTCAGTTTCCACGGGCACAGCACGGTTAACCAGGATCTTGCCGCAGCCGTAGCTCAGTCTACGCACATGGTCCTCCCGTCGAACGCATAGGCATCCCAGGGTGAGAAGAACGATTCCGCCGCGGCCTTCTACCGTGCCCCGAATGTGCCGTTCCGGGAGCATTCAACTTCCCCAAGCAGCGAAGTCACCGGATAGGCATTTCCGCGGCACAGGGCGATCGCCAGAGACCGCAGAGACAGGTACCGACGACGGATATCAGCGTGTGTCGAATCGGCGATTTCGCGTCTCCGACCAAGCACAGAACGACGCGACAGAACGACGACTGTCTCCATCACGGGACCAGCGCAGAACGGCACGTCGGGTGTGCTCGAGGGGCGACAAGCACACCCGACGTCGGGCGGCTTGGGCCACACTGTGAACCGGAGGTCGGGGACGTGCTGCCAGCGCAGATCGGGGGACACTCGGCGGCAGAATTATGGGCCGTTCGTCGTCTACTGCACTTGCAGAAGTAGACCATCCAGCGGAATGATCTGAACGCCGGTATCGCCGACTGCCCTCTCGATCACACTCACCGGCTCACTTGTCATCAGGATGATCTGGCCTGTCTGGCTCGCGGCTAGCGCCAGGAACTCGCTGAAGCTCTCGACTTCCTGCTGACGCGGCTCGTCCATCATCAGGACGCCGGGGTGGGGACCTCCGATCGTTTGCGAGATACGCATTAGCGACAGGGCGTACGACCACCTGAGTCGGATCACGTCGCTTGCCGATGCCTGGAAGCCAACATCATCGTATCCAACCACCCCCGGCTTGCCGGTCACGGGAAGCACGACCTCATCGACCGGAAAGCTGGTCACACCTACGGCGCTGAGGTTCTGCCTGAAGAGCGCCGTCCAGGATTCGAGGCGTCCCTGCTCCTCAGCGGTCAGGTCAGTTGGTCCAAGCCCGGCCCGGGCTTCCAGCACGGAGCGCAGATCTCCAGCGATCGCCGCCAGGCGCTCTGTGCCCTGCAGAATCTCGATACCGAGGTTCTGGAGGTCTGCCCTGCGGTTCTCCTCCACCAGGCGTCGCTGCAGATCTGCCACGGACGGGATGTTGTCGGGCGTAACGAGGTCTGCCCTGATCGCCTTCGTCTCTCGGCGCAGCTCGTCAGCCTCACGCTCGAAGCCAGTGCGTACGAGCACTTGGTCATTGGCAGCCCGTTCGGCGTCCTCCTGGAGGGCTCGCAGAGTTCGAGCCTGCTCCGTAAGCAGATCAAGGGATTTCTCGTAGTCGAGCGTGGCCAGATCGGGCTGATGCTCCAGGCCATCAAGGGACTGCTGACAGGTCGGGCAATCATGGTGCCCGAACGTTGCCACGGCAACCGGCGAGCCAAGACCGACCAGCACGCTCAGCTGCTCGTACCGACGCCTCTCCTCCTCTACTGCCGCTAGCCGAGTGCGCAGTGAGCCCAGCTGCGTGTGGATCAAGTCGAGCGTCTCCTCGACGGCTGAGAGCTGTCCAGACAGCTCCCGCATTCGCTCAGTAGCCGCATCGAGGCGTGCGTTCAGCTCCTCCTCATTCGGGCGCTTGGAAGTGGGCTCTGGTGAAGTTAGGTCAGCTTCAGGCAACGGCCGAGCAATTGCGGCTTCGATCGGTACCCAGTTGGAGCCTTCGAGCATTTCAGCTCGTATCTCGATCTCAAACGGTGCGGTCCTCGGATCAGCGTGACGACGAAACTTGCCCCAGTCGTCGGGCCCGACAATCCGGGCGCCTCGAAGCGTGGCGCTGCTTTTCAGCGCTCCCATCATGATCTCGAACTGACGCCGTAGGTCGGCCTCACGGTCGATAAGCCGTTGTAGGTCTGTCGCCCGCTGCACCAACTCCAGGCCTAAGTAAAACTCGACACCACGTTGCAAAGGGTCCCGCACCTGCAGGTACGTGGGTATCCGAGGAAGGATGCCTGACCAGCCAGCCTTCTGCTCGATCGCCAGAAAGGGAAAGAGAATCTCTAGGTAGAGCGGCACTTCCTTGTTGTTGAAGGCCGGCACGATGGGCAGCTCCCAGCCTATGAACTCGGCCAGCAGTCGGTGGAAGCCGGACTCTTCGACTGCCGCACCGCCGCGTCTGACGAAGTAGTCGCGTCTCGATCCTTCCGAAGCCTGCGCAGTGATGGCTGCTTCTGACCACGTCGCAACGAGCTGGTCGTTCGTGCCGCCAGCTACATCACGTTGGGCGGTGAGAATTTGACCAACACCGTTCTCGATCTCGACGGCCACCGACGACCGGCTCACGCGGTGGGACTGGCCTCCGAGCATGATCTCCTCTGTCAGTGCTCGCGTCAAAAGGCCATGGTCGTGGCTGGGACCGTACATGCCGTCTAGGCCAAGCCCGTAGATTAGGGACTGGAAGAGCAGCGACTTCCCGACGCTATTTGGTCCCGAGACGATGACGAGACCCTGACCAAAGTTGGTCCTGTACTGCGTCACAAGCCCGTCGACTGTCTCGACGTCGATCTTCACCGCTCGGAACCTCATCATGCTGCGAGCGCTCCCAATGTCTTTTCTAGCCGCGACTCGGTGAGCGACCCAAGGCTCGCAAGGTAGGCCTTCTCAACCGTCAGCACGTCGTCGCGGGCGTTCAGCTCCTGGACCAAGGCTTTGCCCGTTTCGGTCAAAGCGACTTTCTTCGAGGACAACACGTCGACGAGGTTTAGGCCTCGCGCAAGCGTGATCGTGATGTTTAGCTCCGGGTCGATACGGACCGTTGCCCGGTCCATCGGTCGAGCCCCAGATAGCCAGAGCTTGAGCAGCTCCCGCGTGCCATCCGTCTCCAGTGACCAGTTGAGCAGATGCAGGTGATCAAGACGAGCCCGCTGACTGTGGCACTTCGACAGGATCAGACAGAGCACTGCGGCGCGCCACTGGACCCGATGACGCACGGAGATCAAGATGGGACTGTTGCTGAAGCGCACCCGGGCATCGATGACTGGCTTGACCGGGCTCACGCGGACTCCTCAAAGTCCAACGGGCACTGCTCCAACCAGTCCGTGATGCACTTGTCGGCGAAGAACTCAGCGTTCTCCTCGCTCAGGTAAGGGTCGCGTCTGAACCGCTCGACCAGGCTTGTCCGAACGTCCTGGTAGTACTCAGTCGCTGGCTGAGCCGATACTGCCGCAAAGATCATCTCAGCCCGAGCTGCATCCATCATTGAGTCATAGTGGCTGGCCACATCCGGAGCCCGATCCCGAATCCGGTCGAGCACCACATCGCCCCCCAGCTGGCGCTCCAAGAGCAGGGCTCGGTGGGTTCGGCGGCGTGCATCGTCCTTGAGGCCAGCAAGCTTTGCCAGCTTGCCGTCCATTGTCTCGATCTGAGGGCTAGTCACAGCACCGAAGTCAGCGCCGATTACTTCATAGTCAGGAGGGGCGGTCAGGAAGCTGCCGTACTCCTCCGTTTGCGTAATAAATGCATGCGCTTTGAGATACGTCTCGGTGCTGTGAATCTGGACCTTGAAGCCCGGCTCGATGAACTCGAGGCCCCACGTGAGGACCTCCGCCGCCTTGGTATTGCAATGCTCGATGACGGCCGCCGACTTATGTTCTGGGGTCAATAGCACCCAGGTGTGTAGATGGACTGTTCCGAGGATTGCGGGCAGTTTCTCCCGGTTGGTATCAAGCTTCTTCAGGTCTGTAGTGATCTTGCCCTTCTGTAGCACCGCGCGCTTGCTCGGGGCTAGTGGCTCACCCTCAGGGGCGTAGCATTGGTACCCAATCCCGTCGACCGTGAAGGCATCCAGACCTCGGTCGCCCTGGTCATCGTCCGGGACCGGGACGACCTTGTCCACTCCGAAGTGGTGACAGAGCATGGCGACAGCGTGAGTTTCCCACTCGTTAGGGTCCCACGAGAATGCCGCCACGACGTGGAGCTTTGCAGACTTGAACCGTTCGTCGTTAGACCACCTGAGATGCCACGAGAAGTGGTTGCCGCCAGTCGGGCGCATGAGGCGGAGTCTATCGAACAGGTGTTCGCAATTCCGGGGATATGGACGGTTCAACGCTATTTGGGACCACGCAGGAAGCGTGTTATAAAGTGAGCCCTGAACAGGGACGATTGTTGCCAACTACTTTCTGGTCGCTGACCTTGACATGCGCGCAGAATGACGTCGTCAAGGCCCAACTCCACGGCCGGTGGACGGCTCCGAACCGGCGCTGGTGTGCTCGGGGCCCACAGGCCGCCGCAGAACGCGCGTCACACTGGCCGCTTTCGGGTATCCATAGGGTGCCGTTCCTGGCGCAGCAACAGGAGCAAGGTGCGTAGGCCGCCGGCGTTGGCCGCGAAGCACACAGAACAACACTCGATAGCCGGTGCTGTCGGTGGGGCCGGCCGAACCCCATCGGACCTCGAAAATCGCGCCAGAATGTCGGTCGGCGCCATCCCGAGCGCTGCGGCGAACGGCACCTCGGGATCAGGCGCGTCAACCTTTGACGTTCCGCAGATGTGGGCGTCGAGTCCGAGTTCCGGATCCTCCGCGGATGGGATCTCTTCGGAAGCTCGCCACGTTGCATAGTGACGGGATTCTGCCTACAGGTCGCCAAACAGGTGGTGCCTGATGCTCGTGGCCAATCAGTTCCCACCCGGAGTGGATCAGTGGTCAGCGACCCGCGTCGGTCATCGACAACTCGTCGGCCAGCTCACGCTCCAGATCGAGATCGTCGTCCAGGTCCAAAGACGAACCGCCTTCACCGACCACATCAGCTGCGAGGCCGTCGGAGATCCTGCCGGTGGCCGCTTCTGGGAGTTCGGCGCCCACAACGGAAGTCTCGCGCTCGGAGGCCGAGGCCAGTTGGCCAGCCGACGCGCCATTGTCGACCGCCTCCGCCTCCACTGGCTTCGGCGTCAGTGCGTCGGTGATCTCCGCCTGGCGAGCCCGCAAGTTGGCGAGTCGCCCCACCTGATCGAACGGCTTGCCTAGTAGCTCGTCTGCCTGGACAGCATCACGTCGGATGGAGGTGAGTTCAGTCACGTCGTTGCTCAGGCGCTCTTCCAAGTCCCCGAGGCGGTTGGTGAGCCTCGTCACCAACCCGCTCGGGTGTTCCTGATCGATGTCAGCAGCCACGATGATGACAGGCCTGATCGGTACTTCGGTCGGCACTGACGGTACGTCCTCCGAGGCTTGGCTTGAGACGGGGGAGTCCTATCGCTACACAGCCATGATCGCCGTCCGCTCAGTGGAGGAGACCTTGGATCGAACGCTGGGTGGGGCATTCAGCCCGGC
>Ga0182030_10020930_pt1 | contig 12296 bp, 10 predicted proteins | sample 812S3MmetaG_FD_121299 | JGI IMG/M metagenome (GOLD analysis project Ga0182030, IMG submission 121299) | Permafrost microbial communities from Stordalen Mire, Sweden - 812S3M metaG (Illumina Assembly) | ecosystem: Environmental > Terrestrial > Soil > Wetlands > Permafrost | place: Sweden...
GAATTTCTTATAGTAGTCCGCCGCTGGCTTCCATCGATTCGCGTCATTGCTATGGCTCGTACCTTTCCGCGCAATCTCCCGGCGCACGAGGTTGCTGCCGATGCTCTCGTCCGGAAAAGTGCAGGCCCTGCCCGCTTGATCAGAGCGGTGGACGCCATGACACATCCGAAGCGCTCGAACAGCCGCCTGAGTATCAGAGATTCATTTGGATTCCAGGTTCTCGAAACAATCCCATCTCATCCCGCCATTCAGCAGTTGAGGTTTCCCGCTTCTCGCACAATGGAATTTCCTGTTCCGCAGAATGAGCAACCGGGGGAAACCTTCTTCGTGCCAGCAGTCGCTCCGGCTCAGGCCGCTTCGTATTATGAATTACCTGATTTGGAAAGATCGCGCATGAGATCTTCGCGACAAGTCGGCTACCCCTCTTTGTAAGCATGCACGACAAATCGTTCCGGAGCTGCTCCGATCAGGTGAAATGGATAGCAGGTTATAAGCGTAATTGAATTTCTCGGAGCGGGGCCGAGAACATTTGTATCGTCTGGAGCAACAATCCGCACCCAATCGACGTGGTAGCGCGAAATGCCAGCCGCAGTTTGAATCCGTATCTCGTCGTTCGTGCGAATATCCTTGAGGGGGAGGAAGAACGTGTCGCGGTGACCGGCTATTCCACTGTTTCCCTGCTCTCCGGGGAAAGCAGTTCCCTCGATATGTCCTACACCGAGCCGCAGCGTCTGCGCAGAGGTCCCCTCGAGAATCGCGATCGTCATTCCCAGTCGTGGAATCTCAATGCGACCCAATACTTCGCCTTGTTTGGCAACCTCCGGATGCAGGTTGACCCTGTGCTGTTGCTGTGCAGAAATCTGCTCTTCGAGTGTGATATCTGCAGCTTTCTGGTAGAGCTTTGCATGAAGCAGCGTCACCGCAACATAGGAGATCGCAAGAGTGCCTGCAAGAACCAGAAGCATCCCCGTGCGGCGAAGGAACATGCCGCCGTGCGTTGCGAGTCTCTGCGTTTCAGGTGTGGTCGTCATCGTCTAGAGCCTCTGCCATCACAGACTGCAATGTTGGGTGCGACGCAGTATTCGATGCAGGTGCGGTGTCTGCGATTGTACGGGCAAAGGAGGCGATACTTGCGTACCGCCTCCCGTTCCGTCAATCCACCCGTGCATGCGTGAGATTCCCCAGGCACCTGCCTAGTCGGAGACTTGCGCGCGCCGTCTCATAAGGGTTGTCAGCAAAACGCCTGCACCCAGCATAAGCAGTCCAACCAATCCAATAAGTGGAAGTAGACTGGCGGTCTTAGGCAGGGTGGCAGTTGTCATGTCATGTGAAGGCGCAATTACCGGCTCCGCGGTCACTGTTGGCGCAGCAGTGACTACGGGCGCTGAAGCGACCGCCGGCTCAGCTGGTGCAACGGGCGCAACGGCAACAGCAGGAACAACCGCGACCGTAGGCTCCGCTGATACAGCAGGCGCAGGCGTCACCACAGGTTCTCCAATCGGAGTAGGCGCTGATGCGGCTGCCAGGTCTGTTGAGGCCGGCGTCGCTGATGTCGCGGGGGGGGGGATTGCAGCTGCAGGCGTTGCTGCGACGACAGGCCCCGCTGCGACAGTTGTCTCTGTTGCAACCACGGGCTCCGCAGCTGGCGAAGACGCCACTGCGACCGTGGACCCACCGGTAGCGCTCACCGCTGCTCCGCCCGCAGGCGCCGCCGCAATAGCTGGCGCATTAGTTCCAGCGGGAGGAACATCCACAACCTGGGCCAGGGCAACTGTTTCTCCTCCAGGACCCACTGCCTCAATCAGCGCCGTTTTCAGAACTGCCTCTGACGACATTGCCTGAACTACCGAAGTGGAAAGAACCGGCCCATTGGTTTCCCTGGCCAGTTGAGTGGCCCTGGGCTTTTCATATACAAGCTGGTCGCCCCACAGAAGGCCCGGGCTATACCAAGCCTTCAGAGCGACAGGGTCAGCGGCGGGACGATCTGTAAACATGACCGTAATCAAGTCGGGAGCCTTTAACCTCGAATTCGGAACTCCAAGCATCGTGGTGAACACATGAGAGCCGTCCGAGCTTGAGATCTGGATGATGTCCCGATCGGGTGTGGATTCGAGAGTCGTGAAGCGATAAGTGCCGGCCGGCAAGATTTGGGCGCCAACGCCCGGAACCTCGACAGGTACAGCAAAGGTGACAACCGCATTACTAGCCTGCTCGTTGGCCTTTGTGTTCGGAGCCACGACAAGCCAAAACACGGCGAGGCATAGTGCCAATCCCATTCCCTTGAGACTTTTCATCTCTCTCCGCGAGTTTCTCCGACTAATTTGCACGACGGTTATGGTGCATCCTCAAGATGTTGTCGGCTTCTCTGGAGGTTGCACGCCGGGGAATCCGGCAGCGTGGGGTCAATGGCGTGCCAATCAATGGCAAGTGTTGCGCATGCCTCAAGGGTTTGCTGGCCAATATTGACCGCGCCAACGTAAGGACTGAAATTGATAAGCGGAGGCATAGATTCTGATGCCGGGAGGGATCTCAGGCATGCGAAAACAGATTCGCAGAGACATGCTCGACAGCCTACGCCGGAGGCGCCCTATGCACACTCTGCGTTTGATGAGCGTATGCCCGGGTGAACAAGTGAATGTAAGACTGCGCATCCCGGTTCCATACCATTTGGCGCGCATAGAGTTAGGCGCGTTGACGTATTCCGTTGCGGGCGGCATCGTTATCCAGGAGCTCAATTCCCGCGGTTGCAATAGCATCCGGATCTTCAAAGGAGACAAGACCACCGCGACCGTCGTCGAGAAGTTCGGCAGTTGGGCGTAGTGTAGATGTCGGCCGAGCCGGCCAGCGAATCCATCTCCTCCGGGCTGACAAAGCGGTCGTGGAAGATCACCTCACGCTCAACTCCGAAATCCTTGGCCTAGGCCTGCAACTGATCGCGGTACCGGTCCCGCTCGCGTGTCTTCACGTGCGGATAAGTCGCGCCGGCGATGATGTAAACAGCATTGCTTCGCCATGCGAGTATGCGCGACATGGCGTGAATAACGTTCACAAATCCCTTGTTGGGAGAAAGCAGGCCGAAAGTGAGCGGACCCCATCAATGAATGTGTGTGAATCACTCAGCACGAAAACCACTCGTCCATATGGCTATCAGGGGCGGAGCGACAAAGTCGCCTTCAAAGCTTCATTGGTGGTGAGGACCATCAGGAAGAGTGCCGCGCCCATGCCCGCCCATATCTTTGAGGACCTGCCAACGACCTGCGTGATCGATCCGATGTCCGATTCCCTTCCCCCTTTGCAATCAACTGGAATCCGCGCGCGAATGTAGGACCCCCGATAGCGGAGACAATCAAATACCCCTTACTCGGACCAACTCCAATAGTGCGGCGAAGAAGATGACCAGTCATCGCGCAACTCTACCCCAGCTAGCTTGCGTTCGCTGATCAGTTTTGAACACTTAGAGGCCCACTCTATTGAGACCGATTTAGCCTACAACTTTCGACCGCTACAAACTCACCCCTTAGCACCAACTTCTGCAACACGGGCTCTGTGTTTTTGAGCAAATTAGCTCAGACTGCTTGAGATGCAAATGGGAAACTGATTTCTAACTGGCGGCTAACTGGATATTCACATTCTTTCAACAGGACTGGCACGGAGTTTGCCAGAACGCAACCGCCAAATAACCCTCTGGGGCGGCGCACTTTGTTCCGGCCTTTGCTTCTTCACCTCGACTGCTTGCCTCGTCCTTTCGAGATTCGCAGTCGCTCGCAGAATGAATATGGACCTGAACAGTAACCTCCGGGTCCACGATGGAGGAACATGACTACCTCGACCTTTCCCATTTCGTTGCTTGATTCAGCGTGCATTTCATCGCTCGGACGCGATCCTCTCAAAGCTCGCCCGAGACCACGGCAAGTCGATGTTGTGGTTCGCGCCCAGGCTGGTGACCACGACGCATTCTCTGAGCTCTACTTGGAGCACAAGAGACGCGTTTTCGGAATTTGCATGAGGATGGTCCGGGACTTCGCCCTCGCCGAAGATCTTACACAGGAAGCATTTCTTCAGGTCCACCGGAGAATCTCCTTATTCCGCGGCGACTCGGCCTTTACGACCTGGCTCCATCGACTGGCGGTAAACACTGTCTTGATGTACTTGCGCAAGCGCGCACTGTCTGTTGTATCGCTCGATCACCTGATGGAAGACGTCCCGGAAGAACGCGCTGGCCGTAGCTTCGGCGCTCGCGATCTTATGCAAGCTGGCGTAGTCGACCGCCTCGACATTGATCGAGCCTTGGCTACCATGGCACCCGGATATCGCAGCATTTTTCTCCTTCACGATATTCAGGGTTTTGATCACACCGAGATCGCAAGTATGCTCAACTGCACCCGCGGCAACACAAAATCACAACTCCACAAGGCACGTCGCGTTCTCCGCGGTGCTCTTGCCTCGAAACGCGATACGGCTCTCCACTCAAACGATCTATTCCTCGTGCCGGCCCTGACAGTAGTGCCCAGGAAACGGACCCCGAAACGCGACACGGCTCCTCTGAGCGCCTAGTTAGAAGCAATCGAGTTGGCTACATACCGAGAACCGTCAAACGTTGCGGCCACTCTAACGTTGTCTCCCTCGTGTAATGTCTCGCTGATTGGGAACTTGGAGGTATCAAAGAGTATTTGATAGGCCTTCTCGTCCCTTGGATCGATTACCGTCATTAGCCCTGCGTGCATGTCGAGCGATGAGAGACTCCCACCGAAAACGAATGAAGATCCCGGGGTTGCCAAAATCTCAATCCGGCTGGTAATGCCTTGCCCTGCTTTGCTCGGTTCGAATGTAAGCGAGACCAGTGTTCCATTGACAAGACTTGATAGTTCCGGGTGTACCGGCAACCGATCGGCCTGCCCCACCCGGATAATAGGGGTGTTACCGGGAACGATTAATCTGATTGTTTCACGAGACGAGCCTTCTCTAACCGTCAACTCCCTGGTGTCGGCGTTATAACTAAGCACCTGCCCCTGATACTCCCCTTCGGGCGCTCGCGACAACATGTGAATACTAATTGCAAACACATTCGTTCCATCCAGAACTGTCTGTATCGACGCAACAGACTCGGAGCGCAGTTCCCGGAGTGGAATCATCTTGCCATCGAGATAGAGTTGAGTCCGCTCATCAAACAGAATAGTCATCGGTCTCTGTCCGAAGGCCTTTAGCTCAAACTGATCGCGCACGGGATCTAACTTCTGGATCTCGCCTCCGATGATGGTGCTCCTCCCCTGCGGCGCCGCCGGCAGGGGCAACGCCTTCACTGAAGCACTCTCTGTGTCCAGCGCAAGCTGTGGATTTGCACTTTGCTCTGCTCCTGCACCCGAAGCTGTGGCCAATAACTGCACAGTAAGTAACCCACTAAGTACAAATACTGAAAATGTACGATCCATTTAGCTCACTCCTCACAAGATGCAAGTTCGCTGTACTGATGGTTGGATGCATCAAGGCAGTTTCGGTGGCCTACTACAACTTTCGAGATGCCAATAATGGTACCCAGCGCGACGCCGTAGTTATATGAGTGGCATCTAAATAGATGTGCACACCTGACGCTCTCCTCCGTCGGCCGCACCGAAAGGTCAAAAGAGCACAATGTCTAAATCGCTACTAACTCTTATTACACTCGCTGTGGCAGTCTCACTTTTCGGGACGCCAGGCGCATGGGCACGTGATGGCGTCAAAATCACGATCGCAAGACGGAGCGAGCTTACACCGGTGCAGCGTCTCAATCGCGAAGGTGTCGATGCTGTACAGAGGCATCAGTACGACAAGGCCGAGTCGCTCTTCTTCAAGGCGTATCTTTACGATCCTGCCGACCCCTTCACACTAAACAACCTCGGGTACATTTCCGAATTGCAAGGACAATTGGATCGAGCCTCCAAGTTCTATGCTCGGGCATCCGAGCAAAGCTGCAGCGCAACCATCGACAAGAGCAATGCGAAGAATCTTGAGGGGAAATCGGTGGATTACGCCTTCAAGAGCCTCAGCGACGTGCCCATGCGCGTTAACCGGATGAATGTGGACGCCATCACCCTGCTTGCGCAGAGCCGTGGATTCGAGGCCATCGCACTCCTCCTCAAGACACTCTCCCTGGACCCGCAGAATCCATTCACGTTGAACAACCTGGGAGTCGCTTACGAAGCCGTCGGAGACTACGACGATGCTTTGAAGTACTACGGTTCAACTGTTGAGGCGCGCTCCTCAGAGCCGGTTGTCGTCACGCTGGATCGTTCGTGGAGAGGAAAGACAGTAAGCGACATGGCTGCGGAAAGCGCGAGTCGGCTTGAGGCGCGAATCCGGAAGATGGACCCCACTGAGGCACACGCCGTCATGTTCACTTTGCGCGGTGTTACCGCGATAAACAAAAACGATTGGCCTGAGGCAAGGCAAGACTTCCTGCAAGCCTATTCGCTTGATCCCTCGAGCGCATTTTCACTTAATAACCGCGGGTATGTCGCGGAAATGGATGGCGATCTCGAATCGGCGCAGTTCTTTTACGACAAAGCACGGAAGGCTGATGATTCGAACGCGCGTGTCGGACTTGCGAGTCTGCGGTCGGCCGAGGGCAAACGGCTAGTTAATGTGGCTGCAGAAAGTAACCAACAGGTTGATAGCGAGCTTGACACATATAGTCAGGAGCGCCATCGGCAAACAGGTCCAATTGAGTTGACACCTCGCATGAATACCCCTGGCGGAGTTTCCGGCTTGGTACCAGATAGTCCCTCGACTTCAGATGTTCAACCAGCAGTAATCCCAACAGAGACGCTTCCAACTCGCTGAGCTAAGAGAGGACCTCACCTACATGTCCAAGGCCGCCATGCATTCGCCATCTCACGAATCGATGACTCTTCTTTCCCGCTTGCTCCTGATACCGCAGACCGGTGATAACACATCCGCGTCGATGGCCGCAGGATTAAGGTCGGAGGTTCGCAACATCAGCCGCGAGCGGTTTCGTGATCTTGTGACCTTGGCCAGTTCCAATCATGTGGTTGTACGCGGCCTGGAAATGTTCCTTAGGATGATGCCCGAGGCAGAGAACGACATTCGCGCCGAATGGGCGCGGAGCACCCTTGCGGCTGAGCGAGCGCGCATTACCCTGGCTCTTAATTTCCTAAGTGATATTTGCGCAGCATTCGAAGCTGAGAAATATGACGTAGCGGTGATCAAATCGCTTGATCACTGGCCTGATCTTGGCAGTGACCTTGATCTGTATACAAATGCGCACTCCAAGGACATTGCGGAAGTCATGAAGAGGCGCTTCGATGCTCAGACTGCTCCTCAGAGTTGGGGAGACCGCCTGGCGGGTAAATGGAACTTTTCTATCCCCGGACTTCCTGAGGCAGTCGAGATTCATATGGGTCGCCTTGGGCAAACCGGAGAACAAGTCGCGGTCGCCTCGCGCGTTACTAAACGCAGTCGTCTGGTCACGATCGGCGGTTATGCCTTTCGCGTTCCATCCGTGTCTGATCGTGTGATGATCTCCACACTTCAGCGAATGTACCGCCATTTCTACTTCCGCTTGTGTGACATCGTTGATTCTGCCAAGTTGTTGGAAACTGGCGCCATCGACTTCGAGGACCTGCGATCGTCAGCAACGAATGCGGACATCTGGGAAGGAGTCGCAACTTACCTCGCGATTGTTTCGGACTATGTGAACCACTATCGAGGCGCCGCTCTTGACCTTCCGCCATTCGTGAGATCTGCTGCGCGCTTTGGCGGCGAACTGGTCTACTACGATAGCGAATTCCTGCGGGTTCCGATCATGCCGCAGTCTGCCAGGCTCTATGGATCTCAACTTGCCGGTCTATTGCGAAAGCGGCAGCTCCAGAACTGCGCCCGTCTTAGTCTCCTGCCGTGGCTTGCCACGGCTGCTGTAGTGGGACAGAGAATTACTGGAAGCGATAAGGGCATTTGGTAACGAATCCGTTCGAGATCGATCCGAGCAAAGTCTCAAGCGCAAATGCCGTTTTCTTTAGTTGCTAATTTTTCTGCGGTCAACCAAGAGAGGACATGCCGGGATTGTTGCCCGGACGACTTTAATGAATAATTCAGTTTCCACGACGTCCGATCCTATCCCAGAAAGTGCGCGGCCTTCCACGGACCCTAACCGCATAGCTCAAAGTGTCTGTGCCGCCTCGCGGCCATCAATGTCACTCCGCCCGCCGGATGGATATTACTCACCGATTCCGGTGCCGTTTCAATCAAAATCGCGGACGATTTTCACTGTCGATCCGCTGGCATGCAAGCGCGACCCGGTATCGAGCGCAATCTCGTTTGTCGTCCATGTTGTCGTTATCGTTTTGGTGCTGACGCTGGCGCTGAAAGCCCGCACGATTGTCGCTCTTCAGCCAACCGCAATCGTAACTCCTGTAGACTTCAAACTCACCATCCCCCCCATGACGTTGCCAGTGGCCAGCTTGGCGGGCGGTGGAGGAGGTGGGGGTGCCCATGAAAAGGTGGAGGTTACCAAGGGAGAGCTCCCGACAATTGTGAGGCTCCAGACCATGGCCCCTCAGATCATCAAGTTCGATCAGCCAAAGTTGGCGATCGAACCGTCAATGCAAGTGCAAATGCCGGAGAGCAACAATCTACCTTCCCTCGGCGTAGCCCATTCGCAGCAGATTGCGCTCGCTTCGCAGGGAAGGGGCAACAGTTCAGGGCTTGGCCAGGGCCTTGGCGGCGGCATCGGCGCGGGGCACGGAAGCGGAGCCGGCCCTGGTAGCGGTGGTGGATACGGCGGCGGTCTAATGAATGTGGGTGGTGGAGTGGCCGCGCCGGAAGTCCTCCATTCCGTCGAGCCGGAATTTACAGAAGACGCTCGAAGAGCAAACTTCCAAGGCAGCGTCTCGATCAAGCTTATTGTCGATTCGCAAGGGAATCCACAGAACGTCCAACTGGTTCATCATCTCGGCATGGGACTGGACGAAAAGGCCATCGATGCGGTGCGGCAATACAAATTCAAGCCGGCCATGTATCAGGGACATCCTGTATCCGTTCAGATCGTCATTGAAATGAACTTTCATCTCCATTGATAGCCGGCTTCCAATCAACAGAATTGACTGTAGGTCTGACGATCTGTCACCCAATTATTGCTTGGCGTTGCTTGCAGCCTGAGTTTGGTGGGATGCTGCAGCTGGCTTCTGAGCAAAGTATCCTCGACGCGTTCTCACGATCATCCTGCCGTGCTTTGGCGCATTCGCCTCAACGTGCACAACCCGATAGCCTCCCAGGCTAACTGGATTGCTGGAGTGATAGCCAATCGTGTACTGACCCCGAATATCGCGCGCTACTTCGGTCGCGATGGTATCCACATCCTCTAAGGAATGCGGAAAGTACGCGATGCCGCCTGTCTCCTGCGACAGCTTCTCCAGGGCATCTCGCGCTCGATCCGATTCTTCTTTGTCTATTCCGAAGAGCAGCCCGATTGTATAAACTACCGGTCCCCCCAGGTTCTGCACACGGCGGATCGCCTGTTCTAGGTCAAGTCTCGACGCGTTGTCGGCTCCGTCCGTAATAACGAGCAGCACCTGCTTGGGAAGTTTCGCGTGATTCACCAATTCATCCGCAGAGGCGGCCACAGCATCGTACAAGGCCGTCGTGCCCCTGGAGTCAAAGTGCGAGAGCCCCCGATTCAGCGCGGCGATATCAGAAGTGAATGCCTGATCTAGAATGGCCCGATCGGAAAAATTAACAATGAATGCTGCATCTTGTGAATTCGACGCCTTCAGCAGGTCAAGAGCAGCCGCATTCACAGCGACGCGTTTGTCGCGCATCGAACCCGAGTTATCAACGAGAATGCCCAATGACACTGGCTGGTCCTGATGCAGAAACGAAGTCGTGGCCTGCTTTACGCCGTCCTCCCAAACGCGGAAGTCGCCGCGACTCAAATCCTGGATCGGCTGGCCCTTTTCGTCTACCACTGCACATGTCAGCAGAACCTCATCCACATCTTTGTGCATGGTATAGCTGCCGTCCTGGCTCTTCTGAATCTCGTCGGGCGCACCTGGGGCAAGAGGCAATGTTTCGCTCACGTTCGGGATGCTTTCAGAATCTGGCGATGGAACCGGATCGCGGTCCACATCCAGCCGCTGTTGAACCTCTGGAAGTCTTGAATCGCGCATTGCTACCCGCACTGTGGTTTGCGCCTGCGTAGGCGGTGCGGAAATGGCTTGGCATAATAGCAACCGTCCGCCAAAACCAGGCAGGGTCAGCGCCATCAAAGCGATGAGCCGAATGGCCCGCGATCCCGAAACATTTTTCACAAACATAGAAATGTCGTCAAACATAAGTAGTTGCATTTTCGGATGCACCAAAAAATTCAATTCCCAGACTATGGACCGCGATGTGTCCTCTGTGAAAACACGGTCCAGCGGAATGTTTCTATTGAGCCACGTCATCAAACTGTCCCCTCAACGCCTCGCAACTATTGTGCAATAGAACTAGAAGTTGCCGTCGGCGGCTGTATCCATGAGCCGATCTGATCCATCGGCAATTCCAACGAAAACAAAGAGGTCGACCCCTGATCGGCCTCCACCCAGATGCCGTGAAAGGCGTCATGCAATTCAGGATGGAGCGCAACAAGAGCCATCATCACCTCGGTCACCTGCTTCCGTGCGGTTGACGGATTGCGCAACTCGGCCGTCTGAGTAGTGTTAGGAACGTAGTGAACTTCGAGGTCAAGCGGGCCCAATAAATCCGTAGTGTCGATTGTCGCCACTTGAAATAGGGAGCCATGCACAGAAAGCATCAACGGCTTCGTACCAGGAAGATTGTCGGGGTGCACGCGATCCGCCTCATGTTGCAATTTCTCGAGATTGGGACTGGACAGAAACTCCACCGGTTGAAGGAAGTTCGCCGCCACACGATAGTAAAACCACGCATTCCAATTCATGCTTCTCTGTGCGTAGTCGCGCGCTGACACCCAATACCAGAGGCCATTGTGGCCCGCTTCCATTAAGGGCTTGCTGAAGAACCCGCCAAGCATCCAGTGATGCTCTGGTGCCTCAGACAGGATCAAGGAAATCTGTTGCGGCTTTGGTACGCCGGTGGCGTGAAGAATGGCCAACGCATAGTTCCCCGGCGGCAGATCGGTGAAGTTCAACACCACAACTTGTGTTCCGCAATAGAAATCCGTTCGCGCGGTGCCAGCAGCGTCGGTTGAAGAATCCAGCACATAAAGGCTGTCGACGGTAATCGCCGCTTGTTGCACAAGTGGCTTCAGCATCTCGACCGAACTTGCGATTCCGACAAACTCTGCAGCCACCGTCGGAGTCGTATTCTGACGCAGGGCTTGAACGTCCCCCCTTTGGACCTCACCAACGATTCCCCTCGCAGCACTCGATAGGGCATCACGCTCCGCAGCAGTCATTTGCGATTGCGTCTTGCACGAAGCGGCCTTTGCGGCAAGCGGTAGCAACAAGGCTCCAGAGCTGAGAAGCAAGAGGATGGCGTACTGCAGGTTTCGGTGACTCGGGAACATGGCTTCGCCTTCTGTGGAGTCGTCTTGCAGGCGGACAGACTGGGCGTGCCGCCATAAAGTAAGATGCGAAAAACATGCCGTCTGGTCGTAACCAAGTGTGTGAACTCACCATACCTTGGCGGCATGAGCGAATTGCCCCAATCGCACTCTGCGACTGCACACCTTGAACGTGCGTGCCGAGTCCTGTTTCCCGGTCTGGACTTCCTGGACATAGGGCTCGGCGCTGGCGCTGTTGGCCTCGACAACTTTAGTGGATCGCCAAATCATTCGGGTGCATGATCAGATTTGCAACGGGGTCTCTTTTCCGCGTTGATTCAATTGCACTAAGAAGCACCGACTAAACAGCGGCCGCCCAAATGCATCTACTTATCTTGTGTTTTAACAGTTCGATAATTAACTTTAGTAATGTCGCACTCTTAGCAGGGTTCGCGCACACTTATGCATACACCTAACTTGTCGCCAGCACCTCACACATATTTAGAACCAATATTGACGACTTCTGCACTTTATCCTCGGAGTGTGTATTGTTTTATACAGACACTCGGTTGAAGACATGAGTTGCACTTTGGAATTCGAGAGCTTTACAGTGAAGTCACGCAGCTTACAGCGGCCTTCAGAGAAAGACAATATAGTGCGCGAACAACTGCTTGCACACAAGAGCTAGATCTCGACTCTTCCTTCCTTTGCTCCTGCATCCGCCGAATCAGGAAAGTGGAATGCTTGCCCCGTTAGGCGTAGCCACCTTTTAGTGGCGCTGACTAGCTCCGGTCGGTAGGTTTCA
>Ga0182030_10020931_pt1 | contig 12296 bp, 11 predicted proteins | sample 812S3MmetaG_FD_121299 | JGI IMG/M metagenome (GOLD analysis project Ga0182030, IMG submission 121299) | Permafrost microbial communities from Stordalen Mire, Sweden - 812S3M metaG (Illumina Assembly) | ecosystem: Environmental > Terrestrial > Soil > Wetlands > Permafrost | place: Sweden...
CATGCTGCTCCGTGGCATGCAGCTCGGAGACGCATGCATGGTGGTCTCGGTGAGCGGACGCGCGACGAAGGCCGACGTGGACCTGCTCCAGCAGCTCGGCGTGCGTTCGCTGGAGAAGGGGCCGGCGCTGATGGGAGAGCTCGTGGAGCTGGTGAAGCGGATGCGGCTGGGGAGATAGCTCAGGGCGTGCTGGACGCGTCCGCGACGACCCTCTTGCGAATGGCCTCCTCGACCTCCGGCGCGAACGCGATCCGCTCCAGCGTCACGGCGGAGATCTCCACGTGCTTGCCTGCGATCCGCGACCGCAGCTCGGCCTCGATCTCGTTCTCGAGGACCACGTCGCGCCTCCGGAGGTCGACGTACGACCGGCGCGCGAGCACGCCGCGGCAGACGCTCCGGACCTCGGGACCGATGACCTCGTCGTAGTAGTTGCGGCCGATCTCGGTATCGAGCTGGTAGAGCTCCGAGACGATGGGGCGATAGATGACGGTGATCCCGAGATCGAGCGCCAGCCCTTCGACGGTCTGTACCTCGAGGCGCTCGGCCTTCGTGGAGTAGGTCACGTCGAAGTCGTCGATGCGGTTCGACGTGCAGGCGATGAAGCACGCTCCGAGCGCGTACTTGCCCGGGGGCAGGACCTCGCGACGCAGACCGCCCTGGCCCGGAGCGAAGAGGAGGCCACGGTGACCCGGCTCGACGATCGCCGTGGAGCATCCGGCCGCCGGGAAGGCGAGAAGGAGGAGGGCTGGCAGCGTGAGGCGCGTCATGGGGGACGGAGGAGCAAGGGGCGCGCCAGAGGGGGGGGTGAGGGGGGCAGGGGTCGGGGTTGGGGTCGGCTCCGGCGCGTGCCGCCGAGGAGGGAGCGGCGGTCGCCTGCGCGAGGAAGCTGGGGGCGCGCGTGGTACCGGCGGTTGCGTGCGCCCATCCCACGGGATGGCCGCGCTGTACCGGCGGTTGCGAGCGCGCATCCAGTTCGCTCAGAACTTCTTCCGCCCCTGGCGCGTTCAATGTTCAGTCGTTACGACTGTTCTACGCTGGGAAGAAACGCCCGTCGCCAAAGGTAGAGACGTAGATGGAGACCGCCTTCGCGCCGCCCCTGGGGCTCACCCTCACGGCCGGGGTTCTCGTCGTGCTGTTCGCGGCCATCCTGCCCACGTGTCTGTATCTGTACGTCGAGCCGCGTGGCCGCCGGCAATGGGCCACCGCAGGGGACAACCCGGCGACGCGTCGCGCCCCCGTGCTCGTGCGCTTCACGGCATGGCTGAGCTTCGTCGTCGGCCAGCTCGCCATCCCCTGGCTGCTCGTCCCGGCGGTATGCACCGGGCTCGTGATCCTCCAGACCAAGCTCGGCGTCGCGCGGCCCCTCGGCCTCGGCGTCACCGTCGCCGTCGGCGTCGCCGCGCTCCTCCAGTCCCTCCTCTCCCTCCGCCTCATCCCGCTCGGCGTGCGCCTCCTCTCTCGCGACGCGAAGACCGCGAAGCGGGCGAGCGGCGGTGCTCGCTGGAACGGGATGGTGAGCGCGGGCGTTCTCGGGGGATGCCTCCTGCTCAGGTGGGCCATCGCGACGATCCCGGGCTTCGTGCACCCGTGGCTCCGCATCGCCCTCGTGTGGACGGCGCTCCGTCCGGTGATGGTCTACGCTGCCCTATGCCTGGTTCATGCGTTGCTCCTCGGTCGCTGCGCTCACGCGCTCGGCGGACGAAGCGACAGCGAAGTGAAGTGAGGTGACCGCCATGCGAACTCGTATCCTCGCCCCGCTCGGGATCGTGACCGTGGCCACGCTCGCGCTCCTGACGCGAGACGCGCCGGCCCAGAGCGTCGCCGCCACGCCGACCGTCGATCCGACCACGGTGGAGGCGCCCACGTTCGGCGACGAGACGGTGGGGCCCGACACGGTCCCCGGCGAGATCGCCGTCGACCTTCGGGACGACGCCAGCGACGCCGACATCACCGAGCTCGACGCCCGGCTCGGCATCGTGATGCGCCCCAGCAGCGGGTGGAGCACGACGCACGACCGGCTCGAAGTGGCCGACGTGGACGTGTCGCGTGAGCCCGGCATCCTCGACGCGCTGTCGCATGACTCCCGCGTCGAGCACGCCGAGCCGATGGCCCTCTACCGGGCCACCTTCGTCCCGGACGATCCGCTCTACGCGAGCAAGCAGTGGCACCTGAAGCGCGTCGGCGCCGAGAGCGCGTGGGGCTACAGCTGCGGGCAGGGGATCACGGTCGCCGTCATCGACACGGGCGTCGCGTGCTTCGACAAGGGGCCGTTCTCGCGCGGGACCGATCTCGCCGGGACGCGGTGCGAGGGCGGCTGGAACTTCGTCGGCGACAACAACGAGGCGGTGGACGACCACGGACACGGCACCCACGTGGCCGGGACCATCGCGCAGACGACGAACAACGGCGTCGGCACGGCGGGCCTGGCCTACTGCGCCACGCTGATGCCCGTGAAGGTGCTGTCGAAGCAGGGCTTCGGCACCGTGGCCAACGTGGCGGAGGGCATCCGCTTCGCGGCGGACAACGGCGCTCAGGTCATCAACATGTCGCTGGGTGGCCCCATCAAGAGCAAGATCATCGAAGACGCGGTGAACCACGCCCTCTCGAAGGGCGTCATCATCGTCGCGGCGGCGGGCAACAGCGGCAAGAGCGTCGGCTATCCGGCGGCCTACCCGGGCGTCGTCGCCGTGAGCGCGACCGACGACAAGGACAAGATCGCCTGGTTCTCGTCGCGCGGACCGGAGGTAGCCATCGCCGCGCCAGGCGTCGCCGTGACGCAGCAGACGGTGTGCAACGGCGGCAAGGACAAGTGCGAGATCTTCGGCACATTCAATGGCACGAGCATGGCCGCGCCCCACGTGGCGGGGATCGCCGCGATGATCGAGTCGCTGGGAGTGACCGATCCCGGAGCCGTCCGTGACGCGCTGACGTCGACCGCGCGCCCCAAGGACGAGCCGAAGCTCTACGGCGCGGGCATCGTCGACGCCGGAGCGGCCGCGTCGCACGTCTTCTGGAAGCACATCGCCTTCCGCGGCCTCGCGCTCCTCGGCCTCGCATGGCTGGTGGGCCGGCGCATCCGCAAGAACGGCGGCAAGGTCGCGCGCACGGTGGGCTCGGTCGCGGGGGCGCTCGTGGCCAGCGTCGGCCTCATCCCGTTCGCGCCGGTGCTCGGCCTCGCGGCGTACGCGGGCAAGCTCCGGACGGTGCTGGAGCTCGGCATGCGCCCGCTCGGCGAGTGGGACCTCGTGCTCATGGGCGCCGGCGTGCACCGCTGGCTCCTCCTCGCGAGCGCCCTCCCGGCCATCGTCTTGACGATGCTCGGCTTCGCCAGCAAGCGCGCGCGTCCCTTCATCGGCGGCATCGCGCTGGGAACGGCGGCGCTGCTCGCCCAGCTCGCGTGGTCGGGTGACGCGGCCTTCGTCGGCGGCCCCTTCCTGGCGCGCCTCTGGACGGTGGCCAACGCCCTCGTCTGCCTCTGGCTGGCCCGGATGGCGCTCGACGCGAAGCGCGCGTAACCGCGCGCGCGGCACCCTGCTAAGCTCTACGCCAGGATGTCGCTCAAGATCGACCAGGACCATTCCCGATTCCGGGCCATCGTCCGCGGCAAGATCCGACAGAACCTCCGCAAGTACATCTCCCAGGGGGAGCTCATCGGCCGCAAGGGCAAGGACCTCGTCTCGATCCCCATCCCGCAGATCGACATCCCCCACTTCTCCTTCGGCGACAAGCAGAAGGGCGGCTCGGGCCAGGGCGACGGCGAGCCGGGCGACCCGATGGGCGGCGAAGAGGAGCAGGACGGCGACGGCGGCCGTCAGGCGGGGCAGAACGCCGGCGAGCACGCCCTCGAAGTCGACGTCACGCTCGACGAGCTCGCGGCCATCCTCGGCGAGGAGCTGGAGCTTCCGGACATCCAGGACAAGGGCAAGAGCAAGATCATCAACGCGAAGGACCGCTACACCAGCATCCGTCGCGTCGGACCCGAGTCGCTGCGCAACTTCAAGCGGACGTACCGCGAGGCGCTGAAGCGCCAGATTGCCATGGGCACGTACTCGCCGAGCAACCCGGTCGTCGTTCCCATCCCCACCGACAAGCGTTACCGCAGCTGGAAGACCGAAGCCGAGCCCGTGGCCAACGCCGTCATCATCTACATGATGGATGTCTCCGGCTCGATGGGTGACGAGCAGAAGGAGATCGTCCGCATCGAGAGCTTCTGGATCGATGCGTGGCTGCAGAAGCAGTACAAGGGCCTCGAGAGCCGTTACATCATCCACGACGCCGTGGCGCGCGAGGTCGACCGGGACACCTTCTTCCACACCCGTGAGAGCGGTGGGACGATGATCTCGAGCGCCTACAAGCTCTGCTCCCAGCTCGTCGACGACCACTACCCGCCCGACGAGTGGAACATCTATCCGTTCCACTTCTCCGACGGCGACAACTGGTCGATGGACGACACCCTCCTCTGCGTCGATCTCCTGAAGAACAAGGTCCTCCCGAGGGTGAACATGTTCGCGTACGGCCAGGTCGAGAGCCCGTACGGGTCCGGCCAGTTCATCAAGGACCTCCGTGAGCACTTCGGTAAGGACGACCGGGTCATCACGAGCGAGATCCGCGACAAGGACGCGATCGTCGGCTCCATCAAGGAGTTCCTCGGCAAGGGCGCCTGACGAACAAAGCCAAGCGAATCCGCGGCGAAGGAAGCCGTCCTTTTCGCCGGAAGTCGTGAAAAAGCAAAATTGAATCGTGAGTGAGCAAGATCGAATCGTCAGCGAGACATTCTCGATGGTCGGCGAGCGATTTCGAATCGTCCGCTGTACTTCTGGAATGGTAAAAGAGCCGCGACGAATCGATAACTGCTCGCGAAGAATCGTCAGCGGGACATCTCGAATCGTCGACTGCTCGTGATGGATGGAAGATTGTTCCTTTTCGATCGAAAAAGAGCAGTCGAGACTTCATCGCGAACGATTTGGAATCGTCAGCCGTACCTTTTCGATTCAAAAAGAGCGGCGATGGATTCCAAAATAGCAGCCGGCGATCCAGAAAGAGCGGTCGAGGATTCAAGAAGTCACTTTCTGGATTCTCATTTGCTTCCCGAGAATCGTCGGCGAGCGGCTGACGATTCATCGTCGTTCTTTCTCGATCCTTCGCGAGCAACGGACAATCCTTCGCGAGCGACGCACGATTCGGCGACGACGGTGCGCGAAGGATTGCAGGCAGCCGAGGAGTCCCGGCGGGCGGCGGAGTGTGCGCGACGAGCGGCCCGGGACTCGGTTCCGCCGACCACGACGTCCGAAGCCGCGTCGCTCCCGGGATGTCGGTGATGCCCGCGCCTACCAAGCCCACCCTGAAGGCCGAGCTCCTCGCCCTCCTCGCCGCCGATCTCGATACGCTGGAGCGCGCTCACCGTGCGACGACCGAGGGAGCGACGCACGAGGAGGCGAAGCCCGAGAACGACAAGGATACGCGCGCGCTCGAGCAGTCGTACCTCGCGCGAGGGCAGGCGACGCGCATCGAGGAGCTGCGCGCGAGCATCGCCGGGGTGACCGCGATGCAGGTGAGGGACTTCGAGGCTCGACCGGTGGCGCTCGGTGCGGTCGTGACGGTCGAGGAAGAGGGCGAAGAGTCGACGTTGCTCCTCGCGCCGGGAGGCGGAGGCGCACGCCTCGCCGGCGGAACGGTCCAGGTCGTGACGCCACCGTCGCCGCTGGGGCGCGCGCTGCTCGGTAAGCAGGCGGGGGATGAGGCAGAGGTCGTCGTCGCGGGCAAGACGCGGACGATGCAGGTGGTGCGGGTCGCGTGAGATGGCCCCCGTGTTACAGTTTGAGCCATGAGCGAGTTCGCGCTGAAGACGGCGCTGCCGACGTATCTGCGGGAAGAGCAGAGCCGCATCGAGAAGCTCGCCGGTGAAGCCGGGCTCGACTTCTTCCCCACCGTCTTCGAGATCCTCACCTACGACCAGATGAACGAGATCGCGGCGTACGGCGGCTTCCCCAACCGCTACCCGCACTGGCGCTTCGGCATGGAGTACGAGCGCCTCGCGAAGAGCTACGAGTACGGCCTCTCGAAGATCTACGAGATGGTCATCAACAACAACCCCTCGTACGCGTATCTCCTCGAGGGAAACTCCCTCGTCGACCAGAAGCTCGTCATGGCCCACGTGTACGGGCACGTCGACTTCTTCAAGAACAACTACTGCTTCCGCTCGAGCGATCTCGACACCGGCGGTCGCACGGTCGACCCCGTTCGCCGCCCGAGCACCTACGATCCGAACCGCCGCTGGATCGACAAGATGGCCAACCACGGGTCGCGCATCCGGCGCGTCGTGGCAAGGCAAGGCATCAACAAGGTCGAGGAGTTTCTCGATCTCTGCCTCAGCCTCGAGAACCTGGTCGATCTGCACGCGCCCTTCAGCGGGCGCCGCGCCAAGGCCGTCGTCGAGGACGAGGGCGAGATGCGCGCCACCGAGGTCCCGCGCCTTCGCGCGAAGGACTATATGGAGAGCTTCATCAACCCCGAGGAGTACCTCGAGGAGCAGAAGAAGAAGATCGAGGCCGAGCGCGAGAAGGCCAAGAAGTTCCCCGAGCACCCGGAGCGCGACGTCCTCCTCTTCCTCCTCGACAACGCGCCGCTGGAGCGCTGGGAGCGCGAGGTCCTCGAGGTCGTCCGCGAGGAGGCCTACTACTTCGCGCCGCAGTGGCAGACCAAGATCATGAACGAGGGGTGGGCCACGTACTGGCACTCGAAGCTCATGACCCAGAAGATCCTCGATGCGAGCGAGATCATCGACTACGCGGACCACGCCGCGGGCGTCCTCGCGACGAGCGGCGGGCGGCTCAACCCGTACAAGCTCGGCGTGGAGCTCTACCGCAACGTCGAGGAGCGCTGGGACCGCGGACAGTTCGGCAAGGAGTGGGAGGACTGCGACGATCTCGACGCGAAGAGGAACTGGAATCTCCGCCTCGGCCTCGGCAAGAAGAAGATCTTCGAGGTGCGCGCCCTCTACAACGACGTCACCTTCATCGACGAGTTCCTGACGCCGGACTTCTGCCGCGATCACAAGCTCTTCAGCTTCTCCTGGTCGAACCGGAACGAGCGCTACGAGATAGAGACGCGCGAGTTTCGCGCCGTGAAGGAGAAGCTGCTCTTCCAGCTCACGAACGGCGGTAACCCCTTCATCTACGTGGAGGATGCGAACTACGACAACCGGGGCGAGCTGCTCCTCCGCCACGATCACCAGGGGCTCGATCTGCGCGTCGACTACTCGAAAGAGGTGATGCGCGCCCTCCTCCGCGTGTGGAAGCGGCCCATCAGCGTGACGACGATCGCCGAGGGCAAGCCGGTGATGCTCCGCTACGACGGCAAGGAGCACACGACACGGCACCTCCGCGCTCCCTGAGGTGGCCGGTTGAACCCGAGCCATCCCATGGGCGAGTTCACGCGCGATCCCGGCGACTGGCTCCGCAAGCTGTCGCCCGACGAGTGGATCCGCTCCGGTCTGGGAGAGCTGAAGCGCGCGGAGCAGGCCTACGCGGCGGGCAATACGCGCGGCGGAGCGGCGGGCGTGAAGCGGGCGGCGGGGATGGCGCTGAACGGGGCCCTCATCGTGGAGCCGGACGAGACGTGGGGGCGGGCGTACGTGGACCACCTGGCGGCGCTGGCGAAGGACGCGCGCGTGCCGGAGGCGGTGCGGGGCGCGTGCCGGACGGTGCTGGAGGCGAAGGCGCAGGCGGGGGAGGTGATCGTCATCCGCACGCCGCGGGCACACGAGGGGGTTCTCGAGGCGGCGCGCGACGTCATCGCGCATGCGTGGGCCGTGGTGAGAAGGCATGAAGCGACGACGGAGTGAGGAGGCGGCGGGGGTCCTCCTCGTGGTCGCGTTCGCCGCGTGCGGCGGCGGGGTAGCCGTGGAGACGCGTCCCGCCGTGACTGTGAGCGCGTCGGGGAGCCGGGCCGGGACCGAGGATCCGCGGGACCTCGTCGACTCGCCGAAGCCCGCGTCGTCGGCCCCGGCGACGCCGCTCGCGCCGGGGAACGTGGATTCGACGGCGACCGCGCCTCTGCCACCCCCCCGACCGACGACCATCAAGCTGGGCGACGGAGAGCTCGCCGCAGGCGACGCGGCCTGCGAGCGGGGAGATCTCGACGGCGCGCGAACGCACTACCTCGCGGCGCCCAAGGGAGTGGCCGCGTCGGTGGGGCTCGCGCGGGTGCGCATCATGCGGGTCGACGCGCCGCTCGACTACGCGGCAGCGAAGGGGAACGCGGAGGTGGCGGCGGCGGCAGGGGAGCTTCTCCGCGCGTCGAAAGCAGGGCCCACGTTCGGGCCAGCGTTGGTCGAGCTCGGGCGCGCGCGCCTCTTGCTCGGCGATGCGCCCGGAGCCATCGACGCGCTCCAGAAGGGGACGCACCTCTTGCCGGAAGAGCCGGAGGCGCACTCGCAGCTGGGAGTCGCGCTCCTGGCGACGGGGCACGCGGCCGACGCCGTGAAGGAGCTCGCTCGGGCCGAGCAGCTCGATCGAGGGAGCGCCGCCCGCCGTGGCAACCTCGGGACCGCGCTGATGATGGCCGGTCGCACGAAGGAGGCCATCACGGAGTACGAGGCGCGCGCCCGCATGGAAGACGGCGACGCGCGGGCCCATTCGGACCTCGGTACCGCGCTCCTCGCGACGCAGGATCTGGACCGCGCGACGTCCGAGCTTCAGCGTGCCGTGCAGCTCGATCCGCAGCGGCCGAGCGCGCACTCGAACCTCGGCTACGCGCTCCAGCAGGCCGGGCACGTGGACCGCGCGGTGGCCGAGTACCGAGAGGCATTGCGCCTGGACCCGAAGCTCGTGAGCGCGTGGATCAACCTGGCGACGGCGCTGGCCCGCGACCCGAAGACGCGGAAGGAAGCGCGCGCCGATCTCGAGCGAGCACGCGCCCTCTCTCCCGACGATCCGCGCGTGAAGGCGAACCTCGGCGAGCTCGATGCGGTGGAAAAGGGATCGCCCTTGACCTCCCCAAACGCCATCCCCTAGCGTGTTCGGTGGCCACGGCGAGCAGTCCTCTTCGCCAGTAGCAGTGCAGTCTGCGGTGGTCCGGGCGTGAGGGTGGCATCGCGCCGGATGCGTTAGCAGTGGAGGCATTCCGATGTCAGTAGGACGCGTGAAGTGGTTCAACGACGAGAAGGGCTGGGGCTTCATCAAGCAGGACACGGGCCCCGACGTCTTCGTGCACTACTCCCAGATCCAGGGCGACGGCAGGCGGCGCCTATACGAGGACGAGCTCGTCGAGTTCGAGATCAAAGAGGGACCCAAGGGGCTGCAGGCGGTCAACGTCGCGCGCCCCAGCGGGGGCACCGCGGCCGCGCCCAGCTGATCTCGCGTCAGACCCGCTTCGGTACGCTCTCGACGTGGAAGGTCCCTGCGTCGGGTGAGTACACGTGCGCCTCGACGCGGGTCGCGGCGGCGGCGCCCAAATCGTAGACGTTGAAGCCCGCCATCCGGTCCGGGGCATCGTGATGGAGCGACGCGCTCGTGGCGCCCACCTGGAGGAACTGACCGTCGTCGGTCGGGACCATCCGCTGGATGCGCCTGTGGAGGTGCCCGTGAAGGAGCATCCCGCGGGCCAGCGGGCGGAGCTGTGCGAGGAGCGCCGGGGCGTCGCGCAGGCCTTCGATGTAGGTCTTCACGCGCGACCACTCGTGGACCGCGGGGTGGTGCACGGCGACGAGCACCGTGCGCTTCGCGACGTCCGGGTGCGCGAGCACACGCGCCAGCGCGGCGAGCTGCGGGAGCCCCAGCTCGCCCGCCGCTACGAGAGGTAGCCGGGGCACGGCGCTCGAGAGGGCCACGATGGCCACCTCGCCGCGGAGCTTCACGATGGGGAATCGCGCGCCGCCCACGTCGACGGCAAGCTCGGGGAGATCGCTCACCAGGTACGGCCCGAGGTAGCGCTCGAAGCGACGCGAGGTGAGCGCCCCGCGCGTGTAGAGGTCGTGGTTGCCGGGCGCGACGGTCACGCGCGCCGGATCGAGGCCGAGGTCGCGCTCGAAGAGGTCGCGCACGAGCTCGTACTCGCTCTCGAGAGCGAGGTTCGTGAGGTCCCCCGTGACGACGACGTGCTCCACGTCGAGCCGCGCAACCTCGCGCGCGATGGCTCGGACGTAGGCGGAGCGGTGGATGCTCCCGCGCTTCAGGCGGAGGTTCACCCAGCCCGTGAACCGCTTGTTGAGGAAGCGGTGCGCCGGCACGCCTTCGAGCGAGAGCAGGTGAAGATCGGAGAAGTGAGCGACTCTCATCGCGTGCTGGCCGCGCAGCGAAAGCCCACAGCCTGGGGGCGCGGCAGCGGCGTGGCGTCGCGTGCCGCCGTGCGCAGCCACATCGCGCCGTCCTCGTACGAGCCACCGCGCACCACGTGAAAGCCGCCGCCCGCTCCACCGTTCGTCCTCGGCGGGGGATCGACCACGGCCGCCGGCTCATAGCCGACCGGGTGCCCGTGAGCGTCGATCTCCAGCACGTCCGCGACCCACTCGGCGACGTTGCCAGCCATGTCGAGCAACCCGAGCGGCGTGGCGCCGTCCGGGAAGGAGCCCACCGGCGCCAGCCCCGCGTACCCGTCGGTCGCGTCGAACGGATCGGCAGCCCACGCGCCGTGGTTGGCCAGGTGCGGGTTGTAGACGTTCCCCCAGGGGAACTCGCGCCCCTCGGCGCCGCGCGCGGCGTACTCCCACTCGGCCTCGGTCGGCAGCCGTCCGCCGGTCCAGCGGCAGTACGCGACCGCGTCGTCCCAGCGCACGTGCGTCACCGGCAAGTCGGGCCGGCCGAAGCGCTTGTCGTCGGGCGAGAGCTCCGCCGGCGCGCACACGCCCGCCGAGGCGCACCGCGCGTAGTCGGCGACGGTCACCTCGGTCCGGTCGAGCTCGAACGTGGAGAGCGTGACCGGGTGGGCCTCCGCCTCCGAGCGCACCATGCCGATGAGGTACTCGTTGTCGTGGCACTGGGTCGCGCGGATCTCCCGCTCGCAAAGCTCCTTCGAGAGGGTCATCTGCACCGGCGTGGAGCCCATGACGAACGTCCCCCCCGGCACCCGCACTCGCCCGCCAGGCGAAAGACGCACTATCTGCACCCCCTCCGCAGGCACGCGGGTGCCGGCCGCTTCCAACCCTCCCCACCACGCTTCGGCCCCGTGCGGTCGACCCGCGCTCGCGTCGGAGGAAGAAGAGAGAACCGCCAGGAGGCCAAGGAAGAGAGGGGCGTTTCTCATCTCTTCATCCCGTGAGCACGCGCAGGGGGTGCTCGATGAGGCGGCGTAGCTCGGCGAGGAAGGCGGCGCCGACGGCGCCGTCGACGACGCGGTGGTCGCACGAGAGCGTGAGGGCCAGGTGCTTGCCGGGGACGACGGCGCCGTCGACGATGACGGGGACGTCGCGGACCTGGCCCACGGCGAGGATGGCGCCCTCGGGCGGGTTGATCACGGCCGCGAACTCGTCGATGCCGAACATGCCGAGGTTCGAGATCGAGAACGTGCCGTCGGCCATCTCCTCGGGCTTGAGCTTGCGCGCCCGCGCGCGGGAAGCGAGCTCCCGCACCTCGCGCGCGATGGCGACGACGCTCTTCTGGTCGGCTCGCCGGACGACAGGCGTGACGAGGCCGTCGGGGATCGCGACGGCCACCGAGATGTCGACGCGCCGGTGCACGAGGATCGCGTCGGGCGTGAAGCTCGCGTTGCACTCGGGGACGCGCACGAGGGCGACGGCGCAGGCCTTGATGAGCAGATCGTTGAGGGAGACCTTGAGCGGCGGCGGAGCCCCTGCGTCGGCCTTGGCCTCTCCGGGAGCCAGCTCGGCGTTGATCCGCTCGCGCAGTTTCACGAGCTCCGCCACGTCCACGTCGATCGACAGATAGAAGTGCGGGACGGTGCTCTTCGACTCGGTGAGCCGGCGCGCGATGGTCTTGCGCATCAAGGACAGCGGGCGCACCTCGGGCTCTTCGAAGGAGCCGGCCTTCGGCGCAGCGGGCATGGTCGGCACCACGCGCACGAGAGGTGCCGCAGGCTGAGGTCCCGCACCACGCATCGACTCGAGATCCGCGGGGACGACGCGGCCACCCGGTCCGGTGCCCTGCGCCCCTTGCAGATCGAGGCCCATCTCGCGGGCCACCTTGCGCACGTAGGGCGAAGCCATGACGCGTCCGGCGTCGGCGTGACCATTGCCCGCCGGCCCGGCGGGGTAGGCGGTGCGTTCGAGAGCGTTGACGACCGGAGGGTTGCGCTGGGCGTGGGGCGCCATCGTGTCCTCGGGGACGCGTGGCTGCGGGGTC
>Ga0182030_10020932_pt1 | contig 12296 bp, 10 predicted proteins | sample 812S3MmetaG_FD_121299 | JGI IMG/M metagenome (GOLD analysis project Ga0182030, IMG submission 121299) | Permafrost microbial communities from Stordalen Mire, Sweden - 812S3M metaG (Illumina Assembly) | ecosystem: Environmental > Terrestrial > Soil > Wetlands > Permafrost | place: Sweden...
ATCAGAGCAGGAATTCAACGAGCACAACATCGAGGAGTTCCGCCGCAACGGGGGCAAAGTCGGCGGGCAGTTCGAGGGCGTCCCGCTGCTGCTATTGACCTCGACCGGCGCGAAAAGTGCTGCGCAGCGGGTTAACCCCGTCGCCTACTTCGACGTCGACGGCCGAATCTACATCGTCGGCTCCGCGGCGGGGAGGGAAAACAATCCCGCATGGGTGCACAACATTCGCGCCCATCCCGGCGTGACCGTCGAGATCGGCGCGGACGCCGCCAAGCCCGCGACCGCTCACGAATTGCCGCGCGAGAAGCGCGATTCGATCTACCAGACCATTGTCGAGCGCGCCCCGGGTTTCGGCGAGTACCAGAAGAGCACCGACCGCGTCATCCCGGTGTTTGAGTTGGCCACCAAGTAAACGTGCACCCCCAGCCGTACTACCAGCTGGGCGGCTACCACCGGCCCGTCGGCACGCCCGCGCCGCAAGCCCAGCTGTGGTTCGACCGCGGGCTGATCTGGGCCTACGCCTTCAACCACGACGAGGCCATCGCGTGCTTTGAGCGAGCCCTCGATCTAGACCCCGACCTGGCGATCGCACGATGGGGCATCGCGTATTCGATCGGTCCCAACTACAACAAGGCGTGGGAGGCCTTCGACCCCGTCGACCTGTCGGCGTCGCTGGCCCGCGCCCGCGCAGAACTCGCCCTGGCGGCCAACGGCCGCGCCTCGGCGGTGGAACGCGGCCTGATCGAGGCGCTGCAAGCCCGCTACCCAACCGCGGATCCGGACGACACCGACGCGCTGCTGGCCGGGAACTCGGACTATGCCGACGCCATGGCGGCGCTGGCCGGGGCCTACCCGGATGACGTCGACGTGGCGGCCCTGGCGGCAGACGCGTTGGTCAACGTCACCGCATGGGCGCTCTGGAACACCAGAACCGGCGAGCCGGCGCCGGGCTCGCGGGTGCTACAGGCCAAACGGATCCTCGAAGACGCGCTGCGCACGCCCGCCGGACGCGGGCACCCCGGTGTGCTGCATCTCTACCTGCACGCCATGGAGATGTCGGCCGCGCCCGAGGATGCGCTGCCCGCCGCGAACCTGCTGCGTGACCTGGTCCCCGACGCGGGTCACCTGCAACACATGCCCAGCCACATCGACGTGCTCTGCGGGGACTATCGCAGCTCCGTGGCGTCGAATCTGTCTGCGGTGCAAGCCGATCGACGATTCGTCGAACGCGAGGGACCGCTGAATTTCTACTCCCTGTACCGGGCGCACAATCTGCACTTCGTCGTGTACTCGGCGATGTTCCAGGGACGGTCGGAGGTTGCGCTGCGGGCCGCCGACGAATTGGCAGGGCAGCTCATGCCCGAGCTGCTGTCGGTTCCATCCCCGCCGATGGCCGACTGGCTGGAAGCGTTCGTGCCGTTACGAATACACGTCCTGGTTCGGTTCGGGCGCTGGGACGACCTGATCGCCGAACCGCCGCCCGCCGACGTCGATCTGTACTGCACCACCGCGGCCACCACCCACTACGGGCGCGGCGTCGCGCACGCCGCGAAGGGACAGCTGGCCCAGGCCCGTGCGGAGCGGGAAGCGTTCACCGCGGCCTACGCCCGGATCCCCGAGTCGCGCTACCTGTTCAACAACACCAGCCGTGACATCCTGGCCGTCGCGGGCACCATGCTGGACGGCGAAATCACCTACCGGGAAAACAAATTCGACGAGGCGTTCGCACACCTTCGGCGCGCCATCGAACTCAGTGACGCTCTGCCATACGACGAGCCGTGGGGCTGGATGCAGCCGCCCCGGCACGCCTACGGCGCGCTACTGCTCGAGCAGGGGCGCGTCGAGGTTGCCGCCGAGGTGTACGCCGCCGACCTCGGCGTCGACGGCACGCTCAGCCGGGCTTGCCAGCACCCCGGCAACGTGTGGAGCCTGCACGGATACCACGAATGCTTACAGCGCCTGGGCCGCACAGCCGAGGCCGCCTCGATCGGCCAACAACTCGAGTTGGCCAAGGCCCACGCTGACGTGCCGATCCTCGCCTCCTGCGCCTGCAGGCTGCGGGAGTCAAGCGAATAATTCGCTCCCGCTATCGATTACGGGGCTCCACAGCACCGTGCGCAGCCCCGAATCACCCGTGTGTTCGTCTAGTGGTAGCCGCCGTGGCCGTTATCGTAGTGGCCATCGTCGTGACCCGGGCCGCCGTGGTCGTCGTGATTCCAGCCACCGTGGTCGTCGTGGTTCCAGCCGCCACGGTCGTAGCCGCCGCGGTCCCAGCCTGGGAAACCGTCGTGGCAGTTGAAACCGTCCGGGTTGAAGCCCCACAGCGGGTCCCAGAATTCACCGGGACACCATTGCGGGAACGGCCCAGGCGCCGCCTGAGCCACAGAAGTTGCCCCCAAACCGACCAGCCCCAGCCCCGAAGAAATGATAATTGCCGATACTGCAACGCGAGCAATGTTTTTCACGTCTCATGCGTAACAGCAGAACCACCGAATCACCTAGATGTCAGGAATGTTGATACCCGTTCGCAACGGCAAGGTGATAACGAGCCGGTGGCCACAAGGCTTGCTGATGCTGTGCGGCCCCGCCGACTCAGCTGGCGGCGTTAGCAATTCGAGACTTTGCTGAGGAGGGTGCGGTCAGATAACGGACAGAGAACAACGGCCGCTTCGCCAAGTGGCAAAGCGGCCGTCGTGTGAACTGGTCTCTTACAGTGGGATCCAGACTCCGAAGAAGTCGAAGCCCCACTGGTTGAACCCTTGGTTCCAATAGGGTGTCTCCTGGTAGCCCCAGTAGTTGATCGGGCCATTCATCCACCGGCCTCCGGGAGGCGGGTACGGTCCGCCCCAGCCGGACCGTGGCGCTGGGCCCATGCCCCAGGGTGCGGGGCCGTCGCCCCACGGGGCTCCGTGGAAGTAGCCATGCTGCGCATCCCCGTGCCATGCACCCGGGCCACCGGGGCCGCCTGGGCCGCCGTGCCAGTCCGCGGGACCGCCGTGGCCGTGGGGGTCGCCGCCCGTGGGGGCGCCGTGGAAACCGCCGGGTGCGCCGGCGGGTGCGCCATGGTTACCGGCGGGACCGCCGGGACCGCCGGGTCCGCCGTGGTCCCCGCCGGGGGCGGGCGCGCCGTGGTTACCGCCGGGGCCGGGCGGATTCGGCCCGGGAGCGGCGTTTGCCAATCCGGCACCCATACCGAGCGCGGCTGCGCCAAGCGAACCGGCGATGGATAACCCCGCGACCAGTTGCTTTAGTTTCATGGTCTTCCCCTGTCTGCTCGTTGAGTTCCGCGACACTCTCGGACCCAATAGACAAGCTATGTAATGTGCCTATGAATCGGCTATGACAGGCCTCTGTGGACCTTTAGGAAAACCGGGCGGCCGTCGAGCCTGAAACCGTGGCGCCGAAACTGCGTGCAGATCGCGGTTGATCGCGACACCACGCCCCACGCGCAGTCTCGAGCGCGATCGGTTAGCGCTTTCCGATTGCCTCTGCGAACTCTTCAGGAATATCAGTCAACAGGGCAGGAATCAGGCCACCGAAGGGCGTACCACCGACCTGGCTCGTCACGACAATTGTCCCAAAGGGGGGAACGGGAACCGATATCGTCGCGGGGTAGGTGCTGGGCGGAACTAGGAGCCCATCCAACGGTAGATCAATGGTCGTGGGGTAACCCGAAATGTCGAAGTTTATCGGCAGATACATGTGACCGTTGAGCAATCCGTTTGTCACGACGGCCGGCGCGTCGATGAGTGCGCCGACGGCACCTGCCGCATTGCCGGTCTGCACTGCGTCCGTGAACGCGCTCACGCTAGTACCCAATGCGGTCAGCGCATTGACCGGCGCGCCTACCGCGCCCAGCAATATGGTCACCGGCACCCCGGAGAAGACCGAGGCCGTAAAACCGACGGCGGGCGTTGGAAGGAACCTGATGAAGACCCCGGCGTTGGCAACCAACGAAGTGTCCAGGCCGGTGGCGAGCACGTTCGTGAAGTTCTGCGAGATCAGCTCAGGCACGCAGCCCGCGGGCAGAAAGTTGGTGAAGTTCTGCGCCATTTCGACGGGCACGGTGAGTATGGGCAGCAGGGAGCCGATCGTTCCCTCTGGCGTAAGGGTCGCGACGATGGCGGTTATCGGACCCGTGCTTTGGACGTCGATGCCGGTGTAGAAGAGATTCACGAAGCCGCTGGTGATGTCGTTCACGGCCCCAGAGACGTTGCCCGTCTGCAAGGCCTGGAAGGCCGATTGGAAGCTCGCGGGCAGCGCCTGCAGCCCGGTGCCGAAGTCCATCGCGGCGTTTTGCAGCGCGGCCCCGATCGTCTGCGCGTAGCCGATCTGCTGTTGCACGACCGTCTGCAGGAACGCCTCCAGATCAAAGTTCTTCAGGCTCTGGATGAATTCCTGGATGGCCGGCCGCACATTGCCCGGAAAACCCTGGATGGCACTTTGGATTTCCGCGACGGTGGTCTGCGCGTAGACCCTCTGGTTGGCGAGGAACTGCCTCAAGAAAGGCGTCGGATTGGCTCGTAATTCGCTGCCCAGTGCTTGGAGGTTGGCGCTCGTATTGGCGAAGAGCTGTTGGTAGGGGCCGGCAATATCGCCGGTACCACTTGCGGCGATCGCGCCGAAGGCAGCGCCCGTTGCCCGCGTGGACCCACTCACCGCGCTCAGCAGACCTTGCCGAACGTTGGCGGCCTCGGCGCTGAGATAAGACGCCGCGCCCGAATTCAGCAACTGGACGAACTCGCTATGGAACGCTTCCGCTTGCGCGCTAAGGGCCTGAAATTGCTGGCCATGCGTGTCGAACAGCGCCGAGATTGCTACCGACACCTCATCGGCGGCCGCAGTCGCAACGCCTGTCGTCGACGGGGCCGCCGCCGCGGTTGCCGCACTCAACGTTGAACGAATGCCCGCCAGATCTCCGGCCGCCGTTTCGATCAGGTCCGGCACAGTGCTAACGAATGACATGGCGCATTCCTCCGGCTTCGTTGCCGCACCCGACGGTCGTCAAGGTAGAGCAGAGCTTACTCAGCACAATCGGCTCGCGTTAACTATTTGGCTATTCGACGCCGCTGTTGGTCAGGCTGGCGGGCGTCGAGGCTGAAACTTTGGCGCCGAAACTGCGCACAGATCGCGCTTGAGGAACCACGCCATAGGCGCAGTCTCGGTGCGCAAGGCAAGGCGCCCAGCTCTGACCGTTTGACGGGGGCGCCGGTCGGGTATCAGCAGCGCCATGACCATCGTGGACGCTCCCGCCCCCACGCCCACGCCCACGCGCGAAGTGTGGCCGGGCAAGGCCTATCCGCTAGGCGCGGCGTACGACGGCGCGGGTACCAACTTCACCTTGTTCAGCGAGGTGGCTGAGCGGGTCGAGTTGTGCCTGTTCGACGCCGACGGCACCGAGACGCGGATCACGCTGCCCGAGGTCGATTGCTACGTCTGGCACGGCTACCTACCGGGCATCGAACCCGGCCAGCGGTTCGGCTACCGCGTCCACGGCCCATACGATCCCGCCGCCGGTCTGCGGTGCAATCCGAACAAGCTCTTGCTGGACCCGTATTCGAAGGCCATCGACGGCATGTTCGACTGGAACCAGTCACTGTTCAGCTACCCGTTCGGCGACCCCGACGGCCGCAACGACGACGACTCCGCGGCCAGCATGCCCAAGTCGGTGGTGATCAGTCCGTTCTTCGACTGGGGCAACGACCGCCCGCCGGGCCACGAGTACGCGAACACGGTTGTGTACGAGGCACACGTCAAGGGCCTGACGCAGACCCATCCGGACATCCCCGAGCAGCTACGCGGCACCTACGGTGCGGTGGGGCACCCGGTGATCATCGAGCACCTCAAGAGCATCGGCGTCACCGCGATCGAGCTGATGCCGGTGCATCACTTCGCCAACGACTCCACGTTGATCGACAAGGGCCTGTCGAACTACTGGGGCTACAACACGATCTCGTTCTTTGCCCCCGACCCGAAGTATTCCAGCGCCACGTCGGCCGGGGGACAGGTGCAGGAGTTCAAATCGATGGTGCGCGACCTGCACGAGGCGGGCATCGAGGTCATCCTCGATGTGGTGTACAACCACACCGCGGAGGGCAATCACATGGGCCCGACGCTGTCGATGCGCGGTATCGACAACGCCGCGTACTACCGGCTGGTCGATGATGACAAGCGCTACTACATGGACTACACGGGCACCGGCAACAGCCTCAACGTCGGGCACCCGCACGCCTTGCAGCTGATCATGGACTCGCTGCGGTACTGGGTGCTCGAGATGCACGTCGACGGCTTCCGGTTCGACCTGGCCTCGACGCTGGCCCGCGAGTTCTACGACGTGGACCGCCTGGCGACGTTCTTTGAACTCGTGCAACAGGATCCGACGGTCAGCCAGGTCAAGCTCATCGCCGAACCGTGGGACGTAGGGCCGGGCGGCTACCAGGTGGGCAATTTCCCACCGCAGTGGACCGAGTGGAACGGAAAATACCGCGACACCGTCCGGGACTTCTGGCGCGGCGAGCCCGCCACGCTCGACGAGTTCGCCTACCGGTTGTCGGGATCGGCCGACCTCTACGAGCAAACCGGGCGCAGGCCGGTCGCCTCGATCAACTTTGTCACCGCCCACGACGGGTTCACGCTGCGCGACCTGGTGTCGTACAACGAGAAGAACAACGAGGCCAACGGCGAGGACAACAACGACGGCGAGAGCCACAACCGATCGTGGAACTGCGGTGCCGAGGGGCCGACCGACGACATCGCCATCAACGAGCTGCGCTCTCGCCAGCAGCGCAACCTCATCACTACTCTTCTTCTGTCGCAGGGTGTTCCGATGATTTGTCACGGCGACGAACTCGGTCGCACGCAGGACGGGAACAACAACGGCTACTGCCAGGACAACGCGCTCACCTGGATCGACTGGGCCGATGCCGACACCGGACTGCTGGAGTTCACCCGCGTTGTCTCGGCACTGCGCTCCAACCATCCGGTGTTCCGCAGGCACCGGTTCTTCAACGGCAAGCCGGTGGGCCGCCGCGGCCAGGACGGCCTGCCCGACATCGCCTGGTTCGCCCCCGACGGCACCGAGATGTCCGACGAGGATTGGGGTGCGGGCTTCTCAAAATCGGTCGCGGTATTCCTCAACGGCCGCGGCATCCCCGACAGAGACGCGCGCGGGCAGCGAGTGCTCGACGACTCGTTCGTATTGTGTTTCAACGCCCACTACGAGCCGATCGAATTCACACTTCCGCCAGCCGATTTCGGCGCAAACTGGCGCGTGTTGGTGCACACCGGGGCCGAGGACACCGAACACCCCGAGGAATTGGGCGCGGCGGCAGAGCTGACCGTCGACGCCCACACCGCGGTGGTGCTGCAAGCCGTACCCGCCGAGTGACCGGCCTCCCGCGAGCAGACGCAAAAGCCCCCGCACGCCCGGCGTGTCGGGGGCTTTTGCGTCTGCTCGCGGGAGTGGGTGGAAGCCAGAACCCGCCGCAGATTAAGCTGGCGTCGCCATGCTGGGCCACCTGGGCATCAACGTGCCCGACCTCTCCGTAGCGAAGCGCTACTACGACGCGCTGATGCCACTCGTCGGGTTCGAGCCGTTCTTGCACGCCGACGACGAATTTGCCTTCAAGCCTGCCGATAACAAGCCCGGCACCTACCTGTTCTTCTACCCGGCCACCGAGTCGGGCGGGTACTCAGCGCAGCGCAGCGGTCTGCAGCACCTGGCGTTCATCGTGCGACGCCGATCCCTGGTGCACACCGTGTATGACCACGTCATTCAGATTGGCGGCACAGTAATCCACCCGCCACAGCATTTCCCGCAGTACCCCGGCCACTATTACGCCACGTTTTGGTATGACCCCTTCGGCATCAAGCTCGAGGCCGTGTGTCATCACGACCGCGACTAATACCGCCGCCCGCCGCCCTATGGCGAGCAGACGCAAAAGCCCCCGCACGCCCGGCGTGTCGGGGGCTTTTGCGTCTGCTCGCGGGAGTGACTGGAAGCCGAACTGTAAGATCATCCGGTGATCGAACCGAACATCGTGCCGGATGACATTGATTTATCGGGGCCGACACCATACTTCCTGCGCGACGGAAACCATTACGTGCCAACCAAAATTGCGCGTGGTGGGTGGGGCCCCTCGCTCAGCGGGCACGTCGTCGGGGGACTGCTGGGCTGGGCGGTCGAACGCGCGGTCGACGACCCGGAGCTGCTACCCGCCCGGCTGACCATCGATCTTCCCCGGCCAACCTTGCTGGAGCCGATCGAGGTGCACACCAACGTGCATCACGACCGGCGGCGACTGCGGCTCGTTGAGGCCGTTCTCACCCAGCAGGGCACCCCGGTGGCGCGGGCCAGTGCGCTGTTTCTGCGGCGCGGCCCGCAGCCCGACGGGCAGGTGTGGTCGCAACCGGTGCAGATGCCGCCGCTGCGTGTCGAGGACGAGGGTGCCCCGTCGCTTTTCATGCGGACCTACGGTTGGGGGAGTGGGGTGCAGAATCCGGATCCGGACTGGGCCCACACGTCGGGACCGAAATACACCTGGTTGCACGAAACGCGCTCGTTGATCGACGACGAACCGCTCACCGCCTTCACCCGCGCGGCGATGGCCGGCGACATCACGGCGTCGATCGCCAATTGGGGCAGCGGCGCTTTGCAATTCATCAATGCCGACTACACCCTCACCCTGAGCCGGCTGCCCGAAGGGCCCCACATCGGGCTGGCCTCACTCACGCACTACAGCAACGACGGGGTGGCCACCGGCTCGGCCGTCCTGGTCGATCGCAGGGGCCCGATAGGCAACGCCGTATCCGTCGCGATCGCACACTCCGGATTTAATCCGCCATCGGTCAAGCCCCCCGCCAGCTAGAGCGGTGACTTACTGGGCGTTGGTGACCGACGCGGCACAGCGCGGATCGGACCGGCCGATTCTCGCCGATGAGCATGGCCGGAGCCTGACCGCGCGTCAGCTGCACGATGCGGCGTGTGAGACGGCCGCCGCGTTCGCCGAACGGGGGATCGACGCGGGAACTGTGGTGTCCTGGCAGCTGCCGACCACGCTAGAGACCGTGGTCGTGATGGCGGCGCTGTCCCGACTGGGCGCGGTGCAAAACCCGATCATCCCGATACTGCGGGAACACGAGGTCGGCTTCATCACTGGCCAGCTGGCAACCGAATTCCTTGTGGCGCCCGAATTCTGGCGTGGCTTCGACCACGGCGGCATGGCTCGGGCGTTGTCCTCGGTCGGGGGCTTTGAGGTCATCACCGTTGACCTCGCCACACCCCCGGTCGACGGTGAGCTTCGGCTGCCCCGCGGAAGCGTCGATGGGCTCACCCCGCCACCGGCGCCCACCAGCGGGACCCGGTGGATCTACTACTCGTCGGGTACCACCGCGGCCCCCAAAGGGATCCGTCATTCCGACGCCTCGGTGATCGCCGGCTCGGCGGGGGTGGTGGGCATGGTCGGTGCCACCAGCGGCGACGTGAACCCGATCGCGTTTCCGATCGGGCATATCGGTGGCGCCGCGATGCTGGCCGCCGCACTTCGGACCGGTATGCGACTAGCGCTGTTCGAGGCATTCGATCCGGCGACGACGCCGCTTGCCATCGCGACGCACAACCCCACCTTCCTGGGTACCGCGACGCCGTTCTTCGTGGCATTCCTCGAGGCTCAGCGAGCTCACGGTGATCGGCGGCTCTTTCCGCACCTGCGCGGTTGCCTGGCCGGCGGGGTACCCGTCACCGCCGAACTGGGACGTCAGGTCCCCGAGACCCTCGGAGTGGCCGGCATCGCCAACGCCTGGGGGCTTACCGAGTTTCCGGTTGCCACTTCGCCGCCACTTGACGCCGGGCCGGAGGTGCTCGACCACACCGTTGGCCCGCCGGTGCCTGGGGTAAGCGTCCGCGTGGTTGACAACGGGGAAGTGGAAATGCCGGTAGGACACGAAGGGGAGCTGCGGCTCAAGGGACCGCAATGCTTCCTCGGTTATGCCGATGCCGCGCTTGACGCCGACGCGTTCGACAAGGACGGCTGGCTGCGCACCGGCGATTTCGGGCTGATCGACGCAAACGGCAACGTCCGTGTCACCGGTCGCATCAAGGACGCGATCATCCGCAACGCGGAGAATGTCTCGGCCCTTGAGGTCGAAAACGTACTGGCCACCCATCCGGCGGTCGCCGACGTCGCGGTCATCGGGGTCCCCGACCCTAGCGCCGGCGAGCGGGTCTGCGCCGTGGTGGTAGCGACTTCGCGCGATGGCGTGTCGCTGGAATCGTTAGTGCAGCACTGCCGTTCGCGAGGCCTGAGCCGCTATAAACACCCCGAGCGTCTGGTGATCGTCGATTCCCTACCGCGCAATCAATTCGGGAAAGTGATCAAGAAAGACCTTCGCGAAGCGTTCGGCTAAGACCTACTGCTTGTCGACTTTGCCGGCGATCAGGTTGACGACCTTGACGCCCAAGTCCGCCGCATCGTTGCGGCAGGCGGAGACATCAATCGCAACGTTGTTGCGGACGGTCAGGGCCCGCTGACAGCTCATGGTGTGGGTGACGCCGTTCTTGGTCCCGGTCATGCTCAAGGTGGCGGTCAAAGTTGAGTCGGCGGTGGATACCGGTCCCACCTTCCACGCCAATTCGGGAGTGTCCGCGTCGCCGGGGGTGGTGAATTGGTGGTCGGCGCAGGCCGGCCAACGCTGGGAGGAGGTGGTGAAGAAGGCCTTCGCGTCGTCCGCGGAGGGGAATAACAACACCGCCTGGGTCACCTCGGGGTTGATATCTGTTGAGCCGGAGGGCAAGGGTGCAACGGAATCGTCACCACTGATCGCGGTGTATTTGCCGTCGGTGATAACCGGGCCCTCCGCAGGGCCGAGGGCGTAAAGGCATTCGGCCGGCCACGTCCAGCCCTGCGGCCAGTGCTGCTTGGCGTTGTCATCTTGCGGCTTGTCAAATTTTTCCTGGCTTGCCATGCCGGTGCTGCTCATCACGCCGTTGAGTTCGTCCGGGTTGAGCAAGAAACTCCCGAGCGCGGCCTGTGCGACGGGCGGCTTCGACGAAGTCGTGGTCGTCGTCGTGGTCGTGGTCGTGGTCGACGATGCGGGGCCGCTCTTGTTGCTGTCGCAGCCCGCGACCAACAACCCGATGGCGGCAACGGCGACGGCCGCTTTTAGGTGGCGCATTAGTCAAATCGCCCTTCGCTTGGTGTGGACGCAGCATACCGTCGTGGTCGAGACAGCACGGCGCCCGCTCGCCACAGAGGCGAAGCGGGCGCCGTCCGAGTCAGCCTTTACAGCGGGATCCAGACTCCGAAGAAGTCAAAGCCCCACTGGTTGAAACCCTGATTCCAATAGGGGTTCTCCTGGTAGCCCCAGTAGTTGATTGGGCCGTCATTCCATTGCCCATACGGTGGCGGGATTGGTCCGCTCCAACCCGACCTGGGCGGCTCGCCGTATCCCCAGGGTGCGGGTCCCTCGCCCCACGGGGCGCCGTGGAAGTAGCCGCGCTGGTCATCTCCATGCCAGGGGCCACCGGGGCCACCGGGGCCGCCGGGTCCGCCGGGCGGGGGTCCGCCCGGACCGTGCTCGCCGGGTCCACCAGGCCCACCAGGTCCGCCCGGTCCGCCCGGGCCGCCCGGTCCAGCAGGCCCGCCGGGCGGAGGCCCGCCGGGGCCATGCTCGCCGGGGCCGCCGGGCCCACCGGGTCCGCCCGGTCCGCCGGGTCCACCGGGCGGGGGTCCGCCGGGACCGTGCTGGCCGGCCCCGCCCGGTGGGGGTCCACCCGGATCGCCGGGCCCGCCCGGGCCACCCGGCCCGCCCGGTTCACCAGGAGCGTTCGGGATGTGGGTGGCACTCGGAGCCATCGGTGGCTGCTGCGGAGCGGCGTTTGCCGAACTCACGCCCACGCCCAGCGCCGCGGCGCCAAGAGCGCCGGCGATGGTTACCCCCCCGGCCAGTTGCCTGAATTTCATAGTTCATCGCCTGTCTACTAGTGGAATGGTCGAGTACCCGCCCCCCGACTCATCCACACGCTAGATAGACTGTCTATGAATGCGCTGTGCGCGAAAAATTCCGGCGGGCGCAACGCCCCGGGGCATCAGCGAATCCCGGCTCGGTAAATTTGAACGTTATGACGGGCTTTAGGACGGACGTTACGAAGGGCAAGGAAATCGAATGAATGCAGGTGTCGAGCAGTTGGAGTTCCAGGCGGAGGCCCGGCAACTGCTGGATTTGATGGTGCACTCGGTCTACTCCAACAAGGATTCTTTTCTGCGGGAGTTGATCTCAAACGCCTCCGACGCGCTGGA
>Ga0182030_10020933_pt1 | contig 12296 bp, 9 predicted proteins | sample 812S3MmetaG_FD_121299 | JGI IMG/M metagenome (GOLD analysis project Ga0182030, IMG submission 121299) | Permafrost microbial communities from Stordalen Mire, Sweden - 812S3M metaG (Illumina Assembly) | ecosystem: Environmental > Terrestrial > Soil > Wetlands > Permafrost | place: Sweden...
CCCCGATGACTACGTCCTGGGCGTGCACTGCGGCTACCTGGGCGTGCTGCCCCGGCAGTGGTCCGTGTCCTGGAAGGTGCGCCCCAAGGCCCTCGCCATAGTGGACGACAACGCCATCGTCCTGGACGCCCGCCTCCCAACCGGCGACCTCAGCCTGCTCAAGCTGGCGCCCACCTTCGAGACCCTCACGGTGGTGGAAGGCGAGCTCACCGGCTACGCCGGCTTCCCCGGCTCGGATTGCCGCAACGGGGCCGTCATCCATGTGCCCGACGGCCATGCCCTGATGGAGCGACTACCCTCGCACCACTCCATCCTCAGCACCGGCCACGACCTACCCGGTCTGAAGCTCATGGGGCACGTGTTCGGACTGGAGGTGGAAAAGATCGGAGGCTGACGTCAGGCTCGCGGGAACCTAGCGACCGTGACTTCGCCCGTGGCGACCACCGTCAGTGGCTTCGTTGAGGGAGCTCGGCTCACTGGAGAGGTCAGCACCGACCACTAGTTGGCCGTCTGAGGCGACGGGTGGCGCTGTAGTTGAACCTCGCTCAGTGAAACTTTGCCGGCTCTCGCGGCACCAGCGGAGCCGGGCCGATTCCGGTCCGGGAGAGATCCCGGCCTCGGCTGCTCAATGCCAGCCGAGCCAAGTGGCGGAAGAAGATCAGGCCTTCTCGAAGGCCGGCATTGGAGTTGCCGGCGTACCGCTCGGCGAACGTGTAGGGGACGTTGGCGGCGGTCCGCCAGTTCCCCCGGGCTGCTACCTCCAGAAGGATCTTGTAACCATCGGGGCGCAGCGGAGCCCCCTCGATCACTGAGCGTCTCAGCGCGAACAGGCCGCTCAACGGGTCTTCCAAAGGCTTGCTGGCGGGTACCAGGCGGCGAGCCAGCCAACGGCAGCTCCAAGACACGAAGCGCCTCCACGGCCCGTCGAGGCCGCCCGTTCCGCCATCTTCGCAGTAGCGGCTGGCCGCCACGAGCTCTGCTTCTCCGGATACGGCCGGGGCTAGGAGTGCCGGCAGCACTTCGGGAGGATGCTGGAGGTCAGCGTCCATCACTGCTATGACGTGACCTCGAGCGAGGGCAAACCCCTCCTGGACGGCACCACCGAGGCCTCCCGGTCGCGCGCCACGCGCGCGGTGCAGTAAGCGGACCCGAGCGTCTGATCGGGCCAGGTCCCGGACGACTTCGGGGGTGTTGTCGTCCGAATCGTCGACGAAGATAAGCTCCCAACCGCCGGAGAGGGCATCGAGGGACCGCTTGAGCCTGCCCACCAGAACGGGGATGTTGGGAGCCTCGTTGCGCGTGGGAACGACGATCGAAAACGCTAAAAGGCCCCCTGTGGACATGGCCGAAAGCGTACATCCGCACCTGAGCGGGATGCCGCGCGAGTCCGGCTCTTCGTCCTGAAAGGCTGATCTGGTGGTGTTGGGAACGCACAGAGCGCTGGTAACCGTTCAAACCGGTCACTACCCCTGGATAACGTGCGCGAGGGTAATCGGGCGGCTGATCTAATCTGGCTCCTGAGTTGACAGCCTTGCCAATGTCGTCCGAGCAAGTACGGTCGCCGTACGCCGTAATGGTAGGAAGCTTTGCCGCCAGGGTAGGAACGACCCGTGGCGGGGGAACTCAAGAAAAAGTGCCCGGAAGCCGAAATCATTAGAGGCCGTAAGCGATAAGAGATTTGTTGCACAGGAGGCGACTTGAATTGACTGGCACACTGGCACCGACGCTTGATCCTTCGAACGGTGACCCGGCCGGGCTGTCCGGCAGATCCTGGTTGTCAGGTGCCGTCGCCGCTCGGGTGCATTGGGTTACCTTGATTGCCATAGGTGCCCTGGCCGTACTCAATGGCGCCGACGTCGTCACCACCCATATGTTGCTGGCTCACCGTGCCGTCGAAGCCAACCCATTGTCGTCCATCCTTCTGGCCAGCCAGAGCCTGCTGTGGGTGAAACTGACGCTGCTTACCTTGCTCGGCTTCAAGGTCATTAAGAGCCGGCCCCGTCTTGGCGTTATGGGGGCGGCTTGCTTCGCGGCAGGTATCTATGCAACGGCCGTGCTCTCCAACCTCTTAGTCCTTCATCTGGCTGCTTGAGCCCTTGAGCCGGTCCGCGCTGACCTTGTCGCCGGCGGGGAACGTCGGCTCGAGTGGGCCCGACTGCACAAAACCGCCCTTCTCTTCTCCGTAACTAGGAAACGGCCTACGTATCGGTCCCGTTGTCAATAATCACTGACGTGAAACCGTCCGGGCGCCTCTCGTTAGCAGGCGGAACCCCACCGATATGTCAGCGGGCTCCGTTTGCGGTTCATGGGCCTACGTGGAAGCGAAGTCCAATACCCGTACCTGAGCGTGGCCCAAGTGGTCCGCCAATTGCAGGTTCGCCAACCCCGTTGGCACCTTGTCTTCGACCGCGCCCGCATCCTTCTCCCTGATAGGGTGCGCATGTGCCGGGGAGCCCGTCTGCAGCCGCAACGGTCCCGTAGTTGCACCCCAGCGTCAAGCCTTGCCGACGGAACGACGGGTCCGCCACATAGGGCCGTCAACGGCCTTCGCTTCGTGCCGACCCAGGGCCCGGACTGGTCCTATAGGCCGATCGGCTCATTGCCGGGAACTGCATGACCACGTACTGTGGTTGTCTTGAGGTACCGAGAGGCCGCGCACAGGATGTGGAGCAAGCTTGAAACCGTGCCAACACCGAAACAGGCGTGACGTAAACCAGGACCAGGATTGTCAGCTGTGGCGCAGTCCTGCCCCTAGCGGTGTCGCCCGGGAGGTGCAAACATGACCGTCAGGTTTTCGGAGGAGGATCCAGCTATCACGGACGACGGGGCGTTGACCGTTGAGGAGCGCCACATGACCAACGCCGAACTGAACGGGTCTGCCAAAGGCGCTGCCGTTGTGGTCGTGGAGGAAGACCCCAACCTCCTCCACCGGCTAGCCGTGGCGTTGCCGCGTCCGTTCAATACGCAGACTTTCGCGGACATGGACAAGGTCGGTGCCGCACGGTTCCCCAGCACCAGCCCGCTCGTGTTGGTACTGGGATCTTCGCAGGCGGATGAGCAAGTCTTGGACAAGGTCGGCTCGTTGTTGCGAGCCCGACCGGGGACGGGGGCGGTCCTGGTGGTAACCCAGCCCTCGGCCGATGTCCTGCGTTCGGCTCTCCGTTCGGGTATCGACGACGCCATTGAAACCTATGACCTCGAGCGTCAGTTGCCCCTGGCGGTAGCCGAGCTCGTTCAACGCCTGGAGAGCGAGCTCGCGGCCGCGGCGGTCGAGGCGGCGCGGCGGGCTGCGCCCACGGGAGGTAAGAAGGGCTGGGTAACCACGGTCTTCTCGCCCAAAGGCGGCGTCGGCAAGTCGGTGGTATCGGTCAACCTGGCGACGGCGCTGGCCAAGCGCACGGGCAAGCCGTCTGTCATCTTTGACCTGGACCTCCAGTTCGGGGATGTCGCGGTCATGCTGCGCCTCAACCCTGTGCATACCGTAGTGGACGCCATGTCAGCCGGTGCCCTGCTTGATAGGAACCTGCTCCAGACGTTCCTGGTCCACCACGAGAGGAGCAACGTCTGGGCTCTTGCCGCGCCCACCGCTCCATCAGAGGCCGAGCAGGTCGACCCCGCAGGCATGCTCCGGGTGCTCGGTCTTCTTCAAGAGATGTTCGAGAACGTCGTCATCGACTCACCGCCCCATTTGAGCGACGTCGTGCTGCAGGCGGTCAACGAGAGCAACACGGTCGTCTTTGTCGTGGCCCTGGATGTGCCGTCAGTGAAGAACGCGCGCCTGGGCCTCCAGGCGTTCGACCTCTTGCAGTTCCCCACAGAGAAGGTGATGCTGGTGATCAACCGGGCCGACTCCAAGGTCCACCTGAACCTCGGTGATATCGAGCGGGCCCTGGAAAAGAAGGTTGACCTCGCTCTACCGTCGGAGGCTGTCGTGCCACGATCTGTCAATCAAGGGGTACCCGCCCTACTGGAGTACCCAAAGTCTCGCTTTTCGGCCCAGCTCCAGCAGCTAGCCGACATGGTGCTGGCCCGTACGGCGGCTGCGGCCGCTCCTGCCCCGACGACCCTCCGATGACCGAAGACCCTAGGAAGGGAAAGCCCGCCGACCGGGCAACTTACGACGAGGAACACGAGGGGCGCCCCGACCTGCTGGCAAGTCTTGGCTTGCCCCGGGCCCCGACCGTGGCAAAGCTGCCTGCGGCGGTACCGCAGCACCCGGCCGATCCGACGAGCGGCACGGCGGGGCCCTGGACGTGGCCCTCCTCCGATGGTTCGGCGCTGCCGAAGGGCCCCGGTGGCCAAGGCCTCTACAAACGGCTGCGGGAAGAGGTCGGTGTTGCCGACCCCAGGTCGGAGCTGATGGAGGCCGTGCGCGACCGGATCCATCGCCGCGTCCTGGCCGAGCTTGGCCCTCTTTTCTACAGCACAACGGTCGACCAAAAGGAGCTACGGACGCGGGTCGACCGCATTGTCCAATCGGCGCTGCGGGCGGAGAAGGCGCCCATGTCGCTGGCAGAGGCCAACCAGTTGGGCCAGCTGGTGGCGGACGAGATACTCGGCCACGGGCCCATCGAGCGATTGGTGCGGGACCCCACGGTAAGCGAGATCATGGTCAACGGCCCGGAGCAGGTCTATGTCGAGCGCAATGGCCGGATCGAGGCCACCAAGGTCAGTTTTCTAAACGAAGCTCACCTCCGCCACGTGATCGCTCGCATCGTCGGCGAGGTCGGTCGCCACATCGACGAGTCCTCGCCCATGGTCGACGCCCGGCTGTCCGACGGCTCCCGCGTTAATGCCGTCTTCCCGCCCTTGGCCATCGGGGGACCGTTCCTCACGATCCGCAAGTTCGAAACCGACCCGTTCACTCTCGAGGACTTGATCGACTTCGGGACCCTGACCCCTCAGGTGGGGGAGTTACTGCACGCTTGTGTCCAGGGCAAGGCCAACGTCATGGTCTCAGGTGGCGCTGGCACCGGCAAGACCACGATGCTGAACGTGCTGTCCTCGTTCATCCCTCCGTCCGAACGCATCATCACCATCGAGGACGCCAAGGAGCTCCAGCTCCGCCAGAGACATGTGCTCTGCTTGGAGTACAGGCCGCCTAACACAGAGGGGAGCGGCGAGGTCACCATCAGGGATCTGTTACGCAACTCCCTGCGTATGCGCCCCGACCGCATCATCATCGGCGAGTGCCGTTCGGGCGAGGCGCTCGACATGCTCCAGGCCATGAACACCGGTCATGACGGCTCTTTGACTACCGTCCACGCCAACAGTCCGAGGGACGCGCTTACCCGCGTCGAAACGATGACCCTCATGAGCGGCTTCGACCTTCCCGTGCGCGCCGTGCGCGAGCAGATGGCGGCCGCGCTGGACATCATCGTCCACCTGAGCCGCATGCGCGACGGCAGCCGGCGGCTTACCCATGTGACCGAGGTGGGGCGGATGGAGGGCGACATGGTCCTCCTCCAGGATGTTTTCGTCTTCGACCATCGGATGGGCACGGATGAGAACGGCCGCCCGTTGGGCCACATCAAGGCCACCGGGCTGCGCCCGCACATAACTCAGCGCTTGGCCGACAGGGGAGTCAAAGTGGACCCCTCTATCTTCGACACAGACCTGGTCGCAAGGGCGTCCGTCGGACATGCAGGACCAGCTGCCCAGCCCGTCCAACCCGCGTACATCCAGCGGAGGTGACGATGCAGAGTCTCCTTTTTGCCTCGATCGGCGCCCAGGTACGGCACCTCTTCAGTCAACTCGGCGGTAGCATCACCCTTATCGGCTGGGCCGCCATCGGGTTGGCGGCGGCGGCTGTGTTCGTGTACGCGGGCCTCTGGGTGGTGAGCCGGTACCGTCGGCCCGACCTGGCCGCTCTCCTCGAGCCCTACCAACTTTCCCCTGATGGAGACGCCGTCGGCGAACCGTCCCCTCTACTCACGGTTCCGCTGCTCACGCGTCTCGCCGCAGGCGTGCAGGCTCCCGCCACCGGGACACGCTTTGGTCGCTGGCTCGACCGGATGCTGGAACGAGCCGGCTCGCGGCTACGGGTCGGTGAGGTCATTACCATCTGGGCCACCGCGGGGGTGATCCTCTTGTTGCTCGGCTGGCTCCTGGCGGGCTTGGTCGGCCTCGTGATCGTGCTGGTGCTGGCAATTGTCGTCCCATTGGGAGCCCTGCAAGCAATGGTCGACCACCGCTCTCACCTGTTCGCTTCCCAGTTGCCGGACGTGCTGAAGCTGACGTCGAGCTCCCTGCGGGCCGGGTTCTCTCTTCTGCAGGGCCTGGAGTCCGTTACCAGGCAGGTCCGGGAGCCGTCAAAGGGCGAGTTTCAGCGGGTGCTGGCCGAAGCTCGCCTCGGGCGACCTCTCGAGGACGCGTTAGAGGCGGCCGCCGAACGCATCCAGAACAGGGACTTTACCGAAAGCGTGCTCGCCGTGCGTATCCAGCAGGAGAGCGGCGGTAATCTCGCCGTCCTGTTCGACACTCTGGCAGAGACGATGGTCCAGCGTGTGCGAATGCGGCGGGAGGTGCGGACGCTGACGGCAGAAGGGCGTCTCAGCGCCTATATCCTCGGCATTATGCCCCCGGCCTTGGGAGTCTTCATCTACTTTGTCAACCGGAAATATATGATGGTCCTGTTCCACAGCACCGGCGGCAAGGTGATGCTCGTCACCGGGCTGGTCCTAGAGCTTGTCGGCTTCTTCTGGATGTTCCGCACCGTGAAGATCGACGCCTGATATGTGGCCGTTCATCATCCTCGGGGCGGTCCTGTTGCTAGTTGGCGTCGTAGTTTTGGCCGCAATGTGGGAAGACCGCCGTGACCGAACGGGATCACCGCGAGCCAGGACTCCCAAACCAGGCTCTTCCAGTGCCGGCTCTTCCAACGGCGGCCCTTCCAACGGCGCATCTCCGAACGTCAGCCCGGTGAAAATGAGCTCGCGGAGAGCTGCGCCCTGGCGTTCACGCCGTCGCGCTGTCGCCGCCACACTCGAGGTTGCCACCGCCCGGCTGGCTCCGCCCCCGATCTCGGCGAGACCCTCCCAGAGCGGCAGCCTCTTCGGAAGGTTGTTCGACCCGGCCGCGGGCGTCCTCGGGAAGCTGACGGCCAGGCTCAGCCCGCCGGGTTATCTGGACAGTGTGAAGCGCCGTCTGATCATGGCCGGTCGCGGTCGTCCCGCCGACGTAAACCGCTTCCTCGCAGCGCGGACCGCCACCATTGCCCTGATCCCGGTGGCGTTCATCGCCGTCCAGCTGGCACCGATACCGAAGTTGTTCCGGCTCCTGGGTTTCCTCATTGCCCTTCTGCTTCTCCTGCTCGGTCCTGAGGCTCAGTTGAACAGAGCCGCGGAAGCCCGCCAGGACCGGATACGCAAGGACCTGCCTGCTCTCGTGGACCTCCTAATGATCAGTGTCGAGGCAGGTCTCGGGTTTGACCAGGCACTTGTTCGTGCTGTCACGTCGGTGCCCGGTCCACTTAGCGAGGAGTTCGGACGCTTCCTCGGCGAGGTCCGGATGGGGGCCGACCGGGCGGAGTCGCTAGAGGCAATCGACAACCGAACGGATCTTCCTGAGCTTCGGTCCTTTCTCATGGCGTTGATCCAGGCCGAGACGTTCGGGGTCTCAATCGGGGCGATCCTCAAGTCCCAGGCCGACGACATTCGCGTCGCACATCGTCTGCATGTCCAGGAGCAGGCGCAAAAGGCGCCGGTCAAGATGCTGTTCCCCCTCGTCTTCTGCGTTTTGCCCGCTCTGTTCATTGTCGTGGTCGGTCCCGCGGGCATCGAGATCTACGACACGATCATCAAGCACCGCGGGCTCTGATGACCGGCGCCGGGCTCGGGCAAAGGGCGGGGAGGCTCCGAAGGGCGCAACGTCTACCGCGACGTCATGGCGACGAGAGAGGGAGCGTCCTAGTTGAGTTCGCCCTCGTGGTGCCGATCTTCGCCGTCATGCTTTTCGGCATGATCCAGTTCGGGCTTGTCTTCGCTGGTTGGACTTCCTTGCGCAACTCGGTACAAACCGGTGCGCGCATGGTGGCCGTGGGAGACTTCGGACCGTACGCCGGACAGCCATTGAGCCCCGCTCCTTGCCCAGCCTTGGCGGCGGCGCCGAGCCAGCCATCAGACGGGGCCACGGCCGACGGTTACTGCGCCATCGTCGACGAGATCGGCGCACCCCTGGGGACGACCGCGAGCAGCACGGTGGCCCCGTACCCGGAGGTCGGCTTTTACATGAACACTTCAACTGAGGTTCTGACCGTTTGTGCTCAAGTGCAGGCACAAAACATCACCGGTGTCTTCAATCTCGCCCTTTCATCGAATAGCAACTTCTTCATCGGGAACGACCCGGAGACTGTATCTAATTACGACCCATATGGTATCTGCCCAGCGACCTCTTAATTTGAGACGCCGCCTTCGGGCGTGGTTGAGCCCGCGCGCCCTAAATCGCTTTCACCAGGAGCGGGACGAAAGAGGCGTCATCCTGGTCCTGTTTGTCGTTGCCTTGACGGCCCTCGTCGGGCTTGTCGCTATTGCTATCGGTGCGGGCAACCTCGTGCAGAACAACACAAATTACGAGAACGCGGCAGACGCCGCGGCGTTTTCAGCGGCCCGCGCTATCAGGGAGAGCGCGAGTACGGCGACCGCTGCTCAGGACGAGCAGGCCGCCACCACGGCTGCAGAGAACGTGGCTAATGGGTACTTGCCCACCGGGACACAACTGGGCGCTGGGGACGACTGCACTCCCCCCGCTGGGTTCGCACCCGCGCCCAGCAACACCACCGGGCCGAGCGACAACTGTGTCGGGTACGACCAATATAACCTCGAGCAGACTGGCGTTCAGACCTCCAGTCCGGCAATAACGATGGCTCTGTACCCTTCGAGTGATCCGTTCGGCACGCCCATCGCCCCCGGCGCCATCAGCGCCGGGCTGTCGGGTCTCAGTGCGGACGCGACAGGCACGGTCGCGTTCTCCGTTGTGGGACCCGACCCGATAATGCCAGCCAGTTGCAGCGGGGGAACGCAACTGGGGGCGCCAGTGGGCGTCACGACGGCGTCCAGCTACAGCCCGACCGTGGGCTTCACTCCTAACCAGACCGGTGATTATTGGTGGTACGCCGATTACAGCGGCGACGAGAACGACGCTCCCGCCAACACCGGCTGCATTGGGCCGATGTCCGTTGGGTCGGCAACGCCGACCCTGGCCATGATCGTGCCGGACCAAGCCACAGCCAACTCGCCTATCCCCGACAACGAGATCAGCGCCCTTCTCTCAGGTGCCTCCGCTCCGCAGCCCGGTGACACGATCACGTTCACCGTCTTCGGTCCGGGTAGTGACCCGTGCATCTCCGGGGGGACGCAGCTGGGCACGCCTGTGGCGGTGTCGCGCAATGGCACCTACTATCCCAATGCCAACCCTGAATTCACGCCGACCCAAACCGGTGACTTCTGGTGGTCCGCCTCGTTCAGCGGTGACGCCGCCAACACTCCGGCCAGCACCGGCTGTGGTGTGGCCGACGAGATGATGGTCGAGCCGGGGCCGGCGCTGGCCATAAGTGTGTTGAACTACGACACCGTCAACGCACAGATGACTGTAACAGCCATATTGTCCGGGACCTCTAACGTCCAGTCCGGCGACAACATCACGTTTGTCGTCTTCCCTCAACCGACGGCCCCGGGCGATTGCACCCAGGGGGGACAAACGTTGGGAGCTGTCGACGTGACCCATGGCGACGGCTCTTACCAACTAACCGGCGGGTTTACCCCTCCGTCCGCCGGTGAGTACTGGTGGTACGCCTATTTCAGTGGCGACCCAGGCGCTACCCCGAACGCGCCGGCCAACAGCGGCTGTGGTGTGGACGAGACGACTGTTGGGCAATCTGTGACGACCCTCACCTTGTCGGCGCCTCCCACGGACACCGACGGTACTCTAGTGACCCCTGCTGAGATCGTGGCCACCCTCTCTGGTTCCCCTGGTAACCCGCCGACGGGCGACATAACGTTCTCGGTGTTCGGGCCGGAGACAAACGCCCCGTCCGATTGCTCTTCCGGAGGTGCCGACGTCGGGCTGCCAGTGCAGTTGGACAATGCTCCCGAGTACAACCCGAGCTCGGGCTTTACGCCTACCAAGCCCGGCAACTACTGGTGGTTTGCCACTTACAGCGGTGATGGTAACAATCTTCCCACCGAAAGTGGTTGCGGAGCGGTGAAGACTACGGTCACGCTGTCAAGCCCCACGATCGCCGTAAATGCCCCCAACACTGGGACCGCCGACGTACCGATTTTGAGAACGGCGATCGACGCGTCCCTGGCCGGCACGTCGGGGACCTCTGCTGGAGGCAGCATCACCTTCTGGGTGTACGGCCCGGGCTCGCAGCCGACTTCTTGTCCGGGGTCGACAAACTGGGAGGAGGTGGGGGACCCCGTGCCCGTTTCGGGTGACGGGAGCTACAGCCCGGACGTGGAGTTCAAGCCGACGCAAGTAGGCGACTACTGGTGGTACGCGGTCTACGGTGGTGACGCGGGCAACAGCGCCGCGAACAGTGCCTGCGGCGCGGGCACGGAGGAGACGGCCGTGCAGGCCTCTGAGACCCTCTCGATGGACGCCCCGAGCGGCCTCGGCCTGGCTCCGACCACTCCGATCGCTCCCGGGAGCATCGCGGCCACATTGTCGGGCCCCGCCGGCCTCACTCCCCAAGGGACGATCACCTTCTGGGTCTACCCGCCGGTTTCCCCGGGCACCGAGCCGACAAGCTGCCCGGGCGCCGGTGGCGCTCCCGGCTGGGTGCAAGTGGGGACCAGTGCCGTGAACGGGTACAATAGCTATAACCCGACCACGGGCTATATCCCGCTCTCAGTCGGCGAGTACTGGTGGTACGCCTCCTACAGTGGCCCGAACGACCGCCCCGTGGACAGTGGCTGCGGCATTGTGGTGTGGGTGCAAATACCGGCCCAATCCGTTCCGTCGCTTTTCGGTTCGGGCGGCGGAGGGACGCTCAGTGATTCCGCCTTCGCTTTCGGCTCGACCTCCACCGACCCCAGTGAGAACAAGCTGTGTTACTACCCCGGAAACTGCGAAGACGCACCTGGCACCACCAGCACCACCACGACCACCTCGTAATTGAGCTCAGTCGGTGGAGACGCGCTGGCCTTCCTAATGGCCGGTGCCGATAGCCGACCGTGGACGTCGAGCCCAACCCACGACCGACTGCCCGTCAAGCACTGTTTTCGATCGCTTCTCGAGAGCCGCTCCTACGCTTGCCGAGAGAGCGTGGCGGCCACGAATCGTTGCGCGGTAATGGGAGTTCAGCTGCGACGCCCTCGCCACCGCGTGAGCCTCGAGGTTGTCCCGCTAGTCGATTGCGGTAGGGACCGCCCTTGCGGGCGGCCCCCCGCACAGATCCGAGCGTGCGGAACTACCGCACTCGGCTCCCACCTTGGGTGGTGGCGGCGAAGCGCAGCTCCGGGTATGGATGCAGGATCTTGGCAGGCGGAAGCCATCGAGTGGCGAGTCGGTCCATTCGTGTCCAGTTGACCCGTGTCCGCTGGCTCCTGCGCCGCAGCGCCTTGTACCAGTGACGAGTCACTTGGGTCCGAAAAGCCGACACCGCTCCGATGTTGCCGGGAACTGAGTAGTAAGCGAGGTGCCCTCGCACGACGCTCGCCAGCCATGCCCCTTGCACCGGTATTGGCTCGTGCCGGCGCCGCTTCAGGTGGCCGTTGACCTCCTTCAGCTTGGCCCGCATCCGCTTCGAGACAGTGATGCGCTTGAGGAAGAAGCGTCCGTCCCGGGTTGTGGCGCAGATGTGCGTGAACCCTAGGAAGTCGAACGTTTCCGGCCTCCCCAACTCGTGCTCGGCCCGCCGCTCGGCCGCATAGCGCCCGAACTGGATGAGGCGAGTCTTGTCGGGGTGCAGCTCCAGACCGAACCTCGCAAATCGTTTGCGTAGATCGGCAAGGAACTGCCGAGCGTCACCCTTGTGCTCGAACCCAGCGACGAAATCGTCGGCGAAGCGCACGATCATGACCTCTCCGTGTGCCTGCGTCCTCCTCCACCTCTGAGCCCACCGGTCGAGGACGTAATGGAGGTAGATGTTGGCGAGCAACGGGGATGCTGATGCCCCTAATGAGCAGTGCCAGGTTATGCGCAGCGTTGGCCTGTCGGGCCTGGTGACGACGGGTGGGTTTGTCAAGCGGAACTGGCCCCACCCCGCTCGCTTGATTTGGCCCCACCCCCGTGGTCAGGATAGAGACGGTCGGCCTCATTGCGTAGGTGTACGGTTGTCCGCGCAGCTATGAGAG
>Ga0182030_10020936_pt1 | contig 12294 bp, 14 predicted proteins | sample 812S3MmetaG_FD_121299 | JGI IMG/M metagenome (GOLD analysis project Ga0182030, IMG submission 121299) | Permafrost microbial communities from Stordalen Mire, Sweden - 812S3M metaG (Illumina Assembly) | ecosystem: Environmental > Terrestrial > Soil > Wetlands > Permafrost | place: Sweden...
GCCGTGCAAGCATCGTGTTCCTCCACCAAGATCTTCAAACATCATTCTTGAAGTACTGCCGATTCTGCTAAAACGTCATCGGCATTCGAATAAAGCTACGGATCAAGACCTCTAATTGCGCAGATGTCACTCATCGGCTTGACACTGGATCAATCCCATTGGATGCTAGCCATTAGTGAAGAGCCGGCGCGGATAAGTCGATCGGATTGCTTCATCGTTGATCATTGGTGACATCCCTTATTATATTTCTGTACCTGAAATGTACTAAAACTTGCCTTGGCAGTGACATTTATTCCTCTGTCGTGTTCTCACTCACCTCTCCCCCCGCAATGGGGCGAAATACCCAAACACCTATAATTAGAGGTAGGACTCATTGTGAGAAGGTGCAGAGAAATATTCATGCCCTCTTCCCCCAAACGCTTCTTCCTCGATGCAGTCTTTCCGCCAGAAACTTCTCCTCGACCGAAAAGTACACGAACAGATTGCTGCAGAAAAAAAGCTCTTCTTAAATACAGGGTCCCAAACATACCTCGCAAGCGACGCCTCGGGTGTTACCGAATATGAAAAGAGTGAGGATGGAATACAGCGAGCAGAAATTGAACATCTCGAGGGAGGTTCACCAACACAGGAATTTACAAGCACCGGCCTTACTTGCACAAGCCTTTCTGACCAATTGGCCAAGCACATACCCGGCATTTCAACAAAACATCAGGATGGGGCAGGGCAGTCGAAAACGTTCATCGTTGGAAAAGACGCCAGTGATAGGTCCGACCCTCGAGCATGGCCTCGAGCAAGACGGATAATGGCCACATTCATTATCTTCTGGATGGTATTCATATCCGGCTGGGCATCTTCAGCCAATTCTTCCAGTGATCAAAAGGCAGCTGCATCATTTCACGTTAGTCCCGAAGCAGAGACCCTATCGACGGCTCTTTTTCTCTTCGGTGTGGCTTTTGGTTCCCTTCCTTCTGGTCCGATCTCAGAGACATTTGGTAGAAATCCTGCATACCTGATCTCTATGTTTCTATACTTGATTATGGTATTTATCTCTGCACTCGCACCGAATCTGCCAGTACAGCTGGTTTTTAGGTTTCTTTCGGGCATATTTGCAAGCCCATCTATGACAATCTACGGAGGAAGCTTAGCGGATATGTACACCGATGTAGAGCGGAGTCTACTCTGGCCTATTTTTGCTCTTGCTCCCATTCTCGGTCAGTCATATTTCTACAATATCCTATGTAGCACTAACAAAAACAGGTCCTGTTATTGCTCCTATTGTGGGGGGATGGCTAATACAATCTGACTCCTTAACATGGCGCTGGGTTGATTGGGTGACACTGATAATATCCGGCTTCGTGTTCCTCATGGCATTATTCTTCCTTCCCGAAACCTTTTTTCCCTTGCTCGAGCAGTGGAAAGCCGGCTCCTTCCGAAAAGAGACCGGCGACTCTCGCTTCAAAGCCAACATCGAATTCCAAGATTCTCTATTCGCCCGCCTCCGAATAACCCTTACCCGTCCCATCTTTTTTTTCACAAGGGAACCTATCGTAATCTTCATTGGATTCTACCTGACCTTGATTTACGTCCTCGTTTACTCCTTCTTGAACGGTTTCACCTACATTTTCGTCGATACGTACGGATTTTCTCAAGGTCAGAGAGGGACAGCATTTGCTGCAATTGTAGTTGGCGTTCTCCTAAACACAGCAACTCTGCCTTTTTTTCGACGCAATTACATCAAACGCCTGAAAACTGAAGAAGAAAGACAGGCTGAAGCATGCAGCAAGGAGGTAGGATTATCACCCGAAATCAGACTCTGGCCAGCCATTTTCAGCGCCCCTCTCCTTCCAATATCTCTTTTCTGGCTCGGCTGGACAAATTACGCATCAATCTCCCCTTGGTCGGATCTCGTAGCCGCAGGACTGTTTGGTTTCTCGTTGATGGGCATATTTATTTCGAGTTATCAATATGTTATTGATAGCTACGAGACGAATTCTGCAAGCGCGATGTCGAGCATCACCTTTCTGAGGTATATTGTGGCTGGGGGTTTGGTGATTGCAGATATCCCAATGTATGAGGGGATTGGCGTTCACTGGACTTTGACTTTGATGGGATGTTTGGGCACGGTGCTTGTTCCTGTGCCTTTGATATTTTGGAAATTTGGAGGTAGGATTAGGGCGCGTAGTCAATTCGCGAAGAAGTCTGACCTACGATGAGCATTCAAATGTTTTAGATAGCTACGGGATGTCGATTATCGGAAATCTTTCCTTGACTTATAGGGCCCGTAGGGGCAGCGCTACGGTCTTAAAATTTTTTTAGCGTTTAGAGCTAGGGGGAAGTTAGAGATATTACTGGGAGTGATAATTCTAAGTAAAAGAAGGAAACAGATAGATATCACAGTATTCTCACGTCCAAGTAGGAATCTCCTGCTTGTGTGCAACTTTAATCAAAATCTTCGAATTCGCCTCCCTTCAAGATTCCTCACCTCCATCCACTTATCTTATGCCCCACCCCATACTTCTTGATCCACTCCTCTTCCTCGTACGAACTGGATTTATAATAATCAGGGTCATACGGGTTCCCATCACTCTGCCTCCACGCTGCTTTCCCCACAATATTTCCATGCGGCACATATCGTGCCACAACCCATGTCCCTGACTTAGGCCAGCCTTCCCCAGCACTGCAGGTAAAAGCTGCCATTCCCATTCTTAAGGTTTCGGGCCAAATAACCTATTCCCCGATTCCACAATCAGCATGCTATGCTCGGCCCTCTCCAAACACAAAGCAACCCGGCTAAGGCCGCAACGCACCTGTGTATAATGCCCAACCTGCTCCTCCTTCGACCTCGCCGGCCCTTCACCAATTTTCTCCCCATGATAAAACTTCTTCTCATCAATCCACCCCTCACACGCCTCTCTGAAAGCCTGCCCAGTTGGCAAAATCGCACTACTCCAAAACAAATTCTCGCCTTGATCACCTCGCACATGATCTGGTGCGTGTTCAAACTCACCGGTATTCGCGAGGTTGATAGCCCAAGTCAGTGCATCGGCGGCGAGGGCTTCGTCCCAGGTTAGAGGCTGACGGCGGGACCCGGGGGCTGCGTGGCGAGCTAGATGGAAGAGGGATTGATTAGTTGGTGGTCTTGCGTGAGCTGAAGAGATAAAGAGTGGTAGATACCTGCATTGTGGAGGTTAAGTGCTGCTTGTTCATCTGGTGTCATCGTCCTATCAGGATTTATGCTGGTGGTGAACAACTAGCTCTTCGAAATCAAGGGAAGACTATTGGAAATTGGCTTAGAAGATTTGTATGCAAAGCTTTCATATTGTGCTAACTCTAGAGAACATGCGAGATTCATGACTGCATCCGTGATTGGTCGTGTGAATCACAGAATTTCGTGCAGGTACCGCAGAGGGGTGTGTACGAACGATACACTATCACAACGTAGAGCCACCTCTATCCTCCATATCACCTAGAGCATTTATATGACTTCCCATGTTGCTTCTGGGATTTCGTAGAGACGCTTTAAGTGCTCGGACGACTTCTTGATAGCTTCCTCCGGGTCAACGCCATCTGCACGCAGGCGATCCATATGCTCCTCTTTTGGTGCCCAAGATTTCACTGCCGGTAGTCCTCGCTTGATCCTTAGACTGTGGCTTAAGATGAGTATACATGTGGTTCGGGAAGATGAACTTATACCTACTCGCTCAAAGCCTTGATTTCCTTTTCCGAGAGTCTGATCTTCTTTCTCACCTCTCCGTTCTGCGGGTCATACGTAGTATTTATGGTAGAAGTACTTTTGAATGCAGGCTGTGGACGCTTGTCATAATTCTTCCGAATGAGTCGCATCTCGTTCTCCGTTACCGGCCTCTGGCTGAGACCGTACTCTGTCCGCTGAGTATAAACCTTGTTCTTGAACTTTCTCATAGAGTTGTTAATGCTGAGGCTTAGAAGACGGGTTGCTCTTGAGTCTACCATATCGGCGTTGCTATCGTCTGAGAGTTGTGATTGTGCGAGTCCTTGCCTCGGCAGTATGGGAATGAGCTGACGGGATGATCTAGAGAAATCGGCGTAAGGATCATAATAAACAACGCCTGACAATACTGGTCCAGCGGGGGCGAGATTCTGATCGTAATAGCCAGCATATTGGGAAATTTGTTCGGTTGAGGGGATGGTCGGATCGCGGGAATCAATGCTTTGGAACTGTTGTCCAAATTCCTCAGAGGAAAAAGAATGGCAGAAGTAAGGATCTTCGTTGCTCTCCTATACCAATCACTGAAGTCAGCATTCAATCTCCAAATATTCAGCCTACAATAGTTGCAGCAAGCCCAAGTGAAAAATTAGAAAAGCCAAACTTGCATTGTCCGTCATATCAGCGTGATGCTGATAATCTTCCTCCATCGGGACTCCTCCTTCGAAAATCTCAGGGTAGAATCCATTGTGCGCCATCTTTGAAGACCTGTTTTGTCTTTGTCAAAGAATCTTCGACAAAAACCAAAAAGTGAAGAGAACCTTGTGGTCCAGCGAAGCGAAGCACTAGTCAGTCGTTAGTCGTTAGGTAGTCGCTTAGACACAACATCTTGATTCTCATTCAATTGATCCACCAGATCGCTCTTGGATTAAAACAAGGCCCGCGAGCCCTTGGGTTACTATGCTGATGTTGTCCCCTTGCTCTTCATTGAAGCCGAGACAACGGAAGTCCATGTGCAACCAGGGTATGTATAATGCGTAGCTCAAGAAGCACCATACTCTCATTCTTTTCAGTGAAAAACATCTAGAAAGAAAGTTAAGAGCGCTATCATAACCTACAACAGAAAAGATCAGACCGTGAATCTGGCGTATGCGTATTTGTAAGTCAAATAGAGGCAGCAGCTGGTCATTGGGCTTCTTTTATAAAACCGTCGCTCCCATATGTAAGCTCTATGTGACGTGGCGCCCAAAATCTCAACAGTACGATTGCTGATATTTCCTAATGCAACATGACCCAAGAAAGGAGCTTAGTAAACTCCATACATTTCCGAGCTGCTACATCTAAAGCACATCGTCGAGTGCAACGTTGCTATTATTGCAAAGAATAGATGGGCCTCTGCTTTGTGATAAATACTCTGGAACCCAAGGCACGATTTGATCCATTGTTGCTTGATTTGTTTGTTTTGGACTAGACTTAATGTAGACATTGCAGAAATCGAGAAACAATTGGTGTTAAGATTATTGAATTATGCGAACTATTATTCTTTCGTCTAATGAGAATGTTATACAAGCTAAGTAAAAGACAAAGCCATCATCTAAAAGCTACAATCTGTCAATCAGAGCATTTGTCATGTGAACTACCACCAATATTTTCAACTTCAAGCCTCCAGGTCACGCGCCTCATTCGTCAGCCACTCGTCCCTTTCCGTAGGCTCTGATTTGGCTCCAGCATCGACCAGCGCATTAATACAGCTGAGAATCCCCGCATAAAGCTTATCATCCTCACCTTTTTGGGCTTTCAGGAGCTCTTGCTGAGCTTCCTTGAGGATACCTTTTCCTCGGTAATTTCGGCTATGAATATTCGCGCCACGACTGAGCAGTTTCAGTACTACTGGCCTGAATCCTTTCGTTACGGCAGTCGCCAGAAGAGTTCTTCCTTGCCTGTCTCTCATGTGAAGCTCAGATCCAATGTCAAGCAACCAAGTGACTTGCTGAGTCAGCGACATTTCATCACCATCGTGCGGCCATGCTTTCAATACCGAATGCAGCAAGGTATCTCCAGACTTATCAATCCAAGTGACAAGTTTCTTCTGTTTCGATGGCTCTCTTAGAATGGATACGCCATTTTGCAAGAATCGAGCTTTAAATTCTAGGTCAACGGTTGCAGGGTCGATATAATCGTAGTCGCGGGGAGTCGTTAAATGCAGAGACTTCTGCCACTCAATGTAGAGCGGCTTCCAGCTATTTCCAAGGCTATCACAATCATTCAAGTCGGCTTTGAATTTCGATAGAAGGTTAAAAAGCCATTGCTCTCGCATTTTATGGAGGAATTGTGAGAATAATGCGTAGCATAACGAGCGGCCGTGGTAATCTCTCTGCTGAAACGAGAAGTTTCGAATTTCAAGAAGCTCGACAAGCTGATCGAATGATTCGTATGTTTTGCGCACACAATCCGACCACGAAATACTGGGAACCCATTTCGGGAGTTTCAAAACATGCAAGAAGGTCTCGCCCGAGGTGTTCTTCGCATGAACATTTGCACCTCTGTTGATCAATGAAATGATTTCTATCCAGGTGCAACGCCCGGAAGAGCTCAGGAAATGGAGCGGTGTATTGCCAAAATTATCTACCGCATCGATCGAAACTTGCGGCAACTCCTTGATATCTGGCTCGCCGACCAACTTTCTAGTGTAGCTATGAATGACCGAGAATCCGCAGACACTGCAAGTAAGTCCATCCGGCTGCCAGAAAGAGCTGGTAGGATTCTTTTTGGAAACTAGTAAGTTTAAATCGCAGCAGGACCTAGCCACTAGTGAAATATTGTGAAAATGAGGTCTCTCTCTCAAGGGTACCGTGAGAGAAGACTCGTCTATAAGCTCGTTCCATACGTCCTGCTCGTTTTCAGATAGACTTGTGTTTTGACCAGCCTCAGAGGCTGGATCAATACCCGCCATGCGATCCTCAGGAGAGGGATCCGGCAGCATTCTTGAAGAACTCAAAGATCGTAAGGAACTCGCCAAACTCGCAATCGACATGATGCTAGATCTCCACGAATTGGTTGAAGAATATCGCAATACAGAGCTAACATGATCAATGTAGGAATGAGAGTACCGCCCTGCAAGACGTCTTCCAAGACTCCGAATGCTGAGAGGTTTCGATGTGAGATCGCGATGGTGAACGTTAGATTCTGCATTTGGGTATGGTTCAAAGACGGTAGCGCTTGTAGAGCCTGGAATAGTAGTTGGAGTATTCAAAAACGATCGTATAGTGCTTTCAGACTGGCTGGCTGTGGGAGGTAAAGAAGCACCACTGTGAAGGGCCGTTGGAGAAACGGCAAGTAGCATAACAGGCGAAATTGTTATATTGTCCGTTGTGAAGATTTTTGGGGATGCTAAGAAGGAGGCAGATGGTTCTGGAGAAGAGCGGGTCTTTTTCTGTCTGACAGCCTTGCGGCGGAGGTATCTAGAGCTTGGCGTGGGCTGCAAATGAGACAGACGTATCCTCATGTTGCTTTCGCTAGATGGCTGGATTTTGCGAAACTCCGTTGCATAATCTCGAGGTAAAAGTGACCTTAGCTTTTTCTGAATATCGCTTGTGCTTGACAGATGTTAGCCTGCACTGTGATGAAGCTCAACTAGAATTGATATTGCTTGCCTTGGTTTGAAATCATCTTCCTCAAGAACCTGGCGTATTTCGTTCTTACTCAAGGAAGTGAGAGTATATAACCGGACTAGCTTTCTCCTTCGAGACGATGTCCATGCGTTTCGCGGACGGCCGCCACGAGCCATGTTTGTAAACGAGGCTGGGCAGAGGGTCAGCGTAGCGCCCTGTCTCGTTGAAAGGGAGGGTTGGATAGGAAAAACCAGGTTGATTCGCGTGTAAAAGATTTATTATAAAGTTTGACTGGTACAACATGGTTGGAAATCATGATGGTTTAAAAGCAGTAATGTTGAAAGTCGTGTAGTTTTCAGCCCCACGTCACGTTTCTAAACACCACCCCTGTTTTTGCGAGGTTGCTGTGCCGCAAATTCAGGGGCTTTTCCTGATATGGCTTGGGGCTGAACACCACTCATCCAATGATGAATGCGCAATTCTGAGACATCCAACGCGCAAAAACCTAAACAAATGCTCATTTGTCACTTACTGGAGCCATCTCACGACAAGTCCGCCTCACTTTCGGGCCGGGAAGACGGACGCGTTCCGGCCCCAGATGACCCTAACATCGGTTCGACGGCCTCGGCCTTCATCTTCCCTCGTGAACTTAAGAGATAGAAGGATATCAGACCTGCAAATAGAAAGATATCTATCTCGATAATCTGTATAAGGTCAGCAAATCAAGAAAGACCCTATCACTCAGTTTCCCGCTGACAGAAGTTGGCATTACTTGACTATTCGGCGAGTTATCTTCCCGAAAATGGCTTACTCAACCGCTCCAGAATGCAGAGTGGATTGTCAGAAGTTAGCGACGAAAAGGAATACGAAGTTAGAAACTAAATGCAAGATGATGTTACTGAAAATTTCTAGTTGAAGCCAAGCATTCAATAGTTAGAGTCGCCATCATGTAATCTCTAACAGTGTGAACAGGGTTATAAAATATCTTACATCATAAGCATTACATGAACTTTGGACGGTGTAGAAACATATTCATTTACGGAGTTTATTCTGTACAGTGCAAGTTTTTAGACCAACGCCCGATGCTTGCTCCTTCCCTTAGCTCATGAACAATGTACTGTACATACTATACAACTTTCCATTCTTCCGATCAGTAGTTATCTAGGTCCATAAGGTCTACATTACGGCCCTCCTCCCTCAATCTGTCTCGCACAGCCATATAGTTCCTTCCGTTTCGTGCAGGAATAGTGCGGCCTAGAGTCTCGTAACCCGTAATCGATCCATAACCATACGTATCCGAAGCTCGTGCAGCTTGCTCTTCGAGCTCTCGCTTCAATATTCGGCCAAAGCTTTCTACTTAAGCAGGTCGGTCCTTCGCGTCCTCAAAATTCTTCGCCGGGATTCTCACGTCGTTGCAATTGTCATGGATATCTGGATCGACAACCCAGTCCCCCCCTTCCTTTCGGTATTGTGTAGTGATAATCCCGTATGACCAGCCAGAGCGGTTCAAAGGTATGGGGTAGTGTCTGATTTTCTCTCGGATCTTGTTGTTGTGGAATCTTTCCACCTTTTCGATCTCTTCCTTCGTAAATGCTACTCCAATGAAAGGGGTCTTAGCGGATTGTTTGCTAGGTCGCTTTTGAAATATTTCAAAGCCGAGGATATTTCGATCAATGCGATCGGCTGTCTCGAACATTGGGATGCTCAGTGCGTTTAGTCCCTGTGCAAAGGAATTAGTACGGGTCTTTCCTAAAGGATGAGGAACTGAGGAGTTGAGATATTAGGCTACGCGTGACGAACTCTCGAAACATCTCAAATTCAAGGAAATTAACACTAACCATGTGCGCATGGCCGTTGGTCCAGCCGTGATGCTTTGCAAGGTCTTTAGTGAAAGTAGTCGGCCATACATCCGGACCTTCATCAAGCACTGCGAACAATGTAGTGTCAGAGGGAGTCGGGAGTCCGTCCGTATTCATGACACGAGAGTCCACCATCATTATACGGTGACCACCAGTAGCTAGAGACTCCAACTCCTGATTGAGCGTAGGGCCGAGGTCGATCAACAGATCTTTGTTGAGTTTCTTCATCTCGGCATCTGGGAACTTGAAGTATAAAGATCCATGCTGGATGAAGTAAAATCTACCAAAGTTAGTAAATGTCAAATTAGGATTCTAGATAATAGCAGATGGTAGCATGGGAGTTTATACCCCGCTTTGAGTCGATCAGCAATCAGCTTTCGTTCTCGCCCACCAGTAAATGTCAACTGGCGCTGAAAGTCCACCTCATTCATGGAAAATTGTAAAGCCAGGCGGAGATCTTCTAGATATCCTAGGTTCTGGCTATCTCTGATCACGTTTACCGTACTCCATAGAGATGGAGCCTCATCCAAGTCATTCTCTTCTAAGCGGTCGGTAATAGTGGACATTTCCTTTTTGATAGCTTCTAATGTCGCTGTAGGGCCTCTGATTGAATGAGGATGGTATTGATTTGGGTACACGACGTCGGCGCGGAGGCTTTGCTTTGATACCTTGTATTTTGTGGGGGGTACCGCGATAATAAAGGTCCTGTCTAGATTCGTAGGTGGGTTTGGTGCAACCGTGGCTGGGACTGTAAGATTCCCCACTCCTCTAGTAATCTTAAACCTGTTAGCACTTTAGATGTTTCATTGAGTATGCGCCGAGCTTGCCTTGACAATTTTAGTACCCCCTCCAACATTACCAAATCGCAACTTATCTCCAATAAGCAATGGTGCTTCATTATGGCTTTTGCGGAACAGTTTTTCGAAGTTTATATTTCCGTGCTGGAGAGCACGAAGTACATGTCGGGGGGGGTGTGGGGCGTCGAGAACGGAAGGGTACATAGATAATGCGTCGATGTAGTTGCCGTCGATATCAAAAAGAATATCATTCTCCTCATGCAGATCTTGAGAGTTATCCTACCGTAGCGTTAGTAAAGGGTATTGCAAGATTATCAGTAGGTCCGGGGGGGTCCAGCTGTCAAGCAATTCTCAGGTTGGAAAGAAAAAAAAAGAAGGACTCTACCATTGTAATCTCAAGTGCAATTCAAGTGCTGGGCAATATTATGACGATTTGAAGATGCTAAAGAGATTGGTGCAAAGGTATTGCGTTCTTGCTGTAGTAATTGTTGTTGGTTTTGTTAAGTGTGAGTCTTGTTTACCATATTAAGTGGAGAAACTGTACCGAGACTCTGGTCAGACTTTATTTTTTGTAATTGACCTAAGCCCTAATTCATTCCCACAGAACAGTACTAGCTACCTGCTACGATTGTATATAATAACATTAATAAGACAAATGCCAAAATTATAGAGATTTCGAGAGTCCAAAGGCCTTTTGGTCAGTATATATTCAAGTATCATATCAATTTCGATCAAGAAACTTTACAGAATAAACGTATTGTTAGGTAATTCTATCTGCGATCTCAATTGCACATGGAAATCAGCTGCTAAGGAGACTTCAACATGTAAGAGAGCAGATCTAGTTGGGGCGAAGGATTAATATTCCGTGATTATTGTCTCTAGATGGAGGAGAGTATAATTTGGGAGATCAAAGATCACCAAAGCACCACTTTTATAGGCTTAGACTATCTAAAGGAGATACTAGATGAATGGAGCTTAAAAATCCTGCTAAGTAAACTACATAAAGAACCTGTGACCTAGGAGAAGAAATACAATATTTATATACCGTATTGAAGTTTTTTAATAACTATTGCTATTTGCCTAGACTGTAAAGATGATTGCTCAAACGTTGTGCCCTTGGGGCATGCTACAATCAAAGTGATAGCTTTCACTTTTCTTTTTTCCTTCAAATTTGTTAGACCTATACATCGTGTTCGGGAAGTGTGATTGCATGTGCTCAAAACTGGAAAATCATGTTGCCCTTTGAAGTAGGTAATCATCCATCAAAAATTAGACATGATCTGTTGATGAGCCTTATCGCTATTGTGAAGCTCGGTTAGCCTAGTGTTCTACTAGTCTGACCGCCTTCCTTCTGAAATATTGACTTACGCTAGTAAGCAAATCACAAAAAAGTGGTTTCAGTGTGAAATTTGCACGCAGATCCTGTTCCAGATATTGACATCTTTCTAAATGTTTGATAAGTAGGCAGAGCACCAGCCTAAACGATGTTTTTGACTTTAAGCTATCAAACAGTGAAGAGGCTGAAAATTATGCCCAATCCTATTTCCTAAGCAAATAGCACAGCGGCCTCAGCATTTGACTACTAAGTCAGCTGATCTAAGTCAAGTGACGAGCTTTGAGATTGCTCGAATCCTCTAGCAAAATTGATCATCAGCGGCTTTTGAACTAGACTAATCTACTTTGTGACTACAAGCATTGATCACCGAAGCGAAGCATGAAGTAAGTCTAGCTCAAGTCCTCATGTCCAAGAACTTACATTTGCCGATATTTCTGGGGTTTTTAAAAGTCTCCTTCTGTAGAGGCGCAGAAGAAAGCTTTTAATGGAGAGAAGTTTTTGTAAAAAGAAATTCGTCGTCTCAAATATCATTGATTGATGGTTCCAACCAGAAGAGATTATTGACAAGCCGCCTACTTTCCAACATCTCTCGTGCTAAATGATAAATTCATCATCAAGCTGTACGTAATTTCCTGAAATCTAATCACAACCTATTTCCGAAATTTGTCCCTAACCCTTAAGACGGTTCTGTTGATGTTTTCAAATTATAATGAGTTTAAATTGAGGAACCAAGTTCTTAATGAATAATTGATGGGTGTTTAAATAGTTGAAATAATTCCCTTCCATCTTTCATGAGCTGAATATTTTGCAATTCATACCTAGAGCCAACTTCTCTATCCTCGAATTGCGCTTCTATCATACAAAAAACAGTGAAGAGAGAGACTTGGTATGAGCTTTTGACCAACAATCATATCACACACGATACCTTCAACCATAAGCAACAAGTGTTGCTTGATTTATAATTAGTACATTCTAGAAATATCTATATGCTACTATAGCTATAGTA
>Ga0182030_10020938_pt1 | contig 12293 bp, 9 predicted proteins | sample 812S3MmetaG_FD_121299 | JGI IMG/M metagenome (GOLD analysis project Ga0182030, IMG submission 121299) | Permafrost microbial communities from Stordalen Mire, Sweden - 812S3M metaG (Illumina Assembly) | ecosystem: Environmental > Terrestrial > Soil > Wetlands > Permafrost | place: Sweden...
CACGACCCAGGATTTTTCACTGCGCACGGCCGGCCTTGCCGTGGGAGTGGACGACCGCCTGGAGGTCTCCTGGGCCCGCCAGCGCTTCAATGCGGGCTCGGTCGTCCCGGGTCTCACGCTTGGGCAGGACGTCGTCGGGTTGAAGCTGAAGCTAGCCGGCGATGCGGTGTTCGCACCCGACCAAATCATGCCCCAGCTCGCGGTGGGCGCTGAATGGAAGCGCACCCTGAATTTCGACGGCGTTCCGCGCGTGGTAGGGGCGGCCTCGGGCGAGGACGTGGACCTTTACATCGCCGGCACCAAGCTTTATTTCGCAGCCATCGCGGGCCGCAACCTGCTGCTGGATGCGACGCTGCGCCGGACGCGGGCAAATCAGTTCGGTCTGCTCGGGTTCGGCGGTGACGGCAGCGGATACTCCTGGGAGCCGGAAGCGTCCGCCGCGGTCTTTCTGACCGACCAGCTGCTGCTCGGCGCAGAATATCGCGACAAGCGCGGCAATTTGAGCGCATTCCGCGAGCAGAGCGCCGAGGACGCATTTCTTGCCTGGGGCCCGCTCAAGAATCTCTCGGTTACCGCGGCCTGGACGGACCTTGGGGAGATCGCCGGAAAGCGTGCGCAACGCGGGCTGTACGTGTCGGTCTGGGTGGGGCTGTAGCCTACCGGATTGCACGGTGGTGGCGGCCGGTGCAGGATGCAGCCGATGCCCATCGTGTCGCGGGAGAAATTGACCATGAATACTCGTGTGGCGCTCGTTACTGGCGGCGGCCGTGGGATCGGACGCGAGGCGGCCTTGCTGCTGTCGGCTGCGGGCGCGCGCGTGATGGTCGTGTCGCGCAGCGCATCGGAGCTGGCCGCCGTTGGTCTCGACTATGTCGCCGCGGACCTCGGCACCGCCGAGGGCTGTGCATTGGCCGTTGCCGAGACCGAGCGGCGGCTGGGGCCGATCGAATTGCTGATCGTGAACCACGGCATCGGCTCGGCCCACGAACGGCTGATATGGGAACAAGATCCGGAGGTCTGGCGCGAGACGATGCGCATCAATCTCGACGGACCGTTCGAGCTCGCCCGGCGCACGGTCGGCGGCATGTGCAAGCGCGGCTACGGCCGGGTGGTGTTCACCAGTTCGACCGCCGGCGAGAAGGCGGAGCGTTCCGGCAGCGCCTACACCGCGTCCAAGCACGGGGTGATCGGGCTCGCGCGGGCGGTGGCCCAGGATGCCGGGCCCTTCGGCGTGACATCGAATGCAGTGCTGCCGGGCTGGGTTCGAACTGCAATGGCCGAGCGTTCCGCGAAAGCCGAAGCGGACCGACGCGGAATCAACGTCGAGCAAGTGTGGCAGGAGCGTGCCGCTCTCTATCCGCAGAAGCGTGTGCTGGAGCCGAAAGAGGTGGCGCAGGTGATTGCGTTCCTGTGCTCCGACGCTGCCGGAGGCGTCAACGGTGAGGCGATCACCGTTGCCCTCGGCGGCATGTGGTAACCGTCTCATGGTGCATACCGTCGACTGTGCGGTGATCGGCGCCGGCGTGGTCGGTCTTGCCGCCGCCCGCGCCATGGCCATGCAGGGATTCGAGGTGGTCGTCCTGGAACGCGAGGTCTGCTTCGGCACGCAGATCAGTTCGCGCAACAGCGAAGTGATGCACGCGGGCCTCTACTATCGTCCCGGTTCGATCAAGGCCGAGAGCTGTGTGGCGGGACGGCGGCTGCTGGAAGAGTACTGCCGGGCACGCGGCATTGAACACCGGCTGTGCGGGAAATTCATCGTTGCCGCGGATCTGTCCCAATCGGCGCGCCTCGAGCAACTCGAACTCACGGCGCGGCGCAATGGTGTCCGTGACCTGGAGTGGCTGGACGCGCGGGAGGCAACCCGCCGGGAGCCGGCCTTGTCTTGCGCGGTCGCGCTGCATTCGGGGTCGACCGGCATCATCGACTCCCACGCCTACATGCGTGCGTTGCTCGGCGACGCCGAAGCGAATGGCGCGCTCATCGCCTACCGGAGCCGCGTGACCGCGCTCACCCGGGTCGCCGGTTCGATCGTCATCGACGTCGACGGGGAGCCGTCGCTGCGCTGCCGGAGGCTCGTCAATGCCGCCGGCCTCCACGCGGTGCAGGTTGCGGCATCGTTCCGGGACTTTCCGCCGGCGTCCATTCCGGTGCAGCGGTACGCGAAGGGCAGCTATTTCAGCTTTTCCGGACCGGCGCCCTTCGGCCGGCTCATCTATCCCCTGCCCGAGCCCGGGGGTTTGGGGATCCATATGACGCTCGATCTCGCGGGCAGGGCACGTTTCGGTCCGGACGTGGAATGGATCGACGGCCTGGGCGGCGCCGACCCCATCGACTACGCCGTCAGGGACGAACGCGGCGCCCGCTTTTATCCGGCGATTCGCCGTTACTGGCCGGCCCTTCCGGACGGAAGGTTACACGCCGCTTATGCGGGAATCCGCCCGAAACTGGCCGGTCCCGGCGAGCCGGATGCGGATTTCCTCATCTCCGGTCCGGCGGATCATGGTGTACCCGGTGTCGTGAACCTGTTCGGCATCGAATCGCCCGGGCTGACCGCCTCGCTGGATCTCGGCAGGCGGATCGTGATGGCAGCCACGGCCGGGGAGCCTCTCTGATCGTTCCGCGAGGCCCGCCGATACCCGCCGGACCGCCGGGATCCGCGGCTACAATCTCACCCGGCGTCACCGGCTGCATGGTTGAATGTGCACATGGACAAACTCTTCATTTCGGCGGATTCGCTGCTCAGCGATTCGATGGAATTGGCGCGGCAGATCGTGTGCAGCGGATTCAGGCCCACTTTCCTGGTGGCGATGTGGCGCGGCGGGGCGCCCATCGGCATCGCGGTCCAGGAGGTGCTGGAGTACAACTCCATCCATGCCGACCACATCGCGATCCGCACCTCTTCCTACACCGGCATCGGGCAGCAGGAAAAAACCGTCCGGGTCCATGCCATCGACTACCTTGTTTCTCGGCTCTCGGCGGAGGATGAACTGCTGCTGGTCGACGACGTCTTCGATTCCGGACGCAGCCTCGACGCGGTCATGGACACGTTGAAGCGCCGCTGCAAGCGCAATCTGCCGGAGAACATCCGCATCGCAACGGTGTACTACAAGCCCTTGCGCAACCGCAGCACGCTGGTGCCTGATTACTACGTCAGGGACACCGACAAATGGCTCGTGTTCCCGCACGAGATTCAAGGCCTCACGCGCGAGGAGATTTTGGAGCACAAGCCGGTGTCGGCGAATTTTTTCGATCCGGTGGAGCGTTGACTGAGGAGTCGCGACCGGGATCGGCCTCCGCCCCGGCCGACCTCATCTATGGGCTCGACGACAGGCCTCCGTTGCGGCTTTCCATTGTCGTGGCCCTTCAGCACGTGCTGGCCGTTTTCGTCGGCATCGTCACCCCGCCGCTGATCATCGCCCGCGCCCTCAAGCTGTCCGGAGCCGACGGCACTTTCCTGGTCAGCATGGCGCTGTTGGTGTCCGGAGTCGGCACGATCCTGCAAACCCGCAGGCTGGGGCCGGTGGGTTCGGGGCTTCTCAGCATTCAGGGCACGAGCTTCGTGTTCGTCGGGCCGATCATCGGGCTCGCCGCGTCGGTGACGGCGGCGGGCGGTTCGGCGCACGACTCTCTGAGTGTGGTTTTCGGCACCTGTCTGGCCATGTCGATCGTGCCGATTCTCCTGAGTCCGTGCATCCGCTTCGCCGGCCGGATCATCACGCCGCTGGTGACCGGCGTGGTGGTGACGTTGATCGGCCTCACGCTGGTGGAGGTCGGTATCACGAGTCTGGGCGGCGGATTCGAGGCCAAACACGACGGCAGCTTCGGATCGCCGGGCAATCTCGGGCTGGCGGTCATCGTCATCGCGCTCATCGTCGGCCTCAACGGCAGCCGGCGCGAGTGGCTGCGGACGATGTCGGTCATTGCCGGGCTCGCCGGCGGTTACGTCGTCGCGATCCTCGCCGGCAGAGTGGCGCTCACGAACCTGCACGGTCTGCCGTGGATCGCCGTCCCGTCGCCGTTGCGCTACGGCCTGGGGATACGGGCCGCCGCGCTCCTGCCCTTCGCGTTCCTGTATCTCATCACCGCCATCGAATCGATCGGCGACCTCACGGCCACTTCGACCCTCGCAGGTGAGCCGATCGAGGGCGATCTCTATTTCCGCCGGCTGCGCGGCGGAGTCATGGCCGACGGGGTGAGCTCGATGATTGCGGCCGTCTTCAATTCCTTCCCCAGCACGACGTTTGCGCAGAACAACGGGGTGATCCAGCTGACCGGCGTGGGCAGCAGGCATGTGGGCACGATCGTCGGCATGTTTCTGGTCCTCCTCGGACTGTTTCCGGCGGTGGGTGGGGTGGTGGAGGCCATGCCGCCATCGGTGCTCGGGGGCGCGACGATTCTGATGTTCGGCATGGTTGCGGTCGCCGGCATCAAGATTCTTTCCGGCGTCAAGATGGACCGCCGCTCCTCCACCATCGCGGCGCTGTCGTTCGCGCTGGGGCTCGGCGTGACGTTCGTGCCCGACATCGTCGGCGCAATGCCGCCGTTCATCCGCGAGATGTTTTCCTCGGGAATCGCCACGGGCGGCATGTGCGCGCTGAGCCTGAACCTGGTGTTGCCCGGCCGGCGCCCGCACAATGGCTGACCTGGCCTTTCTCGGGACGGCATTGCATACGCCACGGCGCGGAGAGCTCGAGCCGCTGAACGAGGCGCTGATCGTCGTCGGGGAGGACGGGTTCATCAAGGCCGTGCATCGACAAGGATCGGCGGCCGCTGCGGTGGAGGCCCGGCGTTTTGCGGCCATGGACAGACTCGTTTCGCTGAGTCCGGGACAATTCCTTCTGCCGGGTCTCGTGGACCTGCACATCCATGCACCGCAGTGGCCCCAGCTCGGCAAGGCATTGGATCTGCCGCTGGAGGAGTGGCTGCAGAAGTACACGTTTCCCCTCGAGGCCAAGTGCGCGGACTCCGTGTATGCGCAGACCATTTATGAGTCGCTGGTCGGGAATCTGCTGGCGAACGGCACGACCACGGCGCTGTACTTTGCGAGCATTCATCTGCCCGCGACACAGCGGCTGGCGGACATCTGCCTTCGCCGCGGCCAACGTGCGTTGATCGGGCGCGTCGCGATGGATCACGCCGACCAGTGTCCGCCGTTCTACCGCGATCCGTCCGCCGTCCACGCCGAGGCCGAGACCCGCGAGTTCATACGGTACGTGCGGGCGCTGCCCGGCAACGGTGCGGGCCTCATCCTGCCGGTGATCACACCCCGTTTCATCCCGGCATGCTCCGATGAGCTGCTGCGGCGGCTCGGCGGCCTCGCCGCGGAGACGGGCTGCCACGTTCAAACCCACTGTTCGGAAAGCGACTGGGAGCACGGCCACGTGCTCGGGCGGTGTGGGGTTTCGGACACGACGGCCCTGGCGGGTTTCGGGCTTTTGACCCGGCATACCGTTCTCGCCCACGGTAATTTCATCGGTGATGGCGATGTCGACCGGATCGTCGCCGCAGGGGCGGGCATCGCGCACTGCCCCCTGTCGAACGTTTATTTTTCCGATGCCGTGTTCCCCCTCCGCCGGATGCTGGACCGTGCCGTGCACGTGGGTCTGGGTTCGGACATCGCCGGGGGCGCGAGTCCCTCGATTCTGGAGAATGCGCGACACGCCGTCATCGCGTCGCGGCTCCTCGAAGCCGGCGTCGATCCAGCGCTGCCGCGCGAACAGCGCCGGCGGCCGGACTCGCGGATCGATGCGACGACGGCGTTCTGGCTGGCGACGGCGGGCGGCGGCGTCGCGCTCGATTTGCCGGTGGGGGTGTTCGAGGCGGGCTACCAATTCGACGCCATGGTGATCGATGCGGGGGGGCCGCAGCGCAATTTGCGCGTCGAGTCAGGGGATTCCCCGGACGAAATCCTGCAAAAGATCATCTATGGCGCCGCGCGCGCCGATATACGCGAGGTCTGGGTGTCCGGGCGCCGGGTGCACGCCAGGGAGCCCTGACACCGCCGCGGGATAATGTTTGAACCGCTCCCGCATTGTCGTTAGCATCGTCGGCAATGGGCCAGCTCACCACTCACGTACTCGACATCAGCGTCGGCCTCCCGGCGGCCGGCGTGCGAATCGACGTGCACGAAGCGGGTGCGCGAGATTCCGTGCTGCTTGCGAGCGCCGTCACCGGTGCGGACGGCCGGCTGGGGGCACCGCTGCTGCAGGGAGCCGGTTTTCGGGCGGGGGGCGTCACGGTCACCTTCCATCTTGCGGACTATTTCCGCTCGCGTGGGGTGTCGCTGCCGACGCCGGCATTTCTGGAGACGGCGACGATCACCATCGGAATCGCGGATGCCGAGCAGCATTATCACGTGCCGCTGCTGATCGCGCCCTGGAGTTATTCTGTTTACCGGGGGGGGTGACCCAGCGTGACTGCCCTCGCCTCGGTCGCCGCCCCGGAAGACATCCGTTTTCTGCTCGATGGGCGGTTGGTGCGCGTGGGTGATCTGCCGCGCACTACCACGGTGCTCGAGTATCTGCGCAACGAGGCGCATCGCACCGGCACCAAGGAGGGTTGTGCCGAAGGCGACTGTGGGGCCTGCACCGTACTCCTCGGTGAACTCGCCGCCGACGGCACACGGGTGAACTACCGGGCCGTCAATTCGTGCATCCGCCTTCTGCCGACCATCGACGGTCAAGAACTGGTCACGGTCGAGAGCCTGGCGGCGCCCGACGGCGCGCTGCATCCGGTGCAGCAGGCGATGGTCGATCATCATGCGTCGCAGTGCGGCTTTTGCACGCCGGGCTTCGTGATGTCGCTGGTCGGGCTGTACCTCGAATCCCCGCACCCCGATCGAGAACAGGTCCTTGACGCGGTTTCGGGCAATTTGTGCCGCTGCACGGGCTACCGACCCATCATCGACGCCGGGATGGCGATGACGGAGTATCCGGCGCCCGTGCATTGGAGCCGCGGGGCACCGGCCGAGGCGGCGCGCTGCGCGGCGCTGCGCGCCCTCAAGCGCACGAGTTCCCTGAGGACGCCGGGATTCACCGCCCCAACCACGCTCGACGGTCTCGCGGCCGCGCTCGAACGCGAACCGGATTCGTTGGTTCTGGCCGGGGGAACGGACATCGGTCTGTGGGTGACCAAGCAATTGCGAGAGCTGCCCCCCCTCGTGTACCTCGGCGAGGTCGCCGAGCTGAAGCAAATCCGGCGCAGCTCCTCGGGGCTCACAATCGGCGCCGCGGTATCGCTCGCGGACGCGTGGAATGCGCTCGTCCAGGCGTTTCCGCCGCTTGCGGAACAGGCGCAGCGCTTCGGGTCGGTGCCGGTGCGACATTCGGGGACCCTGTGCGGCAACCTGGCCAACGGTTCGCCGATCGGCGATTCGCTGCCGCCGCTGCTGGCGCTCGGCGCGGAACTCGAACTGCGCCGTGGCAGCCGCACGCGGCGCGTGCCGCTCGATGCCTTTTATCTGGGGTATCAGCGCAAGGATCTCGCCCCGGGCGAGTTCATCGTGTCGGTGACCGTCCCGACGGCCGCCCCGGGATGCCGGTTCGCGAGCTACAAATGGTCGAAGCGCAACGAACAGGATATTTCCGCCGTCTGCGCCGCTTTTGCGGTGCTCGTCGAGGAGGGACGGGTAAGCACCGCGCGCCTCGCCTTCGGCGGCATGGCGGCGATCGCGAAGCGGGCCCGGGCCGCCGAACAGGCCCTCATCGGCGCCGCCTGGACGACCGCGAGCATCGAACTGGCCGCCGCGGGGCTGGCCGAGGACTTCAGCCCGCTCACGGATCTGCGCGCCAGCGGAGACTACCGGTTGACGGCGGCCGCGAATCTACTGCGCCGTTTTCATGCCGGGCAGGCCGGCACGGGCGGCGCGGTTCGCATCGCGGACGTCGCGGCGGACGATGGCGTCGCCGCCGATGCTGCGGAACCCGATGCGGCGGGGGCTGGCCGCGCATGAGTCGCATCCCCCGCCACGAGAGCGCGCATCTGCACGTCAGCGGCCGTGCCCTCTATACCGACGACATTCCGCTGCCCGAGGGCGCCCTGCACGCGGCCTTCGGCGTCAGCGGCATCGCCCATGGGCGCCTGCGCGCGCTCGATCTGGCGCCGGTTCTCGCAAGTCCTGGGGTCGTGGCTGCCGTCACCGCCGCCGACGTGCCCGGTGAAAACAACTACGGCAGCGCCGTGCACGATGATCCGATCTTCGCAACCGGCGAGGTGCAATACGCCGGTCAGCCGCTGTTCGCGGTCGCGGCGACTTCGCATCGTGCGGCGCGCGTGGCGGCGCGCGCCGCGGGCCTGAAGGTCGAGCCGCTGCCGGCCATCCTCGACATCCGCTCGGCGCTGGCGGCCGGCAGCTACGTGCTGCCGTCGCACACGCTGGTGCGGGGCTCACCGCGGGAGATGCTCGAGCGCGCACCGCACCGGCAGAGCGGGACCGTGCATATCGGGGGTCAGGATCATTTTTACCTGGAGGGGCACATTGCGATCGCGATCCCGCAGGAGGATGGCGCAATGTTGGTGCATAGTTCGACGCAGCACCCCTCCGAGGTGCAGCAGATCGTGGCGCACGCGCTGGCAAAACGCTCGCACGACGTCACCGTGCAGTGCCGCCGCATGGGCGGTGGCTTCGGCGGCAAGGAAACGCAGCCGGCGCTGATCGCCGCCGCGGCCGCCGTGCTTGCCAGCAGGACCGGCAGACCGGTGAAGCTGCGCCTCGATCGGGACGCGGACATGATCATCACCGGCAAACGGCATGACTTTCTCGCCGATTATTGCGTGGGCTTCGAGCCCGATGGACGCCTCGTGGCGCTCACGGTGATGCTGGCGTCCCGCTGCGGCTATTCCGCCGACCTGTCGGGGCCCGTCAATGACCGGGCCGTCATGCATCTCGACAATGCCTATTTTCTCGAGCACGTGGAAATCGTCTCCCACCGCTGCAAGACGCACACGGTGTCGAACACCGCCTTCCGCGGCTTCGGCGGCCCGCAAGGGATGATGGTGATCGAGCAGATCATCGAGTCGGTGGCGCGCGAGCTGGGCCTCGATCCGCTCGCGGTGCGCCGCCGGAATTTCTACGGCACAACGGACCGCAACGTCACTCACTACGGCCAGACCGTCGAGGACAACGTGATCGCGCCGCTCGTCGATCGGCTCGTGGAAACGAGCAATTACGCGCTGCGCCGCAGGCGCGTCTTCGAGTGGAACGCGGGGAGTCCGATCATCAAGCGCGGCATCGCCTTGACGCCCGTCAAGTTCGGCATCTCTTTCACGGCGACGATGTACAACCAGGCAGGTGCGCTGGTGAACGTCTACAACGACGGTACCGTGCTGCTCAATCACGGAGGCACGGAGATGGGCCAGGGGCTGTTCACGAAGGTGGCCCAGGTCGTTGCCCGCGAATTCGGCCTGCCGCTCACGGCAATCCGCGTGTCCGCCACCGACACGTCCAAGGTGCCCAATACCTCGGCAAGCGCCGCGTCTGCAAGCGCCGACCTCAACGGCAAGGCCGCCCAGGCGGCCGCCCGGGTGATCCGCGGCCGCCTAACGGACCTGCTGTGCGGCCTGCATGGCCTGACGGCCGAGTCGGTGCGTTTCGAGGACGGCTGGGTGTCCGCCGGAGAGCTTCGCCTGAGCTTCGCGCAGCTGGTGCAGATCGCCTACAGTTCGCGTATTTCGCTGTCATCGACCGGCTTCTACCGGACGCCGAAAATCGACTGGGACAAGGCCACCATGCGGGGGCGGCCGTTCTTCTATTTCGCGTACGGCGCCGCGGTGAGCGAAGTCGCGGTCGACACCCTTACCGGGGAGTTTCAGCTCCTGCGGCTGGACATCCTGCACGACGTGGGCCGGCCGCTCAACGAGGCGATCGACCTGGGGCAGATCGAGGGGGGGTTTTTGCAGGGCATGGGATGGCTGACTTCGGAGGAGTTGTGTTGGAACGAGGCCGGCGAACTTCGCACCCATGCGCCGTCGACCTACAAGATCCCGACGGCGCGGGATTGGCCGCGGCTGGCAGACGTACGCCTGTTCGACGGTGGCCCAAACCGGGAGGATACGATTCACCGGTCCAAGGCCGTCGGTGAGCCACCGCTGATGCTCGGGATGTCGGTGTTCTGTGCAATACGCGATGCAATCGCCGGCTGCGGGCCTGAGCGCGCGCGGGCGGAACTCGCCGCTCCCGCCACCCCGGAAGCGGTGCTGCGTGCGTTGGCGTCTCTGCGGCGTACGGTGGCGGCATGAGTGTGATCGGGCGCCCGGTCTCGCCGCCGCAACCCTGGCTGCGCACGCTGCGCTCAGCACTCGAGCGGGAGTCCGCCGTCGTGCGCATCGTGCTCGCCGCGGTGCGCGGGTCCGCTCCCCGCGAGGCGGGCGTGTGCATGCTGGTGAGCCGCCGAGGCATCGAGGGCACGATCGGCGGCGGCCGGCTCGAGTGGGATGCGCTGGCCGTGGCGCGCATTCTGCTCGAGGACGCCAGCGGGTCGGCGCTGCTGCAGCGGGTGGTGCTGGGTGCGGATCTCGGCCAGTGCTGCGGGGGCGTGGTTGAACTCTGGCTGGAACGCTACACGAGCGCCGACCTCGGCCTGCTCGAGACGGCTGAACGGGTGGCCTGGCAGGGCGAGGCGCTTCTGGAGAGCACGCTCACGCCCGACGGCGTGCAGCGGCGGGTGTGGCGCGGGTCGCGACTGCCTGACGTCGATGCAGCAGCACCGTTCGGTGTGAGCCGCCTCCCGGCCGGCACGGTGTCCTTCACCGAACCCCTCAACGACCTTCGTCCGCCCGTATGGCTGTTCGGTGCGGGACACGTCGGTCAGGCGCTCGCGCGGATCCTCGTGGATCTGCCGTTACGCCTCACGTGGATCGACCCGCGGGCCGATGCGTTTCCCGCGCCGCCTCCTGCCGGCGCGCGCATTCTGCGCGGAGCCGATCCGCTGGCGACCCTTACGGACGCACCCGTCGGCACGCGATTCATCGTCATGACACACAGCCATCCGCTCGATTTTGAGTTGTGCCACGCCATTCTCGGGCGCGACGATTTCGCGTGGGTGGGTCTGATCGGGTCGCTGAGCAAGTCGGCCCGCTTCCGGTCGCGACTGCGGCGCACCGGGTTGACCGCCGAGTCGGTGGCGCGGCTGGCATGTCCGATCGGCATCGGCGGCATCGACTGCAAATGGCCGGCGGCGATCGCGGTCGGCGTCGCGGCGCAGCTGTTGCGTGAGCTCGACTCGGCCACGCCCCATCCGCTCCGCCAGTCCGTAGCTGAGGCCGTGATCGACGCGAACTGCTCCGCCGGCGATTGCGCCTCCTGCGGCGTCCGGCCGTGACCGCGTACCTGCTCGACTGGTGTGGAATGCTGGTGCGCTAGCTGCACCTCATCACGGGCATCGCATGGATCGGCTCGTCGTTCTACTTCGTCTGGCTGGACAATCACCTGGAACCGCCGCTCGATGCCGGGGCGGCGCGGGCGGGAGTCGCGGGCGAATTGTGGGCCGTGCACGGTGGTGGCTTCTATCGGTCGAGCAAGTACCGCATCGCGCCGGAGGTTCTGCCGCCCACGCTGCATTGGTTTTATTGGGAGGCCTATTCCACTTGGCTGTCCGGTTTCGCCCTCCTCAGCATGCTCTATTTCTTCCGGGCGGAAGCCTATCTCATCGATCCGGCCGTGGCGGCCCTCAGCAAGCCGGCCGCGGTGGCGGCGGCGTTGGCGACGTTGGCCGGCAGCTGGCTGGCGTACGATGCGCTGTGCCGCTCGCCGCTCAAGGACCATGCGCGCACCTTGGCGGCCGTGCTCGCCGGCCTCATCGGCATCGAGGCGTGGGGACTGTGCAGCCTGTTCAGCGGTCGCGGGGCGTTCATGATCTTCGGCGCCTCGCTGGGGACGATCATGGTCGCGAACGTGCTCTTCGTGATCATTCCCGGGCAGCGCGAACTCGTGCGCGCGAAGCGCGACGGCCGTGAAGCCGATCCCGCTCCCGGCCTCACGGGCAAGCAGCGCTCCGTGCACAACACGTATTTCACGCTGCCGGTGCTGTTCGTCATGATCAGCAACCATTACGCGATGACGTACGGCGCACGCCACAACTGGCTCGTACTGATCGCCATGAGCTTCGCCGGTGCGTGTATTCGCGCCTGGTTCGTGGCGCGACACAAACCCGCGACCCGCCGCGGCGTGCGGTTGGCGCTGCCCGCCGCGTTCGCCGTGCTCACGCTTGCCGGTCTGGTGGTGGCGCTGGCGCCGTGGCCCACCGGAGACCGCCGGGCCGTTGGCCGGGCCGCTGGCGGCGGGGTTGCCGCCG
>Ga0182030_10020939_pt1 | contig 12293 bp, 11 predicted proteins | sample 812S3MmetaG_FD_121299 | JGI IMG/M metagenome (GOLD analysis project Ga0182030, IMG submission 121299) | Permafrost microbial communities from Stordalen Mire, Sweden - 812S3M metaG (Illumina Assembly) | ecosystem: Environmental > Terrestrial > Soil > Wetlands > Permafrost | place: Sweden...
AGAAAATTTTGAATAAAGTTCGCACATCCACTGCTGGGTAAGTGTGCCCGGGCAGATAATAAGTACGTTGGCGTTCGGCTTTCGTTCCAGCAGGTCGTGAATCACGATGCCCGCCTCGATTGTTTTTCCTAACCCCACCTCATCAGCTAATAGGTAACGGGGTATTCTATCCAGGAGCACTGTTCCTGCTACATAGGCTTGGTGAGGTCGCAAATCGATTCGACTAGAGAGCAGCGCGCGCAATCCTGAAGCTCCGCGAACGCTCGACCACCAAGCGGTTGTCAAAGCTTCCCGTTTCAGAAAAGTGGCATATCCTTCCAATTGGCAATCGGTCAGTGCTTCCAGCGGCGAAGTGACAGGAGGAATTTCTCTGGGTATCAACTCGATCTCTGTCACTTCTTTTGCAAGACCATCGAGGTATTCCACCTTATATCGGTGTGGTTCGAGTCCATCACCGGAAGGAATCGTGTTGGTTATGCGACATTGTCCGTCTTGGGAGTCGCAAAGCGTATCTAAGGGAAGAAGTGCGCGTTTGAGTACGCGACGCCCTTCGATAGCCGCCGCAACAGTTTGTACTTGTTCGGGGAAAAAAAAGAGAACTGTAAATTGGTTATTTCGAGAACTGTAAATTTTCCCAAGACCAAACCCACTGTGTTTGACAATGAAGTTGATCATCTGTCTTGTGTGTTAAGCTTACGACGACCTCACAACCGCGAACGCCGAGTGGTTGTGAATACTTTCATGGTTCACCGCACGAACCTCAAACCACACGATTCTGGAATCCTCGTTGAGTTGGGCAGCTGCATTGCGAACGACGTCCTCAACAAAGACCGGATTGTCATAAGCCAACATGGTGACATGGCGTTCGTCAGTTCGTTTTAGAAGAGGGTAGATTGGAGCAGATGCAGAACTTTCAGCCACATCGACTAATTCTTCGATCCAAAGGAAGTCCCAGGACCCAGTCTCAAGCTTCCGAGTTCTGACCGTGATGGTCACATATCCACGTTGGTTGTGGGCTCCGTAATCACTGATCTCTTTCGAACAGGGGCAGAGCGTAGCAACTGGCACCCGCACCCGAAGAAGAAAATCATCGCTCTTACCGTTCGATTGCCCAATAAACGTGCACAGGTAATCCATGGGTGCGCTCAAACCCGAAACAGGGGCTTTCCGTTGCAAAAAGTAAGGAAAACCGACTTCGATCTGAGCCGATTCGGCATCGAGACGTGTCTTGAGATCATGGAGGATGACGGGAAGCGTACGCAGGGTGAACTCCCCCTGATGAGTCGCCAAAACCTCCAGGAACCGACTCATGTGGGTTCCTTTGAAGTGATGGGGTAAATTGACCGAGAGTGAAATCGTCGCCGCACATTGCTGTCGCTGGTTCTCGCGGTCTAGAACCGTGATCGGATAGGTCAAATCACAGACGCCCACCTGATCGATGTTGATCCCCCGTGCGTCCGGAGTGTTTTGAACGTCTTTCATGGGGCTTCGTATTCTGCCCAGGACGAACTTGTCTCCCATACCCGAACCCGAAGAAGTCTCACGTTTGGGCGTAATTTGTAACGGGTATCTGATCTCGAGGGGTAATCTGTCAGATGGGTTTTGATGCTTTCAAAGAATGTCTTGGCAAGAACCTCGGTCGTTGGTTCGGTATCCACGAACGCAATCACCCGATCCCCATAGGCATTTTTTAATGTTTCAAACATCGGATCCTGTGTGTTGACGCAGAGCGCGTGATCAAAGGTTTCGAGGTAACCACCTACGGCTTCCTTGACGATCTTGAAATCGCAGACCATACCGGTTTCATCCAACTCCTCGGCCTGGATCACAATTTCAACTTTCCGAGAGTGACCGTGTGGGAACCGACACTTATCCGGGTGATGCGTGAGCATGTGCCCGTTTTCAATTTCAATGGTTTTGCAGATGCGGTAAGGCATGGGTTATGTTCCCCTGGTATTTCCGAAAAGATGAATGTGAAGACGATCACAATAGCGGTAGCCCTTATCGCGACAAATTGCGAGCAACTTTCCACGATGTGATCCAAGGCCCTCTTCCGTTGTTCCTTCGGGCATGAGTTGCACTTTCCATGGAGGAATTGGAACCCTGATCGAGTCAATCGTTTCCTCGATTTCTGCCAGATCGGGAGAATCCGAGAACACGAATTTCAGTTGAAAGTTGTAACCGCTCACCCACTGGCTCAGTACCTTGGGCTGACAACGGGTACGTTCATGACGCTCAATCCATGCGGAGTCAATCGTTTCCATGACAGGGGTCGAGTTTGAGAGCTTCGGACTCAAGGAAGCGAGATCACATTTAATTCCTTCCGGTGGGATCGTTGCGGCAGTTTCAATTGTAATGTGTTTTCCGTTAACGTGGAGTTGCTCTGCCAAGTTATGAATGTCTTTGGCAACCATGGGTTCGCCACCAGTTAGCACAACAAAACGCGTGGGATGCTTGTCGACCTCACGCATGATTTGTTCGATACTCATTTCATTTCCTTCGGGATTCCAGGATGCATAAGGAGTATCACACCACGAACATCTTAAATTGCAGCCGGAAGTACGAATGAAAACTGAGGGCACCCCCGTTAATTCCCCTTCTCCCTGGATAGAATGAAAGATTTCGGCGATACGCATTTGGGGCTTAAACAGGTTTTGCGGGTAACGGCGTGGTTTGGGAATAAGGCGTCGGATCCTCCAGGCCTGCTAATTGAAAGGCCTCTCTCCGTTCCACGCAGGTTCCGCAGACTCCGCAATGAAGTGCCTCCCCTTTATAGCAGGACCAGGTCTTTGAAAAATCTACTCCTAGCTCATTCCCACGCTTGGCAATTTCAGCCTTCGTGTTGTGGATAAAGGGACGCAGAAGTTCTACCTTGGCATAAGTTCCAAATTTCAGAGCGTCTCCCATCGCCTGCATAAACTCTTCCCGGCAATCAGGGTAGATGGCGTGGTCGCCGGTATGAGCCGCAATAACCAAGCCTTCAGCTTCATGGGATTCGGCAAAACCACCAGAGACGGCAAGCATGATGCCATTACGAAAAGGTACGACGGTCTGCTTCATGTTTAAGGCCTCGTAATGCCCTTCAGGGATGTCTCCGCCCGACTGAAGCAAAGCTGATTTAAAGAGCTTGTTGATAAAATCTAGGTGAATCGTGACATGAGGAATACCCAACTTGGCACAATGGTACTCTGCCATCGGAATTTCTTTGTGATTATGTTTTGACCCGTAATTAAAACTGAGCGCTCCGATCACATCGTAATCAGACTTAGCCAAATAGAGAGCAGCGACAGAGTCCATTCCACCGCTAACCAAGACAACGACCTTTTTCTTCATATTTAAACCCTTCCGTTGTGTTCAGCCTCAATGGTCAGTTGAATGCCTCCACGAGAAGCGAACACTCCTGTTACCTTAGCCCATCGTGGCGAGCACGCTTGGACAAAGTCCGCCAAAATTCTATTGATCACCCCTTCGCAAAAACTTCGCTCATTCCTAAAAGAAGCTAGGTAAAATTTGAGGGATTTGCTTTCGATGCAACTCTTGCCTGGTCGATAATCGATGCGAATGACTCCAAAATCTGGCTGTGCCGTAACGGGACATAAAGAAGTGAATTCTTCGCACTCGAAGTGAACTACATAGGTTCCTTTAGGACTAGGATTTGGAAACACCTCGAGTACTGCCTGGTCGGGTGAAGTGGGTAGCCCCATTTCAGATTTTCCAAGCAATGAGATAGCTCTTGCAGAGTTCTTTTTTTGCATGTCTAACAGTAATTCTGGAGGGTCAAACTGGATCAAGCAAGCATACCAGGACTCTTCCGTGTTTTTTTATTTTGGTGTTCGACTCAAGATTCATTACGCAACTGCTCCTCATGAATTACTCGCAAACGTTTGATTAGCTCTTTTGGCTCAAGTACTTTGGCGTGTTTTCCCCAACTTAGCACCCAAGGCTCGATCTCGTGCAGGCTGGATAAGGTGAGACGGAACTCAATCTCACCTCCGGTCAGTTCTTGGATTTGCTGGCTCGGATGCCACTTTCGTTCGCGAACGAGTTGGGCAGCGAATTTGTCGAAACGGAGACGGATATTATATTTACCCTTCCCAGAGAAGACCCCAAGGCTGTCCTTCAGGTGTTCCTGTAGGGAGAACTTCTTCGACTTCGTAAAACTCTGACCGGTGCCTACAGCATTCCGCATCCGTGCCAAAACAAATGTCCGCATGTCTCGGCGGTTGATGTCGTGGCCGAAGCAGTACCACTGATTTTGGATGCAGGCCAAATGGTAAGGCTCAACGGTGCGTTTTTCGAAAGAGGAGGCGTTAAGTTTCTTGTACTCGAACTCCAAAACCACGCCTTTCCGTACCGCCTCACTGACCACCTGAAAAGTGTTCAGGTCGGTTGGAACAATCTCGAAGCTACGGAAGGAAATGAACGAATCGAGGTCGTCCCAGGAGAGAGTGATTTTGCCCTCAAGCCCAGAAACCAGCTTTTCAAAGGCACTTCTTAAAGGGTGCTCGAAGGGGGTACCCTTGTACTGCATGAGAGCTTTTTGGGCGACGAAGACGGAAATGAGCTCTGCCTCGCTCAGTTCCACCATGGGGAAACTTTCGACCGGTTGCGTGAACTCGTACCCTTTGTGCTCGCCGTTGTAGGCGATGGGCAGGTTCAGCCGGTCCCGCATGAAGTCGATGTCACGCTGGATGGTTTTCGTCGTCACCTCGATGTCACCTGCCAAACCCGTCCGGGTGGGGTAATCACGTGCTTTGATGGCGTGGAATATCTGCTGCATGCGATCCAGCGGCGGGCGCGTAAAGAGACGCTTGCCGTTTCCACGAGTAAGAGAACGTGGACGGGTCATGTCCCTGAAGCGTAAACCTCGTCTGTAGGTGTGAAAGCTCAAAGTTATCCTCCTTAAGATTCTCTTTCTTCGGCCATCATCGCCCAAATCTTGTGGTATCGATCCAAGCGGTCTTTCTGATCACTTCGCGAGGCAATATGTCCCTTGAAATTTGGGTAATCGACCGAGTTGCCGAGCTGTTCCATGAGCTTCAGCAATTCGGTTCGATTGGGCAGGATCGCTCGCCACTGATAATCCGACCCCCAATAGGACTTGGTCGCGGAGAGACCCACGTTGACCAAGTCCTGCTTGCGCCGGGCGCGGACGTGATACCCGTCCACTTTATGCACAATGGAGTAGAATCCCTCCCGGCTGAATATCCACATGGCGTTGCCTCAAGGTTTCTTGGATGGGGGTGTTGGGGGAGTGTTCTTCGGCTGTTTGGAACCTGAACCATTCGGGTCTTGGTCCAACTGCTCCTGAACCGAAGGCACCGCGCTAAAGGACGGTTTCGGAGAAGGAGCACTCCACGACTTGTGGCTGCTGCTTCTACGGTGATACGAGGATGCATAGTGCGCTTCTTTCCGGTCTCGCACCGAGTACGCGCCAGATTCCAAACGGGTCAGGAAATCCTGCAAGAGCCTGATGCCGTCTGCCGCCTTATCGTCGAGTTTGTAGCGTTTGAGGGCATCGAGGGCCTGCTGAAGCTTGGCTTTCGCCTCGTTAATCTTATCGGCATCGATGTCCTTGGTCGCCTCATCCACGGCCTTACCTGCCCGCTGCACGGCCACCCAAGCCACGGTCTCCTCGTTGAGCTTCACGTCCTGAACATCCTGGGTACCAAGAACTCGGATCAATTGTTCGTGCCGGCATGACTTGATCTCCTTTTCCCCGATCTCATCCCAGAGAATTTCCAACTCCAGTAATTTCTCCCCTTCAAGGGACGCAACGGGCTGGCCGTCGAAAAGCGGCAGCGGGAAGACCTCCATCAGGAGCACCATGATCCGATCCTCCTGACTAACGAGATCACCAATGGAGAACTCCATCCGGTCATCCGGCAGGCGAGTGAAGGAATAATCGCTCAACTGACCCCAGCGTTCACAGAAATCGAGCGTCTTTACCCTCATCCGGACATTCTGGGCAGTGATTTGCTGCAAGCCCTGCAGCTCCGCCTTGAAGATTACAGGCAGCTTCTCAGGCGAGTCGGCATCGTGGAAATCGCCACCCGACGCTTTCGCCAACTGACGGAGAATATCCTCGGAATAGTTGTCTCCGAAACCGAGGCTACTTGTTCGTACCGTGTCCTTCTCCAACCCCGAAGCCACAATTCGCTCAACCTGCGCCGGGTCTATGATGCCCACGTTCAGGTGTCCATCGGTCAGGAGGAGCAGACGACGCTGGGTGCCCGAGGGTGCTTTTTTGAGTTCATCGCGCCCGAGCATCCATCCTGCCGTCAGGTTGGTGCTGCCTGCATCCTGAATTTGACGAATCACCTGGATGACGGCGTCTTTGCTTTTCACCTGTTGGAGGGGCACCACCACTTGAGCTTCATTTTCGAAGATCACCAAGCTGAAGTAATCCTCTTTTCGGAGGTTTTTGACGACCAACTCACAGGCTTTTCGGGCATGTTCCAACGGCTTGCCCGCCATCGAGCCGCTCCGGTCCAGGACGACACAAAAGGCGAGTGGGTTGCGTTGCTGATGCTCAATGCGCTCGGCGGTCAACTTGACCACCACGTGCACCGGCTGGGCTTGGTTGCGTAAAATAGTCTGATAATCCAACTGACAATCGATTTTCATGGGAGGCTCCTGGGTTTGGTGTTGGGCCTCATCATAACGACAGGGAGGGACATTGGCGGTCTCTGGTCGAATTATTTTCATTTTCGAACGATTATTTTGCCCAAGGACTGCCCTTGTCCTTGCTTTCGGTCATACTTACCGCACTCAATGAATGACTCAGTTCCCTTGCCAGCGAACTTGCGGCAGTTTGTAAAATCTTGCCAGTGGACTTTCGCCAAGACCGTCACCCCGAAAATGCTCAGGGAATTGGGATTGCTCGAAAACAGTCCCTCGGGCAACCTGCTCAACAACTGTTGGCCGGGTTTGGATTAAACAACCCCAAAGAGCCAATAACTTATGTCAAAACAACTTATTATGGAAAGCCAGCACATTAAATGCGAAGATGAGGAGTCTCAGTTCGAAGCGTTTAGACCTCTGACCGTATGAGCCCTTACCTGACAAAAAGCGATTTCAAGGTGGCGCGAACCTGCCCGACGAAGCTGTATTACAAGAAGCTCAAATACCCCTCGCGCAAGGACGACGATCCTTATTTGAGTTTTCTCGCCGATGGCGGCTACATGGTAGAGACCATGGCCAAGCTGCTGTTCAAGGATGGGCGCGAGATGGGAGATTGGGACAAGCCGGACATGGCGTTTGCGCAGACTCGTGAGGCAATTCTTTCGGGTGATGTGACGTTGTTCGAAGCCACGGTGATACATGGCCTTCTGATGGCACGGCTCGACATTCTCCAGCGGCAGGGCAATACCCTCAATATTATCGAAGTAAAATCCAAGTCCGACAACACGGATGAGGAAACGGAGTCGACGTTTCGCGGGCAGAGAGGGGGCATCGTTGCCCAATGGCGGCCTTACCTGGAGGATGTCACATTTCAGGTGTTGGTCCTCGGACGAGCGTTTCCCGGTTTCAAAATCGTGCCGAAGCTCTGTCTTGTGGACAAAAGCAAGCAAGCAACCGACAACCTCACCTTCGACAAGTTCCCGCTTCATCGGGAACCTGGGCCGCAGGACCGGTTTCGCCCGGTTGTGGAATTCACCGGGGACGTTCAGCGCCTTCGCGCCGAGCATCTTTTGACCATCCAGAATATCTCCCGAGAGGTGGACGAGCTTTACAAGGAAGTGGAGGTCGCCGCCGACGATTTGGTTCAGACATTGCAAACCGACCCCATTGCCAAGGTCCCGCCCGAAATCGGCAAGAAATGCAAGAAATGCGAGTATCGCCTGCCGATGGACATCGAAAAGAACGGTTTCCGCGATTGCTGGGACAAATTGGCTACGGCTGACCCGCACTTGCTTGATCTCTACCGCATTGACCTGGTTGGCGGAAAAAACAACGACATTGCCGGTGTCTTGGCCTCAGATGGCAAATCGCACCTCGCTGATGTGCCGAAAGATTTGCTCACTGGCAGAGCGGCCGAGCGTCAGGAAATCCAGTTGGAATACACCGCCAAGGGGCAGGAATTTATTGACCCCAACCTGCCAAAGCTGCTCGCTAACCACAATTATCCGCTCCACTTCATGGACTTTGAAGGATCGCGACTGGCACTACCCTATCACGTCGGAATGCGCCCCTACGAGCAGGCTTCATTTCAATGGAGTTGTCACACCATCCGCGAACCCGGTGGACCGATTGAACACACCGAATGGCTCAATGCCGAAGATGCGTTTCCCAATTTTGAGTTTGCCCGGACTTTGAATGCGCAAATCGGGGACGATGGCACGGTTTACATCTGGTCGCATTATGAGAAGGACATTCTGAAAGAAATTCTGGAGCAGATGGCTAGGTATTCCGAGCATGATGCCGGCCTCGCCTCGTGGATTGACCAGATGATTAACCAGACCTCCAAGCGGGTGGTGGATCTCTGTGACTTGGCGAAATCGTTTTATTTTCACTCGGCGATGAAAGGCAGTCTATCCATCAAATACGTGCTGCCAGCGGTCTGGCAAAGCAACGCGAGCCTTTGGAAACATCCGCTTTTCTCCCGCTATGTTGCGCGGGGAAAAGACGGGAAACTTTTAAACCCTTATGACACACTGCCAGCCTTACCGTTCGTCAAGGATCACGGGCTTCTGTTGGACGAAGTGGTGAAGGAAGGTACGGGAGCCATGCGCGTTTATCAGGACATGATGTTCGGGCTTTCACGCAACGAACAAGGGGTACGCGAAAAATACCGCAGATTATTGCTGCAATACTGCGAACTCGACACTGCGGCGATGGTCATGATTTGGATGCACTGGTCAAGGAGCACATAGTTTCACAAAGTAACAATATACAGAAAATGACAATTACAATAAAACGTAACGGCAAAACAGATACCATCACAGGACAAGACCAAATGGAGAGACTGAACCTGTTTTGCAAGCTGGTTCAGGAAACGAGTGTCCAGCCAGCACCTGATATGCATGCCGGGAGACCCGCCGACTTATGAGCCCCAAGAAATTGCCATCGAAGAACGCCAGAATCTTAATCAACCGAATTCACATCTAAATAATATGCCTTCTTACCAGCTCACAGTCACAAACCAACCCCCAATAACCGTTGATGGGAGTAGACGGCTTTATTTTCTTGTAACGAAAGCACTCTTGGAAACAGCAAATGTTCGCCTGGATGAGCTTCCAAATGGGTGTGAACGCTTCTTGATTGGCAGGGCAGTAGGCGATGCTCCGAACCGCGAGACTTTGGTTGCACTAATTGAGCAAAGACAAGATGTACCAAAAGATCAACGTCTCACCAGAACAGACCCTGATCGATATAGTCTTTATCCTGCGGATAATCTTGGGGTTATCATAAGCGGTGAAAACCGATATTTATTATACAATCAAGATCCAGAGCGTAGATTAGAGGAACTAGGGGAATTAGCTCAAAAAAATGGAATTACATGGAATGAAATTTCAAATAACCAACAGGGTGAGAACCAAGAGAATAATAATACCGCTGAGATCATGAAGAAATCCCCCAATGTTATCCTCTACGGCCCGCCAGGCACAGGCAAAACTTACGCCACGGTTTCAGTGGCCGCCCAGTTGATCGATCCAAATAATAGCAAAACCTCTTGGGACGCTTTGGTGAATATTGCCACTGAAGAAAATGGTGTGGAACGCCAGCAGAAACGCACGGAGTTTGCCAAAGCCTTGGGCGAGCGCGTTCACTTCATAACCTTCCATCAAAGCTACAGCTACGAGGATTTCATTGGCGGATTGCGACCTGTCATTCCCAAAAAGGCCACCGGTTCATCGAGCGAGACGCTAAGTGAAAAATCAAGCGGCAATCTTCAGTTTGACTGGACCCCCGGCATTTTTCTCCGGGCATGTGCTGCGGCATACAAAGTCGCAAAAGACGGAATTCCGGGGGATCGGAAGTCGGAAAACGAGATCAAGAGCAACGAGGAGGGTGCCGATGTCGAAGATTTTTTGACCTTTTGCGGAAAAAACGAGTTGAACGCCTTCAATGAACTTGAGCATAACAACCTCGCTGTTGTTCTCGTGATTGACGAAATCAACCGAGCGAACATGTCACGGGTGTTTGGGGAGTTGATCACACTGTTGGAAGACGACAAACGTCTTGGCGGCAAGGAGCAGTTGATTGTTTCGCTACCCAACCGACCGGACTGCAAGTTCGGCGTGCCCAAGAATCTAATCATCATCGGGACGATGAACACGGCGGACAAATCACTTGCCCTTCTCGATCTTGCCCTTCGTCGCCGCTTCGAGTTCGTGCGGCTTGATCCGCAACCGGGGAAGATTGTTGATAAAAGATTGGGGGTTTTTCTAACCAACCTAAACAGAGCCATCGAAAAGAAGCGGAAATCCTCGGATTATGGCATAGGCCACGCATATTTCATGACGCAAGATGTGAAGGCGAACATGGGAGATGACGCGAGAGAAAAAGTTCTAGAAGGTATTCTGCAACGAAAGATCGTTCCTTTGTTGCAAGAGTATTTCGGTGGCGATGACAGCAAGGTGTTAGAAATCTTGAGCGAGGATAAGGTGAAGTTGGAAGCTAACGGCGATAAGATAATTAAGAACCCAGTTACGATTGCGAGCTGGGACCAACTGCTTCAAGCGGTTTAATTCAAATGACCCTGGGCCGTGAAAACAGTTGATCTCTTCGAATATTCCTCGCGTGAGGGCGAAGATGCTTTGCTCGTCGAACGGAAGGGATGGAGTGAACTGGATGCCTTTCTGAAGGAAATTTGGGATGAAAGTCACCAAACAGAAACGAAGTTCCAGCGGGAGCTTGAGCCGGAGGAAGAAAATGATGAAGAAAATGGTACACAACGCTACCTGAAGACCGAGAACGGTCGCCTGAAAGCTCATCGCTTTGTCGGCACGATTTGCTTCGAGGACACCACAATCAACATCTGGCCACGGGTCTTCGAGCAAAGCTTCGCCAAGGATAAGAACGACAAAGTTAAGGCAGATTTGCTGCGCGGAGTGATGACGCGCAACATGCTTCATTGGGCCTCGCGGGCGGAGTATCTAACCCTGCATTCTTCAAGCGGGGAGAGCACAACTCCTCGCGATATAAATAATTTCTTCGATGCCTACATCTGGTTGTTTGCAGACTTCACGCGTAACTTGCTCGCGCGGCAGCCTTATTGGCAATACCAGTCGGAAATCGTGGAAGGGGAAGTGCTGCGCGGGCGCCTCGTCATGAATCAATACGTCAACGATTGCCTGGCGCGCGGTCGCTGGCATCGCTTGGTCTATGAGCATGAGCCATTCGATTTCGACAATCTGCTCAACCGGATTATCAAGCGGGCCTGCAAACTCGCGCATGACTTTTGCGTCTCATCAACTGTGAAAGAGAAACTGGGCGAAATCCTGTTCGAGTTGGACGAGGTGGAGGACATCTTCTGCACCGCTCGCGACTGCGACCGGGTTCATCTGAACCGGATGCACACGGAATACCAGATCGTGCTCGACAACTGCCGAATGCTTCTTGCCCAGTGCCAAGCCGACAATTCCGGCCGCGAAATGAAACGCTTCTGCTTCCTGCTGCCAATGGACAGATTGTTTGAGGAGTATCTGCGGGTGTTGGCTGGTAAGGCGATTGATGGGATGAAATCCGATTGGAAGTTGGAGGATAAGGATGGGATATTCCTTGCGAAGGGGTACGAATTGACGGCTGAAAAGCCGAATAACTGTTTCAGACTCATCCACGACTTGCTTTTCACACGAACAGGCAATCCGTCCGGCGTCATCATTGCCGATGCCAAATGGAAAGACCGGGGCAAGAAGGTGAATCGCAACTTTGGCGTCAGCCAGAGCGACATGTATCAGATGGTGGCTTATGCGCATGGGCGAGGCAGCACAGAGGTGCATCTGCTTTATCCGGCGATGGCCGAGGCCTCGAAGAACATCCCCATCGACAGCCGCATCCCAACAATGACAACGAGTCCCGGTCCCGAAGGAAAGGGCCCTGGCCTACCCATAAAAGTCCAGGTTCATGAACTCAAGATTCACTGGCTTCCGACGGCCCCAGATAACGAGAAAAACCAGATCAAGGAAGTCGAAGCTGCCGTCTGCCGGGCCTTCGAGAATATGCTAGTGGCCTGTAACAGTGAAAAGGTCAGTGGATTTAATACGGTGACGTGGGTTGGAGTACGACCACCGAAAGGGTCTGGCGCGGGTGTTATAGAGGCGGATATAGCGCAGGAGTTTGCGGGC
>Ga0182030_10020940_pt1 | contig 12293 bp, 10 predicted proteins | sample 812S3MmetaG_FD_121299 | JGI IMG/M metagenome (GOLD analysis project Ga0182030, IMG submission 121299) | Permafrost microbial communities from Stordalen Mire, Sweden - 812S3M metaG (Illumina Assembly) | ecosystem: Environmental > Terrestrial > Soil > Wetlands > Permafrost | place: Sweden...
GGCGGGTGGCCTGGTGCAGGACGGCGTTGACGGCCTGGTGGTGCCCGCAGGCGACAGCGCGGCGCTGGCGGACGCCCTCACGCGGCTGGGCGGCGATGAGCAACTGCGCGCGCGCATGGGCCAAGCTGGCAGGGAGCGCGTGGCGGGCTACACCTACGACGCCTGGGCAGACGGGTTTTCGCAGGCTCTGGCGAGCCTCGGCGTGGCGCTGTAGTGCGTCCTCTCGCCCGCGCTCGTTGCTAGCGTTGCGCAGTCAGCCGATGAGAATTGCCCGCCACGAGAGCCGACTGACCCCGCTGGCCGCGCTGATCGCAGTGCTGGCGCTCGCCCTGGCGCCGACCGCAGGCGCGGACATCGGCGAAACGATCGTCGACCGCTGCACCCACAACGAATCGCTGAGCGGCTTCAGCCAGAGCGACTATTCGAAAGCGCTGAAAGAGATCGAAGCGGGTACGTCGGAGTACTCGGAATGCGCCGAGCAGATTCACCAGGCGCAGGTGGCCGCGGCCAGCGCCGGGCGGGGCGGCGGCAGCACCGGCTCGGGCGAGTCGACGGTGGCGGCACCGCGCCGCGCCGCGGTGGCGACCTCGCCGGCGGAGCAGCGCTCGATCGCGCACGCGGCCCAGAGCCCTTCCCGGCCGGTGCAGCTCGGCGGGCAGGCGATCGAGCCGGGGGTGGTGCACACGAACATCTCCTCCGCGCTCAGCTCGCTGCCGATGCCGCTGCTGGCGGCGGTGGTGTTCGTGCTCGCGTGCCTGCTGACCCTCGCCGGCGGCGCGTTGCGCAACCGTGTCCGTTCGCGTCAGCCCCGCTGAGCGCATGGGGGTCCGCCGCGGTCTCTGGTGGAGCACCCTGCTCGTGGCGGGGCTCTCCTGCTGGGTCACCTTCTATGCAAGCGGTGGCCTGACCCTGGAATCGATTACGAAGACGGAGATGGTGCTGACGATCCTCGGCGGTGCGACGGTGGCGCTCGCGGTCCTGCGCACGCGCTCGACCCCGCGCTTGTGGGGATCGTGGCCGGTGGTGCTGCTGCTGGTGTTCGCGGCGCTGAGCGCCCTGTCGGTGGTGTGGTCGGTGGCGCCAGAGGACAGTTGGCGCGACGCGAGCAGGCTGTTCGCCTACAGCGCCGTGTTCGCAGCGAGCGTGGCGTTCGTGCGCCTGGCCCCGCGTCGCTGGCCGGCGGTTATCGGCGGGCTGGCGTTGGCGGCGACGGTCGTGTGCGGGTTTGCGCTGTTGACGAACATGTTCCCCGGCAGCCTCGTCGCGCCCGACAGGTACGCGCGCCTGCAGGAACCGTACGGCTACTGGAACGCGCTCGGCCTGACGGCCGCGATGGGCGCGATCTGCTGCCTGTGGCTGGGCGCGCGGCGCAGCGGGCACGCGCTGCTGAGCGCCCTCGCCTACCCGGCCTTGGGGCTGCTGCTGCTGACGCTGCTGCTGGCCTACTCTCGCGGCTCGCTGGTGGCGCTGGCGGTCGGCCTGCTGCTGTGGTTCTGCGTGGTGCCGCTGCGCCTGCGCAGCGCGGCACTGCTGATCGTCGCGGGGGTGGGCGCGGGCGCGGTGGCAGCGTGGGACTTCTCCAAGGGCGCGCTCAGCTCGGAAGGCGTGCCGCTCACAGAACGCGCGGCTGCAGGCCATCAGCTGGCGGCGTTGACGGTGGCGATGCTCCTGGCGCTCGCGCTGATCGGCGCGGCGATCGGCTTCGCCACCGGCAGGCATCACCCCACGCCCGCCGCGCGGCGGCAGATGGCGGCGGTGCTGTGGACGGCGATCGCGCTGGTGGCGATCGCGTTCGTGGGCGCGCTCGCCCACAGCCAGCGCGGCCTCACGGGCACGATCTCGCATGCGGTCAGCGCGCTGACCAACCCGGATGCGCAGGTGCCGCCGAACACGCCGGGCCGCCTCACGGCGGTGGCGAGCGTGCGGGCGCGCTACTGGAAGGAGGCGCTGGAGGTATTCGAAGCACATCCACTGCTTGGCTCGGGCGCAGAAGGTTTCAACACGGCGCATCTGCGCTACCTGGACGCGAACCTGGATGTCCGTCACGCGCACGGCTTCGTCGTGCAGACGCTCGCCGATCTGGGAATCGTGGGACTGGCGCTGGCGCTGGCGCTGCTGCTCACCTGGATGGCCGCTGCAGGGCGAGCGACGCACCCGTTCAACCGGCGCTGGGCCCCCTGGGGCGAGTGGTTGAGGCTGCGCGGGGGCGGGCGCGTGGGCTGGCGCAGCGAGCCCACGCCCTACCCGCCGGAGCGGATTGGGATGCTCGCGATGATGTGCGTGGTGGTCGTGTTCGGCGCGCATTCGCTGATCGACTGGACGTGGTACGTGCCGGGGGATGCCTGCGTGGCGCTGCTGTGCGCCGGCTGGTTGGCGGGCCGCGGGCCGCTGGAGTACGCACCCGCGCAGGTACTCGCCCTTAGAACTGCAGGCCGGCCAAGCCCCATCCGCGCTGCGCTGGCGGGAGCGGCGATCGTGGGGGTGCTGGTGGCGGCGTGGACGCAGTGGCAGCCGCAGCGCTCCGAAGAAGCCAGCCAGCAAGCGCTGGCGCTGCTGGCGCAGAACCCCACCCGCGCGCTCAGCGAAGCGCACACCGCCGTCTCCCGTGACGGGCTGTCGGTGGAAGCCCGCACGACCCTGGCGGCAATCGAGGCATACACGGGCACCCCGGAAACGGCGCGTGCGACGCTCGAAGAACTGGTGCGACTGCAGCCGTCGAACCCGGAATCGTGGAGCCACCTGGGCGAGTTCAACGTGGAACACGATCTCGCCCGCAACCCGAGCGCAGCGCTGCACGAGCTGCAGGCGGCGATCTACCTCAACCCGGAGACGATCGCGCCGGCGCGCATCGATCCGCCCTACGCAAATGAAAACTCGGTGACCATCTACAACGACTACGTGCTGGCGCTGCGCGCAACCGAACAGGCCGCCACCGCGGCACAGGCACGTGCGAGCGTGGCGACGGAACTCAAAAGCGCGAACGCGTCGCCTTCACGAGCAGCACGCTCCGCGCGCCGGGAAGGCCGGCGACGCTCCGCGCTTCGATCCGCTCGAAGCCGAAGTCCTCGAGCAGCCGGGTGATGGAAGCGCGGTTGTAGAAGCGCAGGTGATCGCTACGCGGGTCGAAGTGCGCGGCGAACGCCCGTGGCCACAGCGCGAGCGCGAGCAGGCTGAGCGGCTCGTGCGAGGGCGTACTGAGCAGCAGCGTGCCGCCGGAGCGCAGCGCGCGCCTCACCTCCGAGAGCCAGGTGGCGGAGTCGCGTACGTGCTCGACGACCTCCCCCGCCCACACCGCGTCGAAGCTCGCGTCGGGGAGGTTCCACTCGCCCTCGTCGGGTACCTCGAGGAACTCGAGCTGGGGGTGCAGCGCACGCGCTCTGCGCAGCGGCTCCTGCGCCACGTCCACGCCCAGCGGCTGCGCGCCGTGGAGCGCGAGCGCGGCGGTGAAGGCGCCCTCGCCGCAGCCCACGTCGAGCACACGCTCGCCTGCCCTCACATGCGCAAGCAGGAAGCGCTTACGCAGCTGAAGATGGGAGGGCTGGAGACCGGCGGGGATGGACTCCCACAGGCTCTCGTGGTAGGGACTCGACGGCATGTGGCATTTGTAACAGTCAGAGACGGGACGGAGGATCTCCTCCGCCCCGTCGGAGGATGCAGCTTGTGGAGAATCTCGCCTGCCCAAGGGCTCTCAGGGTACTTGCGTCAAGACACGGCCCCATAGCTCGCAGTGCGCATTTCGGACGCCATCGCGGCGAGTTTTACGATGCCGCGGACATGAACTCGCCCGGCCTGCGACGCGACTGATGCCAGGGGTAAGGATCGCTCTTGCAGCCGGGCTCGCAATCACCGCCGTGGCACTCGGCGTGGTGCTCGCGACGCCGCCCGTCGTGGTGCTCGCGACGAATTCCGTGCCACCGGGCACGACGCTCGCCGAGGGCATAAGAGGGGTCTGTCAAGCCGGCGAACGGATGCCACGTGGCACCCGCTCGATCCGCGTCTCGTTGTACGCGTTCACGGGGCCGCGCGTGACGGTCAAGGCGCTCGGCGAGGGCCGTCTGCTGGCCGCTGGCAAAATCGACTCCGGCTGGTCCGGCGCGAGCATCACGATCCCGGTTCATCCCGCTCCCAGCTCAAACGTCGCCGATGTGACGGTGTGCCTGGAAGCGCAGACGATCGGCGAACCGATCGTCGCCTACGGTGGCCTCGGCCCCAAGGACGTGGCGGCACGCACGCTCACGGGCGAGGTCCTCCCCGGACGCCTCAGCATTCAGTTCATCGGGGAAGGACACAGCACATGGCTGACGCTCGCCTCGACGGTCGCCCGGCACATGTCGCTCGGGCGTGCATGGAGCGGCATCTGGATCGTCTTTCTGGTGGCGGCGCTGATGCTCGCGGCGGGCGCCCTGACCGTGCGCCTGGTGCTCCGAGAGCTGCAATGAGGGCCTTCCTTTCTCGAGCGCCGACGGCCGCCTGGATCTGTGCACTCGTCGCATGCCTGAGCGCAACCTGCTGGTCCTTTATCACGCCGCCATTCGAGGCCACAGACGAACCCTCGCACTTCGCCTACGTCAAGCAGCTCGCGGAAAAGGGGACACCGCCGACCACCAGCGAAGGTTCGCTCTCCGCGGAAGAGGAATACGCGCTAAAGGTGCTCGAATCCTTCGAAATTCGCTACAACCCCGACTTCAAGGCGATCTACACCCAGCAGCAGCAGAACACGTTGGAAGCTGAATTGGGAAGGCTGAACAGCCTCGACAAGGGCGCGGGCAGCCCAAGCGGCGGGGTCGCCACCGCAGAGCCACCGCTCTACTACGCGCTCGAGTCGATCCCCTACCGCTTGGGCTCGAGCGGCACGCTGCTCGACCGGTTGCAGCTGATGCGTCTACTCTCGGCCGTGTTCGCGGGGTTCACAGCGATGTTCACGTTCCTATTCCTGCGGGAGACGCTCCCGCGCGAGCGCTGGGCTTGGACCGTCGGCGCGCTCGCGGTGGCGCTGTCGCCGCTGGCGACCTTCATGTCCGGCGCCGTCAGCCCGGACGCGCTGCTGTTCGCCGTGTCCGCTGCGCTCTTCTACTGCATTGCGCGCGCTTTCCGGCGCGGGCTTCGGACGCGCTCGGCGATCGCGCTTGGCCTCGTCATCCTTGCCGGGCTGCTCGCCAAGCTCAGCTTCATCGGCCTCGCGCCCGGAGCGTTCCTGGCGCTCGCTGTCCTAGCCGTGCGCGAAACGCGCAGGTCAGGACGCAAAGCCCTGCGCGCGCCCGCGATCGGCGCCGCCATCGGCCTGCTCCCGGTCGCTGGGCTGCTCGTCCGCAACACCATCGCCGGCAAGCCGCTGCTCGGGATCGTCGGCGGCACGGCCACCACGGCCGGCCGCACCCTGCTCGGCGCGGCCAACTACATCTGGCAGCTGTACCTGCCGCGGCTGCCTGGCACCGTGAGCGACTTTCCCGGCCTGTTCCCGGCGCGCGCGATCTGGTTCGACGGATATGTCGGGCGCCTTGGCTGGCTGGACACGTTCTTCCCCGGCTGGGTCTACACGGCCGCGCTCATCCCAGCGGCAGCGGTCGCGGCGCTGTGCCTGCGCTCGCTGATCCTCCGTCGGGCCGTGCTGCGCAGCCACGTGGGTGAGATCGTGGTCTACGCGACGATGACGCTCGGCATGATGACGCTGATCGGCTTCGTGTCCTACAGATCGTTCCCGGCCCAGACGATCGAATACTGCCAGACGCGCTATTTCCTGCCACTGCTGCCGCTGTATGCGGTCGTGGTGGCGCTGGCCGCACGCGGCGCCGGCAAACGCTGGGGGCCCACCGTGGGCGCTCTGCTCGTCGTCCTGTTCCTCGCGCACGACATCTTCAGCCAGCTGCAGGTGATTGCCCGCTTCTACGGGTGATCCACACAGGCCTATCTTTCGCTCGCGACGACAGCGCTCGCTTCACCCTCTTGAAGGAAGTTGTGCTCGATTGCGGTGTTGAACCCGTCGGGTGCGGGAAGCCCGATGCGCGCGTCGATGATCGGGTCGATGACTGGCGCGAAGGGTCCACCACAACCAGCCGCCGCGGGAGCTGCGAATTCGTTGTTGACCAACGTGTTATTGGTCACGTCCACGATCTGAAAGTTGTCCTTGACGCTGATACGCCCCTCTGTGCCGTGAATCGGCCTGTTTGGCGGCTGCGGGGTCGTCACGCTGTCCGTCAGATCCAGCGCGACCGGACTCGACGCGGAGCCGATGTAACAGTCGTTTCCCAGCAGGGGGTTCTCCAGACGAATCTTCACTGGCAACCCCAGTGCCACGCCTACCTGTTCTTCGAGATTCTCAGTACTGATCTCTGCGTCATCCGCCGGCTTGGCCAGTTCTGTGATCGCATCCACACCCGTTGCACCCCCTGCGAGCACCGCTTCGCACGCAGCCGCCATGAGGAGCGGGAGCGTCCCACAGTTGACCAGGCCCAGCAGACCGCCTGGCACCTTCTCGGCGGTTCGCACGATCGTTTCACCATTCAGCGCCCCCACCAGTGACTCAGCGCCCGTTTCGCTGTTGATCTTCAGGCCACCCTGTACCACGAGGGCCTTTGAAATTGGGACCGACTCTCTGTCGAGCACCAACTCGCCAGTCAGCGTTTCTGCATATAGGCAGAGTTCCACACCGCTCGTAAACCTCGGGCACTGCTCGAACACCGCGAAATCTCCCGTCGGCTCGACTGCCGTGGCCGGCGAGGCACGGACAGCGCCCGCCGCAACCACGACGGTGAGCATAACCAGCACCGTCGTATACCTCCCCTTCCACCGGACGAGCATTCTACTCACCATGGTGAACACCGCCTTTCTCCGCAGTGGGCGCAGCATCCATCCGATCTCCAGCGCGGTCAAGATGACCTCGGAAGACCGCCCGTGGCCCACGTGACGTCACAGCCGCGATCGGGCTCAGCGGCGGTTGTTCCGATATCGGATAATCGAAACTGGAGTGGGAGACGATCGCTCAGTAAGCGCCGCGACGTGTGAACACCGCAGGAACTGTCTTCAACAGGATCGTCAAATCGAGCGCCAGCGACCAACGCTCGAGGTAGATGAAGTCGAGGTGCACAAGATCATCGAAGTCCAGCTCCGAGCGCCCCGATACCTGCCACAGCCCAGTGATGCCGGGAAGCACCAGGTAGCGCTTGCGGTGCCAGTCCTCCAGCATGTCGTAGTCGCGTTCCGGCAGCGGCCGCGGGCCCACCAGCGACATCTCGCCGCGCAGCACGTTCACCAGTTGCGGCAGCTCGTCCAGGGAGAAGCGGCGCAGGAGGCTGCCCACCTTGGTCAAACGCGGGTCCTCGCGAATCTTGAACAGCGCGCCGTCGGCCTCGTTGAGCTCTTCCAGGTCCGCCTGCTGCTCCTCCGCATCGCTGTGCATCGTGCGGAACTTCAGGCACGCGAACGGCTTCTGCCCGATCCCTCGCCGCTTGGAGCGGTACAGGACCGGCCCGCGCGAGGTCACGCGCACCGCGATTGACACCATCAGCAGCAGCGGGCTCAGCAGCGCCAGCAACACCGTCGCCCCCACCACGTCAAACGTGCGCTTCAGCGCGAAGTCGATGCCCTCGAACACCGGCGGCGCCAGCTCGAATAGCGGCACCGACTGGCCCGGGATGAACTCCGCCCGGTGGATCAGGATCTCCATCGTCGAGGGCGCCAAGCGCACACGGATACCGCGCCTGTGGCACTGATCCACCAGCTCCACCGCATCGTCCTGCGGGAAGTCCGGGTCCGCGATGATCAGCTCGTCCACACGCTCGTTGCTCAGCACCGACTCCAAGTCCTCCAGCGAGCCCAGCGAGCGCACGCCGTTCTCCGGCAGCGGCAGCGGCGAGAGGAACCCCACCACTTCGATCGGCGAATGCGGCGCATCCCTGAGCGCGTGCGCCACGTCGCCCACGTGTTTGCCGCGGCCCACCAGCACCGCTCGCCGCTGGTAGCCCGCCGCACGCAGCAGCACCGAGGTGATCTGCTCGTACGCCGCGCGCATCGACGCGATGTAGAAGATCGCGAACGCCAGTGTGCCGTAGAAGAGGTAGAAGCTGGAGAAGTGTTCGCCGTTCACCACCGCGAAGATCACCGCCACGAGCGCAACCTGGAACAGCGAGCCCACGATCCGCGACAGCCCTGGGCGCAGCGCGCGCTCCGCATACAGCCCCGAGCGCGCGAACAGCAGCACCGTCAGCAGGTACGCGAACGCCAGAAATTTCTTCGAGCCTTCCACGTCGTTGGAGAAGCGCACGCCGCCGTGCACCGCTTCCTTCAGCAGCAGCGCCGTGAACAGCGCCAGCGCCACGCCCGCGAAGTCCAGCGCCACCAGCGACACCACGCGCGCGCCGCGGCGCATCGTGGACATGCGCAGCAGGAACGACAGCGCCGGCGGGCGCTTGCTGCGGATGTCGCGCTCCGGCACGTGCACCACGCCAGACGCTGAGCCAGCCGAGCCGTTTGCACCCGCCCCGACCGGCTGCGTACGAGCGGCTCTGATCACCTTCGGCAGCGCCGGAGCCGAGCCCGATGCCGACACACGCCTGCTGGGCGGCGTGGAGGAATGCGAGGAACGTGTACCCATCTCGTTGCTCACAACACCTCACAACCCCACAAGGAGCGGTCGCCTGCGCTCCAAAGAAACGACGATCTGCACGCCGAGAGCGTCAGTGCGTCCCGCCGATCAGCAGCTCCACGCCTGAATCCTCGATCGTGCGCGCCAGGCCGTCGCGCAGCGAGACCTGCGGCGACCAGCCCAGCAGCTCCCGCGCCAGCGCGATGTTGGGCTTGCGCTGTTTCGGGTCGTCCTCCGGCAGCGCCTCAAACACGATCTCCGAGGTCGAGCCCGCCAGCTCCTTGATCGTTTCCGCCAGTTCCAGGAGCGTGAACTCATCGGGGTTGCCAATGTTCACGGGGTTGTGGAAGCCCGACTCCGCCAGCGCGATCATGCCGCGGATCAGGTCGCTCACGTAACAGAACGAGCGTGTCTGGCTCCCGTCGCCGAACACCGTGATCGGCCGGTTCGCCAGGCCCTGGCGCAGGAACGTCGGGATCGCGCGCCCGTCGTGCGGTCGCATGCGCGAGCCGTACGTGTTGAAGATCCGCATGATCGCCGTGTCCACGCCCTGCTGGCGGTGGTAGGCCATCGTCAGAGCCTCCGCGTAGCGCTTCGCCTCGTCATACACCCCGCGCGGACCGATCGGGTTCACGTGGCCCCAGTAGCTCTCCGACTGCGGGTGCTCCAGCGGGTCGCCATACACCTCGCTCGTGGAGGAGATCAAAAAGCGCGCGCGCTTCGCCTTCGCCAGCCCCAGCGTGTGGTGCGTGCCGTAGGAGCCCACCTTCAGCGTGTGCAGCGGCAGGCGCAGGTAGTCGATCGGCGAGGCCGGCGAGGCGAGGTGGTAGACGAAGTCGATCGGCTCCTCGATGAAGTACGGCTCCACGATGTCCACGCGCACGTGCAGGAAGCGGTCGTGATCGCGGATGTGCTCGATGTTCGCCAGCGAGCCCGTCTCGAAGTTGTCCACGCAGATCACGCGGTTGCCGCGAGCGAGCAGCTCGTCGCATAGGTGGGAGCCGAGGAAGCCCGCGCCCCCGGTGACCAAGCACGTTGCCACGCCCTGAGAATACCCTGCCCGCCGCCCGCGTACGCATCCCGCGTTGCAGCTGGCGCATATCATCCAGCTCCATGTCCAGCACCGGCGCGCCCGACGCGCACACAGACGAGCTCACCGTCGCCCCCATCGTGGGGCCTGACGATCCCCGCCGCTTCACCGACTCCGGCATCGAGATCGACGAGCTTTACACCGACGCCGACGTCAGGCCCGACCTCGACAACGGCCAGCCCGGCGAGTTCCCCTACACGCGCGGCGTCCACCGCGAGATGTACCGCAAACAGACCTGGACCATGCGCCAGTACGCCGGCTACGCCTCCGCAAAGGAGTCCAACGAGCGCTACCGCTACCTCCTCTCCAAGGGCTCCACCGGCCTCTCCATGGCCTTCGACCTGCCCACCCAGCTCGGCCTCGACTCCGACAACCCGCGCTGCGAAGGCGAGGTCGGCCGCACCGGCGTCGCCATCGACACCATCGACGACATGCGCACCGCCTTCGAGAACATCCCACTCGACCAGGTCTCCACGTCGATGACCATCAACGCTCCGGCCGCCTGCCTGCTGCTCCTGTACGAGCTTGTAGGCGAGGAGCAGGGCATCCCATCAAATCAACTCCGCGGCACCACTCAGAACGACGTGCTCAAGGAGTACATCGCCCGCGGCAACTACATCTACCCGCCCGAGCCCACCATGCGGCTCACCACCGACCTGTTCGAGTACTGCCAGCAGCACGTCCCCAGGTGGAACACCATCTCCATCTCCGGCTACCACTTCCGTGAGAAGGGCTGCTCCGCCGTGCAGGAGGTCGCCTTCACGCTCTCCTCCGGCATCGCCTACGTGCAGGCTGCCATCGACAAGGGCCTCTCCGTCGACGACTTCGCCCCGCGCCTCGCCTTCTTCTTCAACGGCCACAACAACGTCTTCCAGGAGGTCGCCAAGTTCCGCGCCGCCCGCCGCATGTGGGCCCACATCATGCGCGAGCGCTTCGGCGCCACCAACCCCAAGGCGACGATGCTGCGCTTTCACACGCAGACAGGCGGCGTCACACTCACCGCCCAGCAGCCCGAGAACAACATCGTCCGTGTCGCCCTGCAGGGGTTTGCAGCTGTGTGCGGTGGCACACAGTCGCTGCACACCAACGGCTTCGACGAGGCCCTCGCCCTGCCCACCGAGCGCGCCGCCAAAATCGCGCTGCGCACCCAGCAGATCCTCGCCCACGAGTCCGGGGCGGCCGACACCGTCGACCCGTTCGCCGGCTCCTACTTCGTCGAGTCGCTCACCGACGAGATCGAAAAGCGCGCCAACGAGCTGATCGGGAAGGTCGATGCGCTCGGCGGTTCCGTCAACGCCATCGAGTTCATCACCGGCGAGATCGACGAGTCCGCCTGGGGCTACCAGGAGCGCTACCGCATCGGCCAGGACATCGTCGTCGGCGTCAACAAGTACGAGGAAGACGCCATCGAGGTGCCCGACCTGCTGCGCGTCGACCCCCAGTCAGAGCGCGAACAGCTCGATCGGCTCGCGCAGTTCAAGGCCAACCGCGACCACGATCTTGTGGCGCAGCGGCTGGAGGAGCTGCGGGCGGCCGCGCGCGGCACTGAGAACCTGCTGCCCTCCATCCGCCAGGCGCTCAAGGACCGCTGCTCCATGGGCGAGGTCTGCGCCGCCATGCAGGACGTCTTCGGCAAGTACGCGCCGAAGTTCTGACGTTTAGGCTGCACGCGTGACCCTCTCCCCCGCCTCCACGATCTATGAAATCGTGCTCGCCTTCCACATCATGGCTGTCGTCGTCGCCTTCGGCGTCACGTTCGCCTACCCCGTGATGTTCGCCGTCGCCGGGAAGCACGATCCGCGTGCGCTCGCCACGCTGCACCGCATCGAATACACCGTCGCGCGCACGCTCATCAACGGCGGCCTCGTGGTCGTGGTGGCCGCCGGCATCTTCCTCGCCAGCGACGGGCATCACTGGAGCGAATTCTTCGTGCAGTGGGGGCTCGGCGCCGCGATCGCGATCGGTGGACTCGTCGGCGGCGTGCTCATCCCCGCCTCCAAACTGGCCGAGGAGCTGGCCGCACGCGACATCGCTGCGGCGGGTCATGGCGATGTGGCGATGAGCGGGGAGTATCTCGCCGTGGTTCGCCGTATAACCATGGTAGGTACAGGGCTGAGCCTGCTCGTGCTGCTGACGATCCTGTTCATGGTCGTCCAGCCGTAGGAGCGACGTGGAAGCGACGTCGGCCGCACGGTAGGCTGAAAGGACGATGAGCGAGGGCTACCGGATAGCTGTTGTCGGCGCCACCGGGCAGGTGGGCACGCTGATGCTCGCCCTGCTCGCCGAACGGGAGTTCCCCGCGCGCGAGATCGTGGCCTTCGCCTCCGAGCGCTCTGTGGGGCGCGAGCTGGAAGACGGGCTGATCGTGCAGGGACTCAACGAGGAGTCGATCCAGGGCTTCGACATCGCTCTCTTCTCCGCCGGCGGCTCCACCTCCGGCGAGTGGGCGCCGCGCTTCGCCGACGCGGGCGCCGTCGTGATCGACAACTCCTCCTACTGGCGCATGGACGACGACGTACCACTGGTCGTCAGCGAGGTGAACCCCGAGGCGCTCGAGACACACAACGGGATCGTGGCCAACCCCAACTGCTCCACCATGCAGATGGTCGTGGCGCTCAAGCC
>Ga0182030_10020942_pt1 | contig 12292 bp, 7 predicted proteins | sample 812S3MmetaG_FD_121299 | JGI IMG/M metagenome (GOLD analysis project Ga0182030, IMG submission 121299) | Permafrost microbial communities from Stordalen Mire, Sweden - 812S3M metaG (Illumina Assembly) | ecosystem: Environmental > Terrestrial > Soil > Wetlands > Permafrost | place: Sweden...
CGCTGCGTCGCTGAAGCCTGGCGAGGTGTTCTTCGCCGGCTTCGACATGTCGCCGGCCACCGCGAAGGCGGTCAAGGAAGGCTACCAGGAGTTGGTGATCGACCAGCAGCCTTACCTGCAAGGCTATCTGCCGATCCTCAACATCTGCCTGACCAAGAAATTCGGCTTCTCCGGCCTCGACGTCAACACGGCCGGCGCATTCGTCGATCCCAAGAACGTCGACGCGGTGGCGCCGCTGGCGGCGCAGGAAATCCGCTAAAGTCGCGCGGCTCGCAGGGGCCCAAACCGGGGCGTCGTGCGTACGCGGCGCCCCGGCCGAATGAGGGAGGACGCAAGTGGCTCAGTCTGCGTCGCCAGGCGCCGAAGCTCCGCCCGTCATGGAGCTTCGCAACGTCTCCAAGACCTTCGGCGAAGTGCGATCGCTCGCCGGCGTCGACTTCCAAGTCAATCCGCGTGAGATCGTCGGGCTGCTGGGCGACAACGGCGCCGGCAAATCGACGTTGATCAAAGTTGTGATGGGCTTCTACGGTCCGGATTCGGGCGGTGAAATCTATTTCCACGGCAAGCGGGTTCATGACTGGTCGGTGGCCAGGGCGCGCAGCCTCGGCATCGAGACCGTCTATCAGGAACGTGCGCTGTGCGAGAAACAACCGATCTGGCGCAACATGTTCATGGGGCGCGAATTGCGCAATCGCTTTGGCCTGCTCGACGTCGCCGCGATGCGGAACGAATGCTCGCGGCTGATGAGCGAGCACATGGGCTTCACCTCGACGGCGGTGCACCCCGACAATGTCGTGGCGACGATGTCGGGCGGCGAGAAACAGGGTGTGGCGATCACCCGTGCGCTTCATTTCGAAGCCGAACTCGTCATCCTCGACGAGCCGACGATGGGCCTGTCGCTCAGCGAGACCAAGAAGACGCTCGACTTCGTCCGCTCGATCAAGGCCGCCGGCAAGTCGGCAATCTTCATCGACCATAACATCTTCAACATTTATCCGGTCGTCGACCGTCTCTACGTGCTCGACCGCGGCAAGGTGGCGGGGGTGTTCAATCGCGCCGACATCACGATGGATCAGTTGATCGAGCGGCTCTACCACGTCGCGCGCACCGGCTCGATGGAGTTGCCGCCATGAGCGAAGAAGCTGCGGGGGTCCCTAAGGTCGGCCACAAAGCCGCACCCCCATCGCTGCTGACGCGCTACGGCAGCCAAATGGGCATCGTCGGCGTCGGCTTCGCGATGTGGCTCGCCTTTGTCATCGCCGCGCCGCGCGTGTTCACTGACGTCGACATCTATCTCGCCTTCGCTGAAACGACGCCCCTGTTCGGCATCGTCGCGCTGTCGTTGACCTTCGTCGTCATCACCGGCGAGATCGACCTGTCGTTTCCTTCCGTGATGGCGCTCGGCACGGCGATCTTCTGCCTCGTCACCTATTACGGCGGCGCGCCGTGGTGGCTCGGGTTGATCGCGGCCGGGTTGACCGGGGTCGCCTGCGGACTGCTCAACGGCTTCCTGGTGGCGAGCCTCAATATTCCCTCGCTGGTCATCACCATCGGCACGCAGTTCCTGTTCCGCGGTCTCGAACTGGTCCTGATGAACGGCACTGGTGTGCCGCTGCTCGTCGACAAATATCCGCAGATGCACACGCTGTTGCGCGAGCCGCTGTTCGGCGTGCCGGTTCAGACGTTATGGATGGTCGGCATTCTGATCATCGAATGGCTGCTGCTCAACCGCACCCGGTTCGGCGCGCATGTCTTCCTGGTCGGCGACAACCAAACGAGCGCGCGGCTGATGGGCGTCAACGCCGGGCGGGTCAAGATCAAGGCGTTCGTGCTGGTTGGCGTCACCGCCGTGTTCTGCGGGCTGCTGAGCTCGATCTACGGCTATTATTTCTGGCCGAGCACCGGCGACGGTTCGCTGCTCAACACCATCGCCTCGGTGTTCCTCGGCGGCACTTCGGTGTTCGGCGGCACCGGCTCGGTGATCGGCACCTTCGTCGCCGCCTTCATCATCGGCGCGATCAACGCCGGCATCGTCTCGGCGGGCGTCAACGCCTTCTATACCCAGCTTGCGTTCGGACTGGTGATCGTCGTTTCGGTCGTGCTGCAGACGCTGATCGACCGCCGCATCCGCCGCCAGTCGCTGACCGGCAAGTGAAACACGCGGGCGCCTGTTCGGGCGCCCGCCTCAACCCGCGTTCAGCGCTTTCTCGATCTCGTCGAGATCGGAGGGCGCGAGCGCCGGGCCGCTGACCGCCTCGAGGCTGTCGTCGATCTGCGCCAATGTGCGCGCGCCGACGACGGCCGACGTCACCCGCGCGTCGCGCAGCACCCATTTCAGCGCCAGATGGGCGATCGGGAGGCCAAGCCGCTCGGCGATCGGCCGCAGCCGTCGCACCGTCGCGATCCTCTCGTCGGTGACGCCCTCGCGCCCCATCGAGCCGCCGCGGCTGCCGCGTTGAGCCCGCGAATCTTCAGGCATCCCGTCGAGATATTTGTCGGCGAGAATCCCTTGGGCGAGCGGCGAGAAGACGATGCAGCCGACGCCCTCCTCCGCCAGCGCGTCGAGAAGGCCGTCGCGCTCGACCCAGCGGTCGAGCATCGAATAGCGCGGCTGGTGAATGAGGCAGCGCACGCCGAGCCCGCGCAGCGCCGCGAACGCCTCGCGCGCCTCAGCGGCGCGGTAATTGGAGATGCCGACGTAGAGCGCCTTGCCCTGCCGGACCGCGTCGGCGAGCGCCGACATCGTCTCCTCGATCGGCGTCTCGGGGTCGGGGCGGTGATGGTAGAAGATGTCGACGTAGTCGAGCCCGAGGCGCTTCAGGCTGGCGTCGAGGCTGGCGAGCAGATTCTTGCGCGAGCCCCATTCGCCGTAGGGCCCCGGCCACATGCGGTAGCCCGCCTTCGACGACACGATGATCTCGTCGCGATAGGGCCCGAAGTCGGTCGCGAGCAGGCGACCGAAGGCCTCCTCGGCGGCGCCGGGCGGCGGACCGTAATTGTTGGCGAGGTCGAAATGAGTGACGCCGCGGTCGAAGGCGCGGCGAAGGATGGCGCGGCCGGTCTCGAAGGCGTCGAGGCCGCCGAAATTCTGCCACAGGCCGAGCGAGATCGGCGGAAGAAGCAGGCCGCTCCTGCCGCAGCGGCGGTACGTCGCGCGCTCGTAGCGGTCGGAGCGCGCGACATAGGGTTCTTGCGACAAGTCGAGGCCTTTCGTTCACGCGGACGCCTTGGGGCGTCCGCGCTCGCGCTTGTCGATATCAGCGAATGCCGGCGTCGATCAACTGGGTGAGCCCGCCGATCGTATCGGGGGTGACGACGCCCGCGCCGGTGTTGAGCGACAGGCCCGGCATCTTGTACTTGGCGGTCATCACGCATTGCACGACCGGCATGAAGCCCTGCAGATAGAGCAGTTGGTCGAGGGTGGCGGTGATGTACTTCGACTTCAGGCCGTCGATCGTGGCCGGCGCGAGATCGATGCCGCCGACGACGATGTCGCCGGGCTTCTTGCCGGCTTTCTCAAGCACCTGCTGCAGGGTGCCGGTCACGCCGCCGTGCTGGGTGCCGATCGCCTTGAGGTTGGGGTGGGCCTGGACGTAGGCGGCGAGAATCGGCACGCCGAGCGACGTGTCGGAGTTGACTTCCTGGCTGATCTCGAGCCGGTCGACCTTCAGTCCGGCCTTCTCCAGCGTGTCGGCGAGCCCTTTCTCGGACTGACCGCGTTCGGCCTGGCTGAAGACGCCGTAGACCATCGCTTCGTCGCCGGACTTGAGCCCCTTGGCCAACATGGCGCGGGCGGTGAGCGCGCCGCCCTCGTAGAGGTCGACGCCCGCATAGCCGAAGCCTTTGGTGCCGAATTCGGCCTGCAGCGAGGTCATCGGCGAGTTGCCGTCGGTGATGACGATGCCCTGGTCGGTCGCCTGTTTGACGAGATCGTGGAAGGCGGTCGCGCCCGGATGGCCCATGATCTCGATGCAGTTCGGCTTGGCGGCCATCGCCTCCTTGAACTGGGCGATCATCGTCTCGGGCGCCCAGGCCGAGAACTGCGCTTTCAAATCGACGCCAAACGCCTCAGCGGCTTGCGCCGCCCCGGTCTGGCGGGCCAGCGTCGCCCCGTCGCCGGGGTTGCCGCCCATCTGCATATACATCACCAGGCCTTTGCCGATCGGATCGGCGGCCCAGGCGGGCGCTACGGCGGCGACAAGCGCAGCCGCGCCGACGCCAACCAGAAGAACTCTGCAAAGACGCATGTTCGTTGCTCCCTAAGCTCGTCCTCGGTCGCCGGCGAAGGCGTCGGGGACCTTTATTCGGAAGCGCGAGGCCGCGACGCGGAGGCGCCGCCGAATCCCGGAATTGTATGGAAACGAAGCATAAACGCCGCGCGGCGCTGCGGTTCGTCGACATACATGTAGAAGATGATGGCGATGAGGAAGATGAGGCCCTGCACCGTTCTCACCCATGACCCCGTCAGGCCGGCGGCGACGAGCCCAGGCTCGAGGATCTGGATGACGAAGCAGCCGAACACCGTGCCGAGAATGGTCGCCCGCCCGCCTAAGATCGACGTCCCGCCGATCAGCACCGAGGCGATCGCGGTCAGCAGATAGCCCTGACCCTGGTTGCCGAAGAAGTTCTTTTGCTCCAGCGTCAGCATGATCGCGGCGCAGGCCGCCAGCCCGCCCATCAGCGTGAAGATCTTGATCTTCTCGCGATCGACGTCGATGCCGACGACGCGCGACACGTCGTTTGAATCGCCGATGAACAGCGTGTGCTCGCCGAAGCGATGGTGAGTGAGGATGAGCCACAGGAAGCCGATGATCAGCGCCGTCCACAAAGCCTGGACTGACAGGCCCTGCACCCAGTCGATCGTCGTCGCCGAGGCGAATGGGCGACCGACGATCCATTGCCAGACCGAACTCTCCTCCGCGCCGCGCAGCGCGTAGGACTTTCCACCCGACAGCACCGCCGCCGCGCCCGTCCAGAAGAACTGGGTGCCGAGCGTCGCAATGAACGAGGGAATGCCGACCCTGGCGATCAGCACGCCGTTGAGGTAGCCGACCAGAATTCCCGAGGCTAAACCGGCGAAAATGGCAATCCAGCCAAGCTGATACTCCTTGAACAGGAGGGCGAAGACGAAGCCCGAGAACGAGATGATCGCAGGAAAGCAGAGATCGATTTCGCCGGCCCCGATGACGAAGGTCAGGCCCGTGGCGAGCAGCAGCAGCGGCGGAATGATGGTGAGAAACGTCGTGTAGATCGACGGCGCGAGAAACACGACCGGCGCAATCCACATGAAGAGAAAGAGGAGAAGGGCGAAAACGATGATGATCGGCGCCCCCTCGACGCGAAGCCATGCCGATGCGTCGTGCCGCTGCGCCATCGCAGTCTCCCTCAACCCCTGTGCTGTAGATCGATGAGATATTCCGTCAATTCGTTGACCGACATCTGCCGCGGGTTGATCTCGGAAACGATTCGACCGCGATCGAGTACGACCAGCCGGTCAGCGACTTCATGGACGTGAGCAAGGTTGTGCTCGATGTAGATGCAAGCGCGCCCCGACGACTTGATCCGGCGGACGAAGTCGATGACCTTGCGCACTTCGGCGACGCCGAGCGCCGCGGTCGGCTCGTCGAGCACGATGAGGTCGGCGTTGTAATGCATCGCCCGGCCGATCGCGATGCCCTGCCGCTCGCCGCCCGACAGCTTGGACACCGTAGAGTCGACGGTGATGCCGACGCCGCGGAAGCCGATGACGTCGATCAGGATCCGCTGCGCGATCTCTTTCTCGCGCTTGATGTCGATGAAACCGAAGCGGTCGGTGATCTGCCGGCCGACAAAGAAATTGCGCCACAGCGGTTGTTTGTCGGCGAGCGACTTGTCCTGGTAGACGGTCTCGATCAAGAGATCGTGCGCCATGCGCACGGAATACTCGCTCTGCGGAATTTCGCGATCGCGGATGTAGATCTTGCCGGCGCTCGGCGCCAGGACGCCGGTCATCACCTTGATCAGGGTCGACTTGCCGGCGCCGTTATCGCCGATCAGTCCGACGATTTCGTTGCGGCCTATGGCGATATCGATGTCGCGCAGCGCGTGAACCGCGCCAAAATACTTCTGCACGCCGACAAGGCGCACAACCGAATCGAACTCTTGACCTCCCGGCGCCATCGACGTTCCTCCCCCGCTCTTTCGGCGGTCGAACACGCGCGCGCCCATAAGAGTGGCGCCCCGCGCCGCGGTCGGTAATTGCGCCGCATCAATCGCTAGCGAAAAATTCATACTTTTTTTCGCGTCGAGCGCGCCCGCCACAAATCCGAGCGAAAGCGGACCGCTTGTTCTTGCCCCGGAGCGCCGCTTCCGACCATCCGGCTCGGTTCGACGTCCGTCGGCGTCGAGCGGCCTCGACAAGCCGGGCGCCGCGTCGGCACAATGCCAAACGCCAGCCGGAGTCGTCATGGATTCGTCGCTCGTCAAAGCCGTCGGTTTCGTCCATCTGCGCGTCCACAGCGCCTTTTCGCTGCGCCAGGGGGCGCTGTCGATCGAAGCGCTGGCCAAGCTCGCCAAAGCCGATTCGATGCCGGCGCTGGCGATCACCGACACCAACAACCTGTTCGGCGCGTTGGAGTTTTCGGAGAAGCTGGCGAAGGCCGGGGTGCAGCCGATCATCGGCGCGCAGGTCACCGTCGATTTCGGCGACGCGCCGCCGTCGGCTTCCCGTCTCGCCGAGGCGCGGGTCGCGCGCGCGCCGCTGGCGCTCATCGCCAAGGACGAACAGGGCTATCGCGCGCTGATGCGGCTCGCTTCGCGCGTCTGGCTCGACCCGACCGACGGCGACGAACCGCACGTCGGCTTCGCTGCGCTGGCCGAAGCCGAGGGCCTGATCGCGCTCACCGGCGGACCGGCCGGGCCGATCGACCGGGCGCTGACCCTCGGCCTGCCCGAACTGGCGCAAGCGCGGCTGAAGCGGCTCGCGCCGCTGTTCGACGGCCGGCTCTACGTCGAATTGCAGCGCCACGGCTTGGACAGCGAGCGCCGCGTCGAGCCGGCGCTGATCGAATTCGCCTATGCGCAGAGCCTGCCGCTGGTCGCCGCCAACGAGGCCTATTTCGCCGCCGCCGCCGACTACGAGGCGCAAGACGCGCTGCTGTGCGTCGCCGAAGGCGCGCTGATCAGCGCCGCCGACCGCCGCCGCCTGTCGCCGGAGCATCGCTTCAAGACCCGGGCCGAAATGCGCGCGCTGTTCGCCGATCTCGACGAGGCGCTCGACAACAGCGTCGAGATCGCGCTGCGCTGCGCCTACCGGCCGCTGACCCGCAAGCCGATCCTGCCGCACTTCACCGCCGTCGACGGCGCCCGAGTCGACGAGGAAAGCGAACTGCGCCGCCAAGCCGCCGAAGGGCTCGAGCGGCATCTGGCGCAATACGGCTGTGCGCCCGGCCATGTCGAAGACGACTACCGCCAGCGGCTCGAATTCGAGCTCGGCGTCATCGCGCGGATGAAGTTCCCCGGCTATTTCCTCATCGTCGCCGACTTCATCAAATGGGCGAAGGCGCAGGGGATTCCGGTCGGACCGGGGCGCGGATCGGGCGCCGGCTCAGTGGTCGCCTGGTCGCTGACCATCACCGATCTCGACCCGCTGCGGTTCGGCCTGCTGTTCGAGCGCTTCCTCAATCCCGAGCGGGTGTCGATGCCCGACTTCGACGTCGACTTCTGCCAGGACCGGCGCGACGAAGTCATCGCCTACGTGCGGCGGCGCTACGGCGAGGACCGCGTCGCCCAGATCATCACCTTCGGCTCGTTCCTCGCCCGCGGCGTGATGCGCAACGTCGGCCGGGTGCTGGAAATGCCGCTCGGCCAGGTCGACAAGCTCGCCAAGCTGGTGCCGCAGAACCCGGCGAAGCCCGTGACGCTGAAGCAGGCGCTCGCCGACGAGCCGCGGCTGCGCGAGGCGGCCGAAGCCGACCCGAAAGTGGCTTCGATGCTGGCGATCGCCCAGCGGCTCGAAGGGCTCTATTCCAACGCCTCGACCCACGCCGCCGGGGTCGTCATCGGCGACCGGCCGCTGGTCGAGCTGACGCCGCTCTACCGCGACGCGCGCGCGTCGATGCCAGCGACCCAGTTCAACATGAAGTGGGTCGAGGCGGCCGGGCTGGTGAAGTTCGACTTCCTCGGGCTGAAGACGCTGACTACCCTGCGTAAGACGCAGAACCTGCTCAAGCGGCGCGGGATCGAGGTCGAACTCGGCAAGATCGGGCTGGAGGACGCCAAGACCTTCGAGATGCTCGGCCGCGGCGAAACGATCGGCGTGTTCCAGGTTGAAAGCGCCGGCATGCGCAAGGCGCTGGCCGAAATGCGCGCCGACCGCTTCGAGGACCTCATCGCCCTCAACGCGCTCTATCGCCCCGGCCCGATGGCGAACATCCCGACCTATTGCGCGCGCAAGCTCGGCCACGAGAAGCCCGACTACATCCACCCCAAGATCGAGCCGATCCTGCGCGAGACCTTCGGCGTCATCATCTACCAGGAACAGGTGATGCAGATCGCCCGCGAGCTGTCGGGCTATTCGCTCGGCGAAGCCGACATGCTGCGCCGGGCGATGGGCAAGAAGATCAAGTCGGAGATGGACGCCCAGCGCGCGCGCTTCGTCAGCGGCGCGCAGGCGCGCGGCCTGACCAAGGCGCTCGCCGACGAGATCTTCGACCTGCTGGCGCGCTTCGCCGACTACGGCTTCAACAAGAGCCACGCGGCGGCCTACGCGCTGATCACCTACTGGACCGCCTGGTTCAAGGCCAACCATCCCGCCGAGTTCCTCGCCGCCTCGATGACGCTCGACAAGTCGGCGACCGACAAGCTCGCCGAGTTCCGCGCCGAGGCGCAAAGGCTCGGCATCCGCGTCGCGCCGCCCTCGATCAACGGCTCCAACGTCGACTTCGACGTGCGCGAACATGCCGGCGGCGTCTTGGCGATCGCCTATGCGCTGAGCGCGATCAAGGGCGTCGGCGAAGGCCAGGCGGCGGCGCTGGTCGAAGCGCGCGGGACCCGGCCGTTCGCTTCGCTCGCCGATCTGGCGCGCCGCATCGACCCGCGCGCGGTCAACAAGAAGACGCTCGAGAACCTCGCCGCCGCCGGCGCCTTCGACGAACTGGAGCCCGACCGCGCCATCGCCTTCGCCGCAATCGAGTCGATGCTGGCGGTGGCCCATCGCGCCGCCGACGAGCGCCAGGCCGGCCAGAGCGGCCTGTTCGGCGAAGCCGAGGCCGCAGCGCCGATCCGGCCGCGCGCCGAAGCGTGGTCGGCCGCCGAGCGGCTCAGGCGCGAATACGAAGCGGTCGGCTTCTTCCTCTCCGGCCATCCGCTCGAAGCTTATGACGCGGCGCTGAAGCGGCTGCGTGCGACCCGCTGGAGCGATTTCGTCCGCGCCGTGCGCGGCGGCGCGACTTCGGCCCGGCTCGGCGCCAGCGTCATCGACCGCTACGAGCGGCGCACCAAGACCGGCAACAAGCTCGGCGTCATCCAGCTTTCCGACCCCAGCGGGCAGTACGAGGCGATCATCTTCCAGGAGGGCCTCGGCCAGTATCGCGACCTGCTCGAACGCGGCGCCGACGTGCTGGTGACGCTGCAGGCCAATGTCGAAGGCGAGGACGTGCGCGCCCGCATCATCCAGGTCGAGTCGCTGACCGAGGCCGCCGCCAAGGTGCAGAAGAGCCTGCGCGTGTTCGTGCGCGACGAAGCGCCGCTCGCTTCGATCGCCGAGCGGCTGCGCGGGCGCGGCGAAGGCGAAGTGTCGCTCATCGTCATGCTCGGGCCGAAGGAGGGCGAGGTCGAGATCCGCCTCCCCGGCCGCTACGCCGTCACCGGCGCGCTCGCCGGCGCGCTGAAGGCGGTGGCGGGCGTGGTGGCGGTGGAGCAGGTGTGATCCCCATCCCCCTTGCGGGGGAAGAGCCTGCCCTCCGGGCGTAGACCCGGGGGTGGACGGGCGAAGCCCGGCCGGATGAGGGCGGACGGCGTCGTCAAGTCTCGCCGTCAAGCGGGCGCGACTTTTGTCAAGTTTTGTCAAGAAACGTCAAGTTTTGTCAAGCTTTGTCAAGCTTTTGCTTGACGGCGCCTGTTGCAATTTCAAGGACTTAGCGCGCCAAGGCTTGACAATTGACAGTCGTCCGAAGCCCCCGACTCTGGCGCATCCTTTCCCCTCACGGCTAAAGCGTTCTGCATGCAGCCCGATCCGCCGTCATGGCCGTCCCCGGATCAAGTCCGGGGACGGCCATGACGCAAGAGGCGATTCCGATCAATCCCAATTCGCTCTAAACGCCAAGGCTTCGAAATGGCCACGAAGATAGAATAGCCGAAATTCGACAAATCCGAAAGAGATTGTCGGGGGCGGCGCGTTCGCGGTTCGCCCTGCCTGATCCGTGCTCGGCGTCAAGGTCGAGCCGCTGCGCGGTCGCTTTGCGAGCCTTGACCCCTGCGCGCGGCTCAGGCGGTTGGCTTCCATGATCTTTGGCGAGACGAGCCGGCCCGCGGGCCGGCTTCGCTCACCAAAGACCATGGAAGCAAAAACGCCGCATCGGACCGGCGCAGTCACCCCGAAGGGGGCGAAGCAGAGCGGAGCAGCCGCGTGAGCGGCTTGACGGCGCCGGGCCGATGCGGCCGCCGGGTGGGCGAATGCAACCGTTAGGATAGCGCCCGCCGCCCACCCGCCTCACCCCCGCGAGGCTTCGAGCGCGGCGAGATTCTTGCGCATCGTCACAGTGGTCTGATGCTCAGGCCCGAGGTGCGCCTCGCAAATTGCCAGTGCACGACGATACTGGGGCTCGGCCTCGGCGCGGCGGCTCGTATGCTCCAGAACGCCCGCGAGATTGTTGAGATCAATCGCCACCTTGGGATGGTCCGGTCCGTAGCTAGCCTCATCGATCGCCAGCGCACGACGAAAAAGCGGCTCAGCCTCGCTGAGCCGGTTCATCGAGTAAAGCAAACCCGCGAAATTGTTTAGAGTATTCGCCAAGTCGGAATGATCAGGCCCGTAGCTGGCCTCGTCGATCGCAAGCGCGCGCCGAAAGAGTGGCTCGGCTTCGGCGCGGCGACCTGTGTAGTGCAGCAAACTCGCGAGATTGTTGAGACGAGTAGCGACGAGCGGATGGCTGGGTCCGTAGTTCGCTTCGTCGATGGCCAGCGCACGGCGAAAGAGCGGCTCGGCCTCGGTGTGGCGCCTCGTGTCGTGAAGCAGCGTAGCTAAATTGTTGAGATCTCTTGCCACGTTGGGATGGTTCGGCCCGTAGCTTGCCTCGTCGATCTCTAGCGCGCGACGATAGAGTGGTTCGGCTTGGATATGGCGGTCTGAATAGTGGAGCAGACTAGCGAGAGTGTTGAGGCGGTTCGCCACAATGGGATGATACGGGCCGCGCGCCGCCTCGTCTATCGCGAGAGCGCGGCGACAGTGCGATTCGGCTTCGCTGAGCCGATTTGTCTTCTGAAGCAACCTTGCGAGATTGTTTAGATCTGTGGCCACCGCGGGATCGTCCGGCCCGTGGCACGCCTCGTGGATCGCCAAAGCGCGGCGAACGAGCGGCTCGGCCTCACCGAAGCGTCCCAAGTCTTGAAGCAAGTCCGCGAGGTTATTGAGACCTATCGCCACATTCGGATGATTCGGCCCGTAATTCGCCTCGCCGATCGCCAGTCCACGGCGAAAGAACGACTCGGCGTCCGCATAGCGCACCTTCTCCTTGAGAAGCATGCCAAGGTCATTGAAGAGCTTTGCCGTTGGCTCGGTAACGCCGGTTTCGTCTGCGTACTGCGCGATCGCTCGCGCGTGCGACGCGAGCGGATCGAGGACTGGCCAGCTTCGAACGTCCTGCGGATTTCCAACAAACGCCGCGTCGACCCACCCCAGCGCCTCCCGCAACGCCTGGCCGCGCCGAGCTTCGCTCATGCTTCGCCGCGCGAAATCCTGCACCAGCCGATGAACGGCGAAACCGTCCTGCGCCGCCTTGCCGGCCTCGACCGCCGCGCGCGAGACGAGCGAGTAGGCGAAGAGATTGGCGCGCGCCGCGCGGGCGTCGAAGCCCTCGGGATCGCCGGGCGCGGCGACGTCGAGCAGCGTGTCGGGGATCGGCTCGGGCGCAAGGAAGGCGAGGCGTTCGAGCAGGCGGCGGGCGTCAGGCGTCAGGCGGTCGACCGAGGTCGCCCAGGTCGCGGCGAGGCCCGTATCGTGGTCGTAGCTCATCAGCGTCTTGTCGAACCAGTCGAGCACGGTCGCGCGCTTGTCGCGCCACAGGCTGAGATAGCGCGCGAAGCCGATGCGCTC
>Ga0182030_10020943_pt1 | contig 12292 bp, 13 predicted proteins | sample 812S3MmetaG_FD_121299 | JGI IMG/M metagenome (GOLD analysis project Ga0182030, IMG submission 121299) | Permafrost microbial communities from Stordalen Mire, Sweden - 812S3M metaG (Illumina Assembly) | ecosystem: Environmental > Terrestrial > Soil > Wetlands > Permafrost | place: Sweden...
GACACCACAACGCATAACTCGCCACCCCCCAACCTGGTTCCAGATTTCACCGGGCAGCGTCCTTATGCCCCCCTGAAATCAACATCCGTCCAAGACGGGGTCAGCTATTTTGGACGGCAGTGAGTTCGTATCTATTGGGAGGCCCGCTTTTCGATCTGCTCGGTCGGATTACCGACGGCCATGTCGAGATTCCCCAGCGTGTTCTTCAAGTGTTCCCTAAGGACCTTTCCGCTCAGGATCTGGTGACCACACCCCTGTCATCGGGAAAGGAATCCCTAGCTACAGTTTCGAAGCGGCTTAGCAAGAGAACGCCGCACAACTTGCGCCAGCGACGGTGGCGCAAGCGATTGCGATCCGGCGTATCAGCTTGGTTAAAAACACGGTTCCGACTCCCGTTTGTTCCTAATGCTTGGGTTTCAAAACCACGATGCAGATTCCATCCCACACCTGATGGCCGAATCCGCTCGGCGGAAGGTTCAATAACGGCACAACACCGAGATTGCCGGGATCGAGTTGAAAGTGATTTTGGAGGTACTGGCGAACCATGAACGCGCGGCCTCGCGATTGCGCGAGTTGATTAGCTGTGCCGTCGACATCCGAATACCCTTCGATGACGATTGGACTTTCGACAACCGATTCACCGTAGTGGGCCAAGGCATCGCCCAATAGTGCCCTCCCGTGGGCAGAAAGCTCTTCGCCTCCGTTCGAATCATGCTGAAAGAGATCTGCACCAGAAAGCCATACGCGGTAGTTTGCCGTATTCATGAAGAGATGATCGTGCCGGTACTTGGCCGGAGCAAGGTGGGTGAGGTTATAGTAGCCACGACGAAGGAAGAAACCGCGCAGGAGGAAGTTGTGCTTCAGTGCCTCTGTCCCGTCCGCCGCATTGGTAGTCGCCGTATTTACGTTCGACAAAGACTCCCTTATATTCATCCCCGGCGTCATGCCATTCTCGTCCGGGACGGAAGCTTCCGCAATCGCTTGACGAATTTGCTGCGCGCTTGCGTCAATGTTCGATACCGCGCTCTTTACCCCAGTCATCGTTTCATCGATCTTTTGTGGGAACTGGCGAGATTGAATATCCGTCATCAGTCCGTTGGCCTGGTCCGAGAGTCGAGCGATATCCGCACTGGCCTGCTGAGCGTTTGTCATTGTCTTGCGGATTTGTGTTGCGAAGGACTGGTCCTGCATGAGCATTCCGATCGTGCCTCGTCCTTGCTTTATGCCAAGAACGACATCGTTCACGTTTGCCAGGACCGCGTTGGCGTTGTCCAGTGTCGGACCAAGTTGGCCGCCGGTCTTTTTCAAGATCCCATCAGCGTCCTTCACGGTATTGTCTACATCGCTGACCAGACCTTGACCTTGATCGAGCAGGCTAGAGATATCCATCGGCTCTTTGCTGGGAAGCAGAGTAAGAGGACCCGCGGCGGCCGCGTGGGAGCTTCCCGGATGAATGAGCAGAAATGTCTCACCGACTACTCCCTGGGTTCCGATTGTGGCGACAGAGTCGGTACGAACAAGTCCCTGGAGGCGGTCGACGATTCGCAGCTTAACTCGAAATCGGGCGGACGGCGAGCTCGGCACGGCAATATCGAGCACCTGACCCGCATCCATACCCGCCACCTGAACTTTGGATCCTTTTGACAGTCCGGCGAGGTTTGTAAAATCGGCGTAATAGTCGATATGTTGAGCGAAGGCTTCATGTCGATTGCCTATCAGGAAAAGACCGACAGTGAAAAGCACGAGCCCGGCCAATACGAAGAGCCCGACAATCAGATTCTTGTTCCGCATGTTCTAGTTCTCCGAAATCAACTTGCGTGCAGTTTCGTTTTCGCTTTGCTCAACTTCAGCAGCGGTCCCATGAGCCACGAGATCGCCTTTGTCAAAAACAGCGAACTGGTCTCCAACGCGTCTGGCGCCATGAACGTCATGGGTCACAACGATGACAGTTGTCTTGTGCTCACTCTTTTGTTGAATCAGCAGCTCGTCTATCTCTGCGGCGGTAATGCGATCGAGTCCGCTGCTCGGCTCATCCGCCAGTAGAATCTTTGGCTCAAGTACGAGCGCGCGAGCAAGGCCTGCCCGCTTGCGCATGCCGCCCGAGAGTTCAGAAGGCATTTTTCTTTTGTCATTGCTCAAGCCGACTTGGCCCAGGACCCTATCGATGATCGAATCGATTTCCTCTTGTGTCTTGTCCGTTAGCCGTTGGAGGGGCAGCGCCAGATTCTCATAGAGCGTCAACGAGTCAAAGAGCGCGGCATCCTGAAATAGAAACCCTATCTTACGGCGCACCTTGGAAAGGTCTGCCTCTTTCATGCGCGTAATCTCCTGCCGATCGACCCATATCTTTCCGTGGTCCGGCTTGAGGAGGGAAATCAGGAGCTTGAGAGTAACGCTTTTGCCTGTTCCGCTGCGGCCGAGAATACAGAGAGCCTGCCCTGCAGGGACTTCAAAGGAGACGTCGCGCAGCACCTGCTTGGGGCCGAACGACTTCGACACATGATCGAAGATCACCGCCGCCTTGGCTTCAATACTCATAGGGCGTTGTCCGGAAACAGGAAGAAGATGCACTTGATCAGCACCACGTCGGCGAGAATGATGAGCAACGAAGACGCCACGACGCTGTTCGTGGCGGCTTCGCCCACACCCTGAGCGCCTTTGTTGGTAGTGAATCCGAAGAAAGCAGAAACGGTTCCGATGATAAAGCCGAAGACCGCTGTTTTAAGCGTAGGAGGAATGAAGTTGGACCAAGCCATGTTTGCGAATGCGCGCACGATATAGAGATGGAATGAAATTCGCGATGCGGCGTATTCGGATAGGAATCCGCCAAGGAGCGCGGAGAAATCCATAAACAGCGTAAGCAGAGGCAACGCCAGCACGCATGCAACCACGCGGGGGACGACGAGGAATTTGAAGGAGTCGATGGAGAGTGATTCAATTCCATCAATCTGTTCCGTGGCACGCATGTTGGCGAGCACGGCGCCGATTCCCGAGCCGACTCGGCCTGCGAGCAGCAAGGCTGCAACCAGGGGGCCGATTTCGATGAAGAATGCGATTGCCTGAACAGATGGAATCATCGCTCCGGCACCGAACATGACCATTGTGCTGCGCGTGTGGAAGGTCATCACGGTTCCCAAGGCAAATCCGGATGCGAGTATCAGCGGCAGAGATTTGGAGCCGACTTCTGCAAGCTGTCGGCCGATTTGACCGGCTTCAAACGGGGGATGGAATAGATCGAAGATCACCCGGAAGCCGAATTGGCTTACCTTTCCGACGAATTCGATCAGTTTGATCAACCGATACACCTTTCTGATCTGTAGTTGGGCTCATCGAAAAATGAACCAAGTTTCGGTTTTTACAATGCGAAAAGGTAATGGCCCTCTCGGCATCGGCCTTCGACTCTGGCCGCCAAGAGAGGTTCGTACACGCAATCAATCCATTTCCCCCGAGAAAACATCCGACACACGGACACTGCGGCGGGCTTTACTTTGCTCGATCCTAGCGACGTAGGCGGACACAAAGAAGTGAGGACAGGCTAGCTAACAGTGAGGAGTTTGCCTTGGCCGAGAACGCAAGGAGGTGTGGCTTGCCATATCCCTGTAGAAGACTGGCAAACCTTGGTTCGCAAACGCGATGAAACAACACCCTAGTCACGGTGCTAGCGTAGGCCGCCGGAAATAAAGCCAGCTATCGACGTCTCCAAATTGGCATCCGCAGCCAAAGAACTTCCCTCAGGGGCTAAAGCCCTGTTGATGTGATTGGCGTTATCGGCACGACTGAAGTCGTGCCCTTTCACAAAACATACAAGACCGTTTTAGCGGCGGACACCACTAGCGCGTTGGGGAGGGTATCCTCGATCTCACCTTACTTGCGATCTCGTTGAACCGGGGGGTAAGTCGGATTGGATCGAACCTGGGATCCACTGCCAGCCACGGAAGCTCAGCTTCCCGGGCAGAATAGGCGGCAGACAGTGACGAAAGCGCAGCTTCAGTATTCCCCAGGGCGACAAAAACCAGTGCTTGCCTGTATCGGCTGAGAAGAGTTCCAGGAGCCAGGAGCTTAAACTCGTTCGCCATCTCTCTCGCACCGTCATCGCATTGCGCCAGGATTTCGATACTCCATCCGCACAGCGCCAAATCAGCTCCTGCATTGCGAAGGACGAGCCGGGCAAGTCTTCTGGCATCGTCAAGCCGTCCGAGCTGAGCATGAATCAACGCGAGGTACAGTTGGACCTCCAACGGCAGAGGCCCGAACCTGAGTGGCTCCGAGAAGACCTCGAGGGCTTCCTCGTAGCGACGGCTCGAATACAGGAATTTCGCGCACGCGCGCTTTTGCAGATAGGAAAAAGGATCGATCTGCTGCGCTCTTTGGAGGTGAGGCCATGCCTCATCGAACCGGCCCGACAAGGTCAGGAACACGGCATACTGGCGTGCGCTGCCTGCATGAAAACCCAATTCCATGGCACGCTTGAAAGCAGCCTCCGCGGCGCTCCAATCCCATTCAAGAGCCCGAACGCTCCCCATTGCCGCAAGAGACTGGTTCATCTGCGGATCGAGTTCGACCGCCCGTTCCGAGGCATTTCTGGCAAGCGAAACAATATCAGCCGAATGCGATAATCCGCGAAGAGCCAGCCAGCAATAACACTGCGCGATTCCGCTATGGGGCCGGGCATAACCGTAGGCGGCTTCTGCGACTTCGCGAAACTTCACCAGAGCCGTCCGAACTTCGGACTCGACTCCCTCTTCGAGAAGCGCCTCTGCCTTTAGCAATGAGGGGTACACCGCCAAAATCACCGGGCCCGCCGACGCCTCCGCGGTCCGGACGACAGATTGTTGAGGACGCACACGGTTGACAAGAGCGGAAGCAAACTGCTCCTGCACGGTAAAAATGGCCGATGGATCAGCCTCGGCATCAAATCGCTGCGACCAGAGTTGAAATCCGTCCGCATTCACCATTCTTGAAGTCACGCGAACCCGGTTTCCTTCCACCCGCACCGATCCCTCGAAGACAATCTGAACTCCGAGCCTTTGCGCCAGCGCTGGAATATCCGAAACCTGCGAAGCCAATTGCGCGATCGAACTGGTCGCAACTACACGACAGCCCTCGCACTGCATGAGTTCGTGCACCAGTTCATCCGTAATGCCTTGGGCGTATCTGGCGGCAAGCATCTGTCCGGAAGCATCGAGAAATGGAATGACCGCGACGGTGATTCCCGCCCCTTCGACGAAGACCTCTTCCGCAGCGGTTGCGGGCGCTATCTCCTGTCCGGAAACCGAAACCTTCGACCTGAACACGGGAATATAACTACCCGGTCGAAAATAGATGAAGATCGGATTGTTTTTTCCTTCGGACTCGTAATACTCCTTCAGTTTGGTCCGCAAGCGGCGAGCCTCGGTGCGAACGATGGAGTCCTGACTTGGATGGTAAGGAGGTTTGCGATCATACACCTCCGTACCGATCACATATTCCTTGAGTCCCTCGTCCGTACCGCTGATCGCGTGCTCCACCGCAAAGCGAAGAAAGCGGACAAGCCGATCCGATTGCGCGAAGATAGGACTCTGCAGGACGCGCGTAAGCTCCGCACGAACCAAATCCTCTGAAAACGAGCTGTCCTTCGCGTTATTCACTCTTCAATCGGCTCCAGACGCAGCATGATGAAACCATTATTAAACAGGCGCAGGGCGCACGCGCGTGGAAATTTACGGCAGCACGGGGTTTCCGTCACACAACGGCCTAATGATGCTAGGTCCTGATTCTCTACCGCAATCCTACCCGTTCCCACCGAAGTTCCTCCCTCATCACTGTTAGCTAACAGTTCCTTACGCTTCAGTTTTTCAAACTTCTGTCATTCTCACCTGAGCGAAGTCTGAGAGGTAATATGGTCGAGAATCATGGCAAGGTTCGAATACTTGCGGTCTTGTCCTCCGATATGGAGGGCGATATCCGGCGTCAGTTGAGCTTGCTTGATCTGTTTCCGACCTTTATCAACCGTGCCGATGAATTAGGGCATTTTGTACGGAACGGCGAGATTTACCAAGTCGCCCTCCTTCCGGCGCACCTTCCGGATATGGACTGGTGGACTATCTGGGGAGAGCTCGCACTACTCAACCGCAGACCCGCCATTTTGGTGTATGCACATACCGCGACTTTTCAGTTGTGGTCGGGAGTCTTGGAAGCAGGGGGATACGACGTCATTGTCGAGCCATTTACCCGCGAAAAGCTGAAAGAGGCTGTGCTGCGTGCCGCCGAAAGCTTTGAGCAGCAGCGCGATCTCGATAGCAGTGGGGATAGCGGCGAGTTGGAATGACTATGCGCGGGTGTCCTATCTTGTAGCCATCACAGTGAGCTAACCGTTACCTGCGCTGTATTTTCCTCGACAATCTGGCAAGCTTGCGACTAGGGCTACAAGAACAGGCGGCACGGTTCTCGATCCAGCAAACAGACAGGACTCTATGTTCAAGAAGATTGCCGTAGCGTACAACGAATCTCCAGAAGCTGAACACGCGTTGGTCAGCGCTATCCAACTTGCCAAATGCCTGGGCGCGGAATTGAGCACGATCACTGTCGCAGAGGAACTGCCTGCGTACACGGTCTTCGCCGGAGCTGCCGATCCGGCCCTATCGCGAATCCTTACGGACGATCGAAGAAGCATCTACGAAGCATTACAGGAAAAGGCTCGGGCAGCCGCTCAATCGCATGGTATCGAAGTCCAGAGTCACATCGTGGAGGGCCGCCAGGTCGAGGCTATCGTCCGTTTTCTGCGCACACATAAGGCTGACCTTCTGGTGATTGGACTTCATCAGCGGGATCTTTATCTGGCTCGCCTCTGGAGCACGGTGTACGAACTTGCGCAAGAGGCGCCATGCAGCGTACTGGGCGTTCATTAGTACGCATACATGTGAACCGAGACTGGGCTTGCGCCAGCCACCCATATGTCAGGAGCTATTGAAGAAATGTCAAAGCGAGCCGTTATCGTTCCAGTCATTACGTTGGGAGTGGCTGTAGTTATCCTCTTCACGATCAGGGGTTGCTGGACTTCGTGGGAGGGAGGAGGCAATGAGCAGCGTACAGACGATGCGTATGTACGCGCGGACATGACGCCTCTGAGCACGCGCGTCTCCGGAACCGTTCGCAAAGTTGAGATTGAGGATTTTGCTACGGTGAAGTCCGGTCAACTCCTCGTGCAGCTGGACGATGAAGATTATCAGGCCGTCCTTGCTGAAGCGCGCGCGGCCCTGGCTGGATCAGAGGCAGCTCTCGAAGACAACCAATCCTTGAAACGAATTCAGGACGCCAAAATTCAGAATGCTGAAACCGGTGTCGTGCAGGCGGCTGCTGCCATCAATGCGGCAAAGGCCGGGATTGCGGCTGTTCAATCCGATGTAGAGCGAACGGGACTGGAAAGAAAACGCCAGGAAGCCCTGGTGGCGTCAAGGGCTGCCACTCATCAGCAGGTAGAGTCGGCAATTGCGGATGCTGATCGCTTTACAGGTATGCTCGCCAGCCACCAGGCCGACCTGGAGCGCGCGCAGGCAGCTCTGGCAAGCAGCCGCAGTCTTCTTGAAGCCGAGAAGCGTCAACGTGCGGCCCTGGATGTCAAGGATAACTTGTACCGGGCGGACATTCAGGCGAAGCAGGCAGCTATCATCGTCGCCCAGGTCAATCTTGGTTACACGCGGATCAGCGCGCCCACAGCGGGCGCAGTAGGCGAGCGTCACGTGCAGGAAGGCCAGTTGGTTGCGCCCGGTATGCAGGTTGTCGATCTGGTCAAAGGCGATGTATGGATACAGGCTAACTACAAGGAAACGCAACTGACCAATATTCGGCAGGGAGACGTCGCCGACATCAAGGTCGACACCTTCCCGGGAGTTGTGCTCCACGGAAAGGTCATCGAGATTGCCCCGGCCAGTGGATCGCAATTTGCTTTGCTGCCACCGGACAACGCTACGGGCAACTACACAAAGATAGTGCAGAGGCTTCCCGTCAAGATAGCGCTCGACCCTGGACACCCTCTTCAAGGAAGGTTGCGTCCAGGGTTTTCCGTGGTGGTAACCATCCACACGTCCGGTAAAGCCGCCAAGGCGGAGGGGGCATCGTCTTGAATTCTCCTCTGGAACGGACCGCTCCTGCATCTTCTCCAACGTCTCCCACGCATTCGACGATGACGACTCATCCCTTGCTTGGCGTGTTCGGGGTGCTGCTTGGCGCGTCGATCGCGACCTGTACGGGACGTCTGATCAGCGTGGGATTGCTGGATATAAGAGGCGCTCTGCATCTGGGCGCGGATGAGGCCTCGTGGATCAACACCGCATTCAACGCGGCCATGATGTTTATCGGTCCCTTTTCCGTATATCTTGGAGGACTTCTCGGGGCGCGGCGCGTGCTCCTGGCCTGTGCTGCGTTGTTCACGCCGATCGCCATCCTGCTCCCATTCGCGCCCAACTTGCCGAGCCTGCTCGCTCTGCTGGTTCTCGCGGGATTAACAGCCGGAGCGTTTTATCCTCTAACCCTTTCCTTCGTTCTGCGCAATCTCCCCATGCGCTACGTGCTGTTGGGGATTGCCATGTACGCCATGGATATTTTGGTTACCACTACCTTCGCGACATCGCTCGAAGCATGGTTCACAGATCATCTCTCTTGGCGCTGGATCTTCTGGAACGGCGCTGCGTTGACGCCGGTGATGATGATCCTGGTTTACTTCGGAATACCATGGCAACCCTTGCCGCAGCCGAAGGAAGGGCAGCCGAAGCCCAATTGGAGAGGGTTTCTCTACGCCAGCTTCGGCTTTTCGCTCTTATACATTGCGCTTGACCAGGGCCAGCGTCTGGATTGGATGAACTCTGGCGCCATCGTAGGGCTGATCGCATCCGGCGTGTTGCTGCTTATGGGCACAGTGGTACGGCGGTTCAGGATGCCGAATCCTCTTATCAACTTCAAGTTTCTGGCGCGACGGAACACTCTGCTACTCGGAGCAGTCCTGATCTTCTTCCGCTTCGAGATGTTGGCCACAGTGGTCGCGATTCCGAGCTACCTCGCGTCTGTCCAAGGCTACCTCCCGCTGCAGACAGGGCCGGTGCTGTTAGAGGTTGCTCTGCCCCAGGCAATATGCGGCTTACTGGCGGTGTACCTGCTTAAATATGTCGACGCCCGGCTTATCGTTACAGCCGGCTTTGCCCTTGTCGCGCTTGCCTGCCTCATGAATGCCACTCTCTCTTCCGCGTGGTCGGGCAATAACTTCCGGCCCTCGCAAGCGGTCATGGCAATCGGTCTCGCCCTATCCTTCAACGGCATGGTCGGAGCCATCATCCTTGAGGTGATCAACACCGGCGCTCTCACTCGCCCCATCGATGTGTTGACGTTCGCAGGCTATTTCCAGACTCTTCGCCTGTTTGGGGGCGAAGTTGGAGCAGCGTTGATGCAACATTTCATCTCTGCGCGCGAACAGTTCCACTCGAACGTGTTGGGCCTGGGCGTCCAACTCGGCCAGTCGCCTTCCAACCAGAGGTTGTTAGCACTAAGTGCAGGCATGACGAGCCGTGCTCCCGGTTTGACCACCGCGATGGGACGAGCCGCCGAGATTCTAGGCCTGCAGGTCAGGCAACAGGCTTTCACACTCGCTATCACCGACGCCTTCCAACTGATTGCATGGTCCGTGGTGTGCTGTCTCGTCGTTGTCGCATGCATGCAGCCCATTCCCACTCAATACCGGCAAGTGGTGTCAGCACCATCCGGCTCTGTCTAACGACATCAGAGCACTCTGAAGGAATCGAATATGCAGCTACAGACAAAACAAGGCGCTTTATGTGGGATTTTATTGCCGACGCTCTTTTGCGCCGCGGGATTCCTTGGACAGCACGTAGCATGCGGCCAGGCCGGCGCCCCATCAGCCGCTCCGGTACCACTCACGCTATCGCAAGCCATTGATCTGGCACTCAAGCAAAATCGCAGCCTTCAACTCGCTCACCTGGCGGTTGTCGACAGTGAACACAAGAAGGAGATCGCCCGCTCTGCCTACTTCCCACACATCAAGAATGAATCGAGCCTGCTGCATGTGACCGAACTTGCAGGCGTCGAAATCCCCGCGGGCGCGTTCGGGGTTCCGCCAGCCACGGGAGCAGTTCCGTCTAAGAGCCTCTTCATCGGCCAGGGATCGGCTACAGCTTACACGAGCGGCACCGGCCTGACGCAGCCCCTGACACAGATGTTCAAGATTCATGAATCCAACCGTGCGGCCGCTAGCGACATCAACACGGCGAGGATCCAGGTTAATCGAACCGAAAATGAGATTGCTCTCAAGGTCCGCCAGCTCTACTACGGTCTGCTCATTGGACAGCTTAGACTGCAAGCGGCGACAGAAGAAGTAAACGCCAGCCAGGTGAAAAATCAGGAAAGCGCGGATGCGGTGGCCCAAGGACGCGCGCTCGAGGTTACCGCCCTTGAGAGCCGCGCGGCATTGCTCGATGCAAGACAAACCGCGTTGACGCAGCAATTGCAGATCCACGATCTTACTCTGGCTCTCAACGACCTCATCGGACTGCCGCTGGGCTCACGGCTCCAACTGGACGACGATACCTCGCCGGTATCCTCGGCGATCTCCAGCCGCGAGGAGTGCCTACGCATCGCCGAGGAGCAGAACACTGAAATCCGCGCAGCACGGCAGACGGTGATCAAAGCTAGAGCGGGTCTGGCGGCGGCAAAGGACGCATACATCCCCGATGTCACCGGACTTTCGCGTTACAGCTACCAGAGCGGCGTCCCGCTTCTAGTCCACAACTTCGGAACTTTGGGCTTCAATGTCAGTTACGACCTGTTCGACGGTGGACGCCGTACCGCAGAAATCAAGGACTCAAGGACATTGCTCTCAGAAGCACAACTCAGTCTCGCCAAGGCTACTGATGAAGTGACTGTACAAGTGGAAGCTGCCTACGACAAGGTGGAGCAATTGCAGAGCATGCTGGGTGTAGCGAAAGAGGCATTGGACGTGAGAACAGAAGCCGCCCGTTTGGCAGATCGCCAGTTTGAACAGAATGCCGCTCTTGCTTCCGCGCGCGAAGAGGCCTACGCACAAGTGGCGTCTGCCAAAGCGGCGTTTCTTGAAGCATCGCTCGGGCTGGCCTTGGCGCAGGCAGAACTCACACGTACAATCGGCCAGATTCCGCGATGACTCTGGAGGTGCACGAATCCCACTATGAACCCCGCAATCATAAGTGCCCGGGCTGCTCTCAGCGCTGGCTTAGCAGCATTGTCCTCGATAGTGGCGCCTTCGCAGTTAAGGAATTCTGGCCCGACATCAATCGGAGAATCTTTCGCCACGGCGACTAAGGATTGGCGGCGCGCCACGGTGGAATCATCTTGATGCCCAGTCGCGCCATTTCTTCTTCGGGATCGAGAGATTCAGTATTCAAGGGAAATTGCAGTGCTCTCCATGCCGCCAAGCCACCCTTCAGAATATGGATGCGCTGGATTCCGTGCTTCCGCATTGCGGCGGCCACACGGGCACTAACGAAGCTGTTCCTGGAGCGGCAGTAGAGCACCAGATCCAGACTTGCCGGCATCCAGAGATGCTTCTTACACCGAACCTGGAGCGGATCGAGCCGAACGGCCCCAGGAATGACAGCCACTCCCTGAGGTCGTCCTCAAAACGAAGCAGGTCGACGATCCCTATCGTTTCGCCTGCATCCATGCGCGACTTCAACTGTTCGGCTGTAATCTGCAGCGGTAGAATGAGCCTGACCATTCGCACCAGTTGGATCAGTTTCCATACAAAGAAGACTAGCATCCAGACACGTTAATTACGGAACATAGTGTCGGTGCAGCTTGCGATCTGCGTCCTGACGCGTGAATTTCCATTCTATCCCTCGTCCTGCGGCGTTGCGCTGCTGCTGCCACTGTCCAACTTCGCCTCAAGCAACTCCGCAGAGGCGATGCGCCGCCCGGTGCATTGCCGATCCATGATCCCGATTTCGATCTCGGCCATGTTCAACCAACTGGCGTGCTTGGGTGTGTAGTGAAATGCTACGCGCTCCAGCAGCAATGCTGCCGCCGGATGCACACCTTTCCTACGAAAACCATCCAGAACGACTCGATCCGATGTCGATAGTTGCAACTCGGCCTGCTTCATGGCGACATTCTGCATGTTTCGTTATTAAGATGTCAACACACTAGACCCCAAGAGCGCAGTCTTTTCCAATCGAAGGATGAGCCTGAAGGGGGCGAAGGTCGGGCGAAGTTTGGAAAGTCCTTTCTGTTCTGAATTTGGTTAGGTTATCAGTCGCAGTCGCGGCGGAGGGAA
>Ga0182030_10020944_pt1 | contig 12291 bp, 10 predicted proteins | sample 812S3MmetaG_FD_121299 | JGI IMG/M metagenome (GOLD analysis project Ga0182030, IMG submission 121299) | Permafrost microbial communities from Stordalen Mire, Sweden - 812S3M metaG (Illumina Assembly) | ecosystem: Environmental > Terrestrial > Soil > Wetlands > Permafrost | place: Sweden...
CACCACCCGTGCTTTGAACTGCGGACTGTGCTGTTTTCTCGTCGTCGTCATCGACCTCTCCTTGTCAACGACTCCGTCGAAATCTTAGCTTATTGCCTGGTCTGAAATCCCGGGACCACTATATACATCACCTGCGGCGTTCAGCCAGTTCAGGTATCGCTCCCTGCTTGTCTCCGCTACCATTGACTCGTGCCTACTCGACAACACGCCCCCCTGGACCCACGAGCTAAGACGTGCCCGAGCCTTCCCCTGGCTGAACGCTCCCGTACCCTTGCCTCGATCGGGCGAATCGGCAGCCTATCGACCCATTCCCAACGCTTCCCAGGCTTGCCGTTCGGCTCGATGACGCCGTTTGCAATAGACGCCGATGGCCGTCCCATTTTCTTCGTCAGCAGCATGGCGATGCACACCCCCTCCGGAAGGACGGGGGCTAAACGACTTTGGGTACTCATTCCGCCTTCCTGACCATCACACTTCTGCGAGATCTTCCCTTCCGTTCGGATCATCTCCGACGGGTTTGTTGGGCGACCTCAATGAGGTTGATGCCCCTTGACCACGGGACGCCGCCCCACTGGTAGCGTAGTGGTCCAGCGCTTCATTTGAACAAACTACCGCTTTTCGAGCGACACGCGATTGTCTACCTATGCAGAGCCAAGCCCATGAACGAGAAGTCGCCGACTCACCGAAGTGGCTGCTTTTGGTCGAGTCACGCGCCACTCGGAGATCGAGCGCTCTACCCACTTTGGCGGGAAACGCTCATTTCGCCCATTAACCGATCGGCTCAACAGCGGTCTACAATGGCTCAAGGGGGCGAAAATGCCGGCAGCCCATGATTCACTCCTGGAGCGAATCATGATCAATGCTGACGTGCGGTTCGGGAAGCCGTGCATTCGCGGCCACAGGATCACTGTTCAAGAGATTCTGGAGTGGCTCTCGGGTGGCGCATCCCAGGAGCAAATCCTGGCCGATTATCCCCAACTCGAACCGGATGACTTGCTCGCCGTATACGCTTATGCCGCCGAATTGGCTTCGGGGAACCAAGTCTCCAGAGGATGAAACTCCTCTTTGATGAAAGCCTATCGCCGATGCTGGTTCTGCTGTTGCGAGACCTATTCCCCGAATCCGAAAGCGCATTCGAAATGGGCTTGCCGGTGTCGGCGACCGCCGGATCCTGGACTACGCCGCCGCTCGCGACTTCATCCTGGTCTCGACAGACAGCGATTTCGAATCTCTGGTTCGGCAGATCCCCGGCGCGAAGATCGTCATTCTCCGTTCTTGCGATTATCCAACCGGCCTTGCGGCCGACGTGCTTCGGCGCCATGCGATCCGTATCGCTGAGTTGTCCAGCTCCGGGGATGGTTTGATCATTCTTGACAGGTAGCTTCTGGCATTCGGCGCTACCGCCGCACCCGCCGCTTCCGCTCCGCCGCGCGCACCTGCAGTTCGTCCATGCCGAAATAGTGCGCTACCTCATGCCACACCGTGTCCGCCACCAGCCGTGGGAGATCCTCGGGACTCCGCGCCAGCCGCTCGTGAGGCCCTTGGAATATCGTGATCTTGTCAGGCATGGCGAAGGACTCGAACACGCTCCGCTGGGTCAATGGGCGACCTTCGTAGAGTCCCAGCAGAGTGCTGCCCGGCGGCACCCGGCCGCGCGCCAGTTGCGCCGCGCCCGGCTCGGGCTCCACAATCAGCGCGACATTCTTCAGGCGCTTGCGGAAGCGCGCGGGAATGCGGGCGTAAGCCGCCGTCACCAGGCGGTCGAACTCGTGGGGACTCATGCCACTTGTTATTCTAAGTCTTGGCTGAAAACAAACCGAAACGCATCGTAGTCGCCATCGACGGCCCGGCCGGCGCCGGCAAGAGCACCATCGCCAGGCGTCTGGCCGACCGGCTGGGCTTCACCTACATCGACACCGGCGCCATGTATCGCGCCGTCGCCCTATGGGCCGTCCGGCAGGCCGTGGACTTCGGCGATTCCCACCGCATGGAACAGCTCGCCCTCGCGTCCCAGATCGAGCTCGCCCCGGGACGTATCCAGCTCAATAGCGAGGATGTGACCGCGGCCATCCGCACGCCCGAGGTTACCAACGGCGCCTCCAGGATCGCCGTGATCCCCGGCGTGCGGCGCGCCATGGTGGCCAAACAGCGCGAAATCGGGCAAAAGGTCAGCGTGGTGATGGAAGGCCGCGACATCGGCACCGTGGTCTTCCCGGATGCCGATCTCAAAGTATTCCTGGACGCCAGCGTCGAAGAGCGGGTCCGCCGGCGTCTGCTGGAATCGCGGGCCAAGGGCGTCGAGACTTCCGAGAGCGTGCTGGCGGCGCAGATGAAGGAGCGCGACCAGCGCGATAGCACCCGCGCCGACGCGCCTCTGGCACAGGCGCCGGACGCCGTCTATCTGGATTCCACGCATCTCAGCGAGGACGAAGTGGCGGAGGCCATCCTGAAGATGCTGCGCGCCCGCGTCACCAACGGGAAGGAGTACCAGAGCCATGAGTGACTTCGAGGATTTGCTCGTCATGAAATTCGGCGGCACCAGTATGGGCTCGGCCGAACGCATGCGTGTGGCCGCGCGCATCGTGCAGCAGGAACAGGCGAAGCGTCCCGTGGTGGTGGTGGTTTCGGCCATGTCGAAAATCACCGACCTGCTGCTGGACGCCATGCGGCATGCCGAATCCGGCAACCGCGCCGCGGTGGAGGCCAACCTGGCGAACTTGCGCAGCCGTCATGAAGAGACCTGCCGCGACCTGCTCCCGGAGGCCAGCCAGCCCAAAGTGACCGCCCGCATGGCCGAGCTGATCGGAGAGTTCGAGCGCATCGTGAACGGCATGGCCATGCTGGGCGACCGTCCGCCGCGCTCCGTGGATGAAGCCGTGGTCACCGGCGAATGGCTCTCGGCTACGTTGTTTGCCGAATACCTGGCGGTAACCGGCACGCCGGCCGAAGCCGTGAATGCCCGCGACGTGGTGGTGACCGACGCCATGTTCGGCAACGCGTCGCCGCTGATGGAGCCCACCGGCGAGAAGGCGCGCGCGCGTCTGCTTCCCCTGCTGAAACAGGGGACGCTGCCCATAGTCACCGGTTTCAACGGCGCCACCGCCGATGGCCGTCCAACCACCTTGGGCCGCGGCGGCTCCGATTTTTCGGCGTCGATTCTGGCGGCTGCCTTGGATGCCACGGAACTGTGGATCTGGACCGACGTGGATGGCATTATGAGCGCCGACCCGCGGCTGGTGCCGGACGCCCAGGTATTGGACGCCATCACGTACGCGGAAGCGGCGGAACTGGCCTACAACGGCGCGAAGGTGCTGCACCCCCGGACGCTGGCGCCACTGGTGGATAAGAACATTCCGGTGTGGAGCAAGAACAGCTTCGCCACGGAAAAGCCGGGGACGAAGATCGTGCCCACGGTTCCTTCGGTGGCCGGCGGCGCGCGCGCGGTAGCGTCCATGAATAAGGTGGCGCTGGTGGCGCTGGAGCCGGCCAGTCCGGAACTGAACGGCGTGCAGGTGATGGCGCGGGCTCTCGATGCGGTGGCGCGCGCCAACGTGGAACTGCTATTGCTCTCCAGTTCGAGCTACCGGCAGAATTTCTGTTTCCTGGTGCGCGAAGAGGAGTTGGCAAAGACGCTGGAAGCCCTGGAAGCGGCGCTGGTGCTGGAGCTGGCGCATCATTATTTGAAACCCATCCACGTGGACCGGGATGTGGGGCTGCTGGCTGCGGTCGGCGAGGACATGCAGGGCAAGCCGGGCTTGGCGGGCCGCATTTTCACGGCGATTTCGCGGGCGCACGTGAACGTGATCGCCATCGCGCAAGGCTCGAGCGAGTTGACGATTGCGGTGGTGGTGCGGCGGGCCGGGCTGGAAAACGCGGTCCGCGCGGTGCATGCCGAATGCGGTCTGGGCGTGCGCCCGCCCTCGCCCGTGTTCCCGTACCGGCCGGGGACGAATCAGTTGGAATGAGCCGGGGCAAGCCAGGAAAGCATGCCCCACTCGGGCGTCCGCGGGTGCCTAAACAGTTTCGGGATTTTGGTTAGGAACCGCTTGCTGGCGCGCGCGGCTCAGAATGGCGTCTCAATGCTTGTAAGTGTTTACAGAGCCGCGACCGCGAGGGAGCGGTCGTTCAGAGACGTGCCCCCCGAAACCGTGTAAGCACCCGGCGTCCGCAGCAGTCCTCCAACATGGCCTATACTGGTATTTCCCCTTGTTTTGACGACAGGAGTTCGCACGTAAATGTTTGATCTGTTCCGTAATCGAGAGAAAACCAAAAAATATCTCATGGGCGGTATCCTGCTCATGGTTTCGGCGTCCATGTTGCTGTACCTGGTTCCGAACTATAACACCGGTTCGAACGCCAGCGACGTGATCGTGGCCAAGATCGGCGACACTGAGATCACCGAGGCGGAAGCTCGCCGGTTGATCCAGGCACAAACCAGGGGCCGTCAGATCCCCGCCGAAATCATCCCCAACTATGTGCCCCAGATCATCGACCAGATGATCACCGACCGCGCCATGGAGTACGAAGCCCGCAAGCTCGGTATGCAAGTGTCCGACCAGGACATCGCGGACGACCTTCGCACGAACTATGGCGGTCTCTTCCAGGACGGCAAATTTGTGGGCAAAGACGTCTACGCCTCCATGTTGGCGCAGCAGGGCGTGACCATCGACGAATTCGAATCGGAACTGAGACGCAACATGTTGATCGGCAAGCTGCGCGAGGTGGCCATCGAAGGCTCCGTCGTCACCCCCGCGGAGATCGAACAGGAATATCGCAAGAAGAACGACCAAATCCAGCTCCAGTACGTGAAGGTGTCGCCGGACAAGTACAAGAAGGACGCCGAGCCGACGCAGGAGGAGATGCAGCAGTTCTTCAAGACCAACTCCGCCCGCTATACGGACCCGGAACAGAAGAACCTGGTCCTGCTGGTGGCCGATGGAGCCAAAATCGAACAGGGTCTCAACCCCACGGACGCGGATTTACAGGCGGCCTACAACCAGAACCAGGCCAATTACCGCCTTCCGGAGCGCATCCACGAGCGCCATATCCTTTTGATGACCCAGGGCAAACCGGCCGCCGACGAAGCCAAGATCAAGGCTAAGGCGGAAGACCTGGTGAAGCAACTCCGCGCGGGCGCCGACTTCGCCGAACTGGCCAAAAAGTACTCCGACGACAACCAGGGCCCCACCGGCGGGTCGGCCGCTAAGGGCGGTGATCTGGATTGGGTGACTCGCGGGCAGATGGTGGCGGAATTCGAGAAGGCTTCCTTCTCGCTCAAACCGATGGTCATCAGCGATCCCGTGAAGACCCAGTATGGATACCATATCATTCAGGTTCTGGCCCACGAAGACGCGCGTTTGAAGCCTTTCGCGGAAGTGAAGGACGATATCGCCAAACAGTGGAAGCAGTTGCGCGTCAACGAGATCATGCAGAAGGTCTCCGACAAGGCGCAGGCGGCGCTGCAGAAGGACCCGGATCATCCCGAGAAAGTGGCCGCCGACATGGGCATGGAAGTGGTGCGTGCCGACGGCGTCGCGCCGGGACAGGCGGTGCCCGGAGTGGGAGTCAGCACGGACCTCGACCAGGCTATCGCGAGTCTGAAAAAGGGTGAAGTATCGCAAGCGGTTTCGCCCGCCGCCAATAAGATTGTGGTGGCCGAGGTGACCGGTATAGTTCCGGCGCACCCGGCCACGTTCGACGAAGTCAAGACCAAGATTCACGACGCCATGGTGAGCAGCAAGCTTTCGCGACTGGTGCAGGAGAAGGCGAAGGAACTGGTGGATTCCGCCAAAGCGAATGGCGGAGACCTCGCCAAGGCTGCCAAGGCCATGGGGCTGGAAGTCAAGACCACGGAACTGTTCAAGCGAGCGGCGACCGTGGAGGGCCTGGGGTCGGCCAACTATTTCGATGACGCTTTCAAGAGTCCGGCCGGCGCCGTGCTCAACCCGGTTCCCATGCCGGACGCGACGGTGGTGGCCAAGGTGGCGCAACACGCTGAAGCCGACATGTCGAAACTGCCGGAGGAGCGCGGACGGATCGTCGAGTCCCTGAAGGGAGACAGGGCGCGCGAACGCAACACCATATTCGAAATCGGCCTGGTGGAGCGATTGACGAAAGATGGCGTAGTCAAGTTGCACCCCGATGTAGTGACGCGCATCATTGGGAGCTTCCACACGGGCAGCTAACGAATGGTGCACACGATCATCGATTTCCTCCGGTCGCTGTACAACCCGGACAAACTGATTCAGCTTCTGGGTATGCTGCTCTCCAGTTGGCCGGGATGTGCCGCGTTGTTCGGTCTCGTCTTTTCCGAAACCGGCCTGCTGGTTGGGATCGTCGTACCCGGAGACTCCCTGCTGTTTACGGTGGGAGTAGTCGTCGGAGCGGGCCACTCGAATATCGCGCTGGTAAACGCCGTGCTCATGCTGGCGGCCATCGTTGGAGATTCCACGGGCTACCTACTGGGCCGGCAAACCGGTCCACGCATCTTTACCCGCAAGGATTCGCTCTTCTTCAAACAGGAGTATGTGTCCCGCACCCAGGCATTCTATGAGCGGTATGGCGGAAAGACGATTCTCATCGCGCGATTCCTGCCGGTTGTGCGGAGTTTCGCCGCGTTCATGGCCGGTGTTGGCCGGATGCCTTATTTGCGATTCCTGCCATTCAGCGTGTGCGGCGGCGTGGGCTCGGTGTTCCTATTGACGATGTTGGGCTATGAACTGGGTGGTACGCCCTTCGTCAAACATTATTTCGACAAGGTGATCCTGGCGATCGTTTTCCTCTCGCTGCTGCCCACCCTGATTGAAGTAGTGAAGGCGCGCCGTCGCACCTGAACTACAGAACTCCTGAAGTCGTGGAATTTGCAGTGAGCCCGCAGGTGGGGCAGGTGGTGCTCGCCTGCGCTCGATCCTATTCAAGCAGCGCGCCTGATTCAGCGCGGGCGGGCAGGCGGCACCGCCTGCCCCACCTGCCATTTCCCCCGCCAGACTGAAATTCAGAACTCGTGATGTCGGCCGGGGATTTCGGATAGTTGGGGAAATTGACCTGAGCCGTGACGTGGCGCAGACACTCGTGTCTGCGGCGCCGAGACTCTTCTCGGCGCTCCGGGACGGTGGATGCCGCTCGCCAAGAGGGTCGAGATGAGTCTCGACCCAGCAGGCAGGAGTGCCAGCGCCACGAAAACGGGCTCATCCCAAATTCCACGACGTCAGGAGTTCTGAAATTCCGGGGCGACATCAGGAGTTCTGAACTATTGCAAATTGCAATCAGATGGACATTTCAGGCACTCCCCCAGTCCCCGGTTGTTACCGTTTGCCGCCGCCGAACCGCCCGTGGTATAGTTGGAGCGCGTTTGATAGCTTCCGCGAATCCGGCAGATCGTCTCCTTGAGCGACGGCACCGTCGTCCCGCATGCGTTTCGTCACCGATGAGCCCGCTTTCAAATTGTCAGGAGGATTGAGTGAAGAACATATTTGTGGGCAACCTCGACTTCAACGTTACGGAAGAAGCCGTGCGCAGCCTGTTCGAGCGGTACGGGCAAGTGAACAGCGCACGTATTATGACGGATCGCGACACCGGCCGCTCGCGCGGGTTCGCGTTTGTCGAAATGGAAAACGAAGGGGAAGCGGATCAGGCGATTTCCGCTCTCAATGGCTATACAATGGACGGCCGGGCGCTGAATGTGAATGAGGCGCGGCCCAAGCCGGACCGTGGTTTCGGTGGCGGTGGTGGCGGTCGCGGCGGCGGCGGCTTCGGCGGTGGTGGTGGCGGCGGACGGCCCGGTGGCGGCGGCGGTGGTGGTGGCCGGCGTCCCGGCGGTGGGGGCGGCGGGGGCGGCGGACGCCGCGAACCTCGCTGGTAAGTATTAGTTAAGTCATCGAAGACAGGGGTCGAGAGCCGTTCGGCGCTCGACCCCTGTCTTTTTCTACCCGCCCCGCGTTCCATTCTCCAGAAACGCGCGCAGGCGATGGCTGCGGCTGGGATGCCGCAGTTTGCGCAGTGCCTTGGCCTCGATCTGCCGGATTCTCTCGCGCGTCACCGCGAAATTCTGCCCCACTTCCTCCAGCGTGTGTTCGCTGCCGTCTTCCAACCCGAACCGCATTTTGATGATCTTCTCTTCGCGCGGCGTGAGCGTCTTCAGTACCTGCGCGGTCTGCTCCCGCAAATTCAGATTGATCACCGCGTCCGACGGTGAGATGCCATTCTGATCCACGATGAAATCGCCCAGGTGCGACTCTTCCTCTTCGCCGATAGGCGTCTCCAGGGAGATCGGCTCCTGCGCCACGCGTAGAACCTTGCGCACCTTGTGGACCGGTAGCTGCAGCCGTTTGGCCAGTTCCTCATTTGTCGGCTCGCGGCCCAGTTCCTGCACCATCTGCCGGGACGTCCGGATCAGCTTGTTAATCGTCTCGATCATGTGGACCGGGATGCGAATGGTGCGCGCCTGGTCGGCAATGGCGCGCGTGATGGCCTGGCGTACCCACCACGTGGCATACGTGGAGAACTTATAACCGCGCCGGTACTCGAACTTGTCCACCGCCTTCATCAAACCGATGTTGCCTTCCTGGATCAGGTCGAGGAATTGCAGGCCGCGATTGGTGTAACGCTTGGCGATGCTCACTACCAGGCGCAGGTTGGCCTCGATCAGTTCCCGTTTGGCCGCCTCGGCTTCCTCGTGGGACCGGGTGATGATCTCCAGCGTGCGCCGCAATTCGGCCGCCGACGCCCCGAAATCCTCCTCCAGTTGCTGCAGACGCTGGCCGTGGGTGCGCTGCTCCTTGCGCAGTTCCCTCATCCCCTCCACGCGTCCGCCGGACCATGTCTCCAGCTTCTTTTGAATGCGCGTGACTTCGCGCTCCAGGGGCTTCAGCTCTTCCACCGCCGCACGGATGCGGTCGATCAGGTGGCGGATCACCGGGCTCTGGAATTTCACCGCCCGCATCAGCCGGGACGTGCGGATCACCAGCCGGCCCAATTCCCACAGTTGCCGCCGGTACTGCTTGGGCTTCATGGCGCGCGGGATTGCCTGCAGCTTCTGGCGGCATTGCAGAATCTTGCGATAGTGGCGGGCGATCTCATCAATGGCCAGCGTAAATTCCTGGCGCTTCTCTTCCACCAGTTCGTCGGTCAGAACGGGATCGGCAATCTGGATGACGTCGCGCGCGGAGATGGTATCGCGGGCCATCTCGTCCGCCATCGCGATGATTTCCTGAATCACCAGGGGCGCGCGCGAGAGGGATTTCAGCACGGTGCTCTGGCCGCGCTCGATGCGCCGCGCGATCTCTACTTCGCCTTCGCGGGTGAGCAGCGGGACGGTACCCATTTCCCGCAGGTACATGCGCACCGGGTCGTTGACTTTTTCGCCGATGCCGGCAGGCAGATCGAGGTCCAGCAGTTCCTCGGCTTCATCGATCTTCTTGTCGAAATCCTTGGGTTCTTCGAGAATCTCGATGCCGGCGGTATCCAGCCCCGCGAGGACGTCATCGAGTTCGGCGCCGCCCGGCAGGTCTCCAGGCAGAACTTCGCTTACGTCGTCGTATAAGACGTAGCCCTTCTCTTTACCCAATTGCACGAGCTTCTGAAGCCCGTCGTATTTGTCCTCAAACGCCACTGCAGCCCCGTACTCCCGGTGGGAGAAGAATCCAGATCATTGTACACCACGGCGCGCCGCCGAATTGTGGTAAGCGATCGCTAACCGGAACGGCCCGGCCGCCGCTCCGCCTTCTGCAACTCGCCGGCCAGGCGAAGCGCCTCAGCCAAATTGCCGGCCCGCTCCGCTTCCTTGATGCGCTTCTTCATTTCCTGACGCTGGAGCAGACCGTCGGAGCGCCGCAAACTGTCCACGCATTGCACGCCGTACTCCAGTGTGAAATCGTAGCCTGCTCCGTCCGCCGACAGCACCGCGATCGCCAACCGGCTTTGGTCCTCCTCCTCCAGGCGGCTGTTCACGGCATCGAAAGCGATCGGCTCGCCGGCGGCGTGAAGCGCCACAATTGCCTGAAAGATCCGCCGCATCGATACGCGCTGCAGGATTTCGATTTGCGGCAGTTGGCTCAGCAATTCATCGCGGCCCTCGATATCGGAAAGCAGAACGCTTAATAGTCCCTTTTCATCGGGGCGGACCGTTTCCGCCGGTTGCTGCATGGGCCGCTCGTTGCGGTCGGCCACCGACTTCTTGAACGCGTCCAGCACCGTCCCCTGATTGGCCTGATCGACGCCCACATAGCCCGCCACTTCGATGGCCACCTGCATGCGCTCCAGCTTATCGGGAATGCGCTGCACCGCCGGCACCAGGTACTTCAACACGGCGACCTTGCCTTCGGTGGTGCGCAGATCGTACTGCGAACGCGCCCGGTCCGCCAGCCAATGGAAGTAGCCCTTAGCGGCATCCAGCCGCGCCCGGTAAGCCTCCGCGCCGCGCTCCTTGCAATACTCGTCGGGGTCCAGGCCGCCATCCAGTTCCACGATGCGGACCTGCAGGCCCTCTTCCAGCAGCAATTGAATCGACCGCTCCGCGGCTTTCGCGCCGGCAGCGTCGGGGTCGAAGTTCACTACGATCTTATCGGTATGCCGCTTGAGCGCGCGCACCTGGTCCGCAGTGAGCGCAGTCCCGCAACTTGCCACCACGCCCCGGAATTCCGCGGCCGTGACTCCGATGGCGTCCATGTAGCCTTCCACCAAAACCACGCGATCTTCCTTGCGAATCGCCTCCTTTGCCCGGTGTAGATTGAAGAGCACCTTGCTCTTTTTATATATCGGCGTTTCAGGAGAATTTAAGTACTTGGGAATATCCTCATCCGTCAGTCCGCGTCCGCCGAAGCCGATCGTCTTGCCCATTTCGTTGTGGATGGGAAACATCAGGCGGCCGCGGAAGTAATCGTAGAAGCTGCCGTCCGCCTCGCGCTTGCGCACCAATCCCGATTGCTCGATTTGCGCGGCGGTGAAATTGCGCTGCTCCAGCAGACGCAGCAGCGCGCGCCCGGAACGGTCGGAGAAGCCCAACCCGAATTGCTCGATGGTTTCCGGTTTGACGCCGCGGCGGGCCAGGTATCCGCGCGCCGCCTCGCCCATCGACCCGCGAAGATTGGCGCGAAAACTCTCCCCCGCGATCTCGTGCATCTGAAACACCGCCTCGCGCAGCCGCGACTCGTCATCGGCGTACTGCGCGCGCTTGGGCATGGGGATGCCATTGCGCTCGGCCAGTTCCTTCAGGGCTTCAAAAAACGTCAGGCCTTCCAGTTCCATGACGAACTTCAGTACGTCGCCCTTGGCCTGACAGCCGAAACAGTAGTAAAACTGCTTGGTGGCGGAAACCGAAAAGGAGGGAGTCTTTTCGGTGTGGAAAGGACACAGACCCTGATAGTTATTGGCGCCGGCCTTCTTGAGCCGCACCCGTTCCCCGATGACGGAGACGATATCGACGCGGGATTTAAGCTCCTGGGCGAAGTCCATGACGTTCTTCTGGTCTATTATCCCGCACGCATCCGATCCACCGCGGTAAACAGCCCGATCCTAACCATTGATAGCTTGATCCGCGTGAGAGGGCTCACGATACACTCTTGCCATGTTGGGGAGGATTTTCGACCAGCTCACACCCTATGCCCGGGTAGTGACGGCCGTCACGCCGTTCCTGGGCGCCATCGTTTTACGGCTGATTTTCGGCAAGAACAGGGTGACGCGCGCGCTTCTGTCGGTGAGCACCATCTGGTTTGCCGCCAACGTCTTTATGGCGCCCTATTCTTACGGCATGCGGCAGGACCTGGTAAACCTGCAACGCGCCGTCTTCCGCTGAGCTTCCCGGCGGCCGCGTCGGCGTTTTCGGGACAACGGGCGGAACCCGCTCCGTTACCGTCGCGGCTCGGTAACGAAGTCCCGTGGAATCACCGCGGCGTTTTCCGAGCCGCGCGCGCCAGCAAGCGGTTTTTACCATGCGGAGGAGCAGCAACGCTCCCTTTTATCGTCTCGGCTCGGAAACGGTCGCATTGATTTCGCAAGAGTTGCCTCAGAACTCCTGATGTCGCCCCGCAATTTCAAACTGGCGGGGAAAATGGGCTCAGCCATTCCTTTCGATGGCGAGAGCTTCGCGGGTGGGCTCACTGCAAATTCCACGACATCAGGAGTTCTGTACCTAGCCCGGCTCAGAGGGCACCCCGCAAGCAATCGCCGATTTCCCGAAACGCTGCCCCCCCCCCCCCAAAGCGAGGAAGCTCGCAATCCGCTACAATGACCATATAAAGGAGGCCGTATGGAACCCGCTGGCATTCAAGCCGCCGGTATGTTCGGCCTGGGCGG
>Ga0182030_10020945_pt1 | contig 12290 bp, 9 predicted proteins | sample 812S3MmetaG_FD_121299 | JGI IMG/M metagenome (GOLD analysis project Ga0182030, IMG submission 121299) | Permafrost microbial communities from Stordalen Mire, Sweden - 812S3M metaG (Illumina Assembly) | ecosystem: Environmental > Terrestrial > Soil > Wetlands > Permafrost | place: Sweden...
CGGTGAGAAGATGATGCCGGCGAGGAAATCGACCTTGTCGCCCACGACGAGCTCTTGCGCTTGGCGCCGGGCCACTTCGGGTTGCGGCCCGGTATCGTCGCGCCGGATGACGACAACTTTGCGTCCGGCAACCGTATCGCCGTGCTGCGCGATCCAGGCGTTGATGGCCGCATCGGCGACGCGCGATGCGGCGGCGGTCGAGCCGGAGTAGCTCGTGATGAAGCCGATTTTGAGCGGCGGTTGATCGGCGCCGGCCCTGCCGCCGGCGACGCTCGTAACGGCGATGACCGAAACCACGAGCGCTAGCGTGATAGAACGTCGACTCATCGAAGCATCCTCGAAGGGGCGGTACGGGCCCCTTCACGACGCGCTAGTGGACTCCCGCGTACCCCCGGCGAAGCGCTCCGCTCATGAAGCGTAATCCCGACCGGATCCTCGTCACGCATGCCGGCGCGCTCCCGCGCTCGGAGGAGCTGCGCGATCTGATCTTTGCCCGTGCCGACGGCAAGCCGTACGATGCGGCAGCGCTCTCCGCAATGCTCCGGCGCGACGTGGCCGCCGTCGTGAAGAAGCAAATCGCCTGCGGCATCGACGTGGTCAACGACGGCGAACTGGGCAAGACCAACTTCACCAACTACGTGCGCGAGCGCGTCTCGGGCTTCGAGCATCGCGAGCGGACGCCCGGCGAATACCGCACGCAGCACAGCATTTCGGCGCGCGACGAGATGGAGTTCGCGGAGTACTTCAAACAGGTCGGCGGCGGCTTCCGCAATCGCAGCCCGCGCTTGCACCTGGTGTGCAATCAAGAGCTGCGCTACGTCGGCCAGGCGGCGCTCGATGAGGATCTGGCCAATTTCCGCGCGGCGCTCGAGGGCGTCGACGTGGCGGGCGCGTTTCTCAACGCCAACACGCCCGGGACGATCGAGCACTGGCTGAGCAACGAGCACTACCCGGACGAAGAAGCGTTCCTCTATGCGATCGCCGAGTGCATGCGGGTCGAATACAACGCGATCGTCGCGGCCGGCTTCGACCTGCACGTGGATAATCCGGACTTACCGGATGCCTGGCAGATGTACCCCGACATGACCGTCGCGGAATACCGCGACTACGCCAAGCTGCGCGTCGCGGTGCTCAACCACGCGCTGCGCGACATCCCGCGCGAGAAAGTGACGCTGCACTGCTGCTGGGGCAGCTTTCACGGCCCGCACAAGTTCGACATCCCGCTCGAACACATCGCCGATATCATCTTCAGCGTGAAGGCCGGCCGCTATTCGATCGAGGCCTCGAACCCGGCGCACGAACACGAGTGGAGCGTCTTCAAAGACGTGAAGATCCCCGACGGCGCGATGCTCATTCCGGGCGTGGTCGGTCACTGCACGAACTTCATCGAAAATCCACGCCTGGTCGCGGAGCGGCTCGAGCGCTACGCGAACCTCGTCGGCAAGGAGAACGTCATGGCGGGCACGGATTGCGGTATCGGCCCCCGCGTGGGTCATGAAAACATCTGCTGGGCGAAATTCGAGTCGATGCGAGACGGCGCGAAATTGGCGACCAGCGCCCTCTGGAGGCGTAATGCTCACGCCGAAAGAGAACGAACGGCTCACGCTCACCGGTCCCGGCACGCCGTGCGGCGACTTGCTGCGCCGCTACTGGCAACCCGTTGCGCTCTCGAGCGAGCTGCGGCCGTTCGCACCGATCCCAACCAAACTCATGGGCGAAGATCTGGTGCTCTTTCGCGACGACGACGGCCAGCCGGGACTGCTCGGCCGCACCTGCCCGCACCGCGGCGTCGATCTCAGCTTCGGCCGCTGTGAAGACGGCGGACTGCGTTGCGTGTACCACGGCTGGCTCTTCGCGCGTGACGGCACGGTGTTGGAACAACCCGGCGAACCCGCCGAGAGCACGTTCCGCGCGCGCGTGCGCCAGAAAGCCTATCCGTGCGTTGAGAAAAACGGACTGATCCTCACCTATATGGGGCCCGGTGCGCCGCCGGATTTCCCGACGTTACCATTCTTCGATCTGCCGGCCGAACAGGTTTGGGCGACGCGCATCATTCAGGAGTGCAACTACCTGCAGGGCCTCGAAGGCGACGTCGATCCGCAGCACCTCTCGTTTCTGCACCGTTTCCTCAACGTCGCGCCCGATGCCGTGCGCGACACCACGACGTTCACCGCCAAGGATCCGGCCCCGGAGATTCTCGTCGAGGAGGCCGGCTTCGGCTTCCGGATTTACGCGTTGCGGGATGCCGGCGACGACCAGCGCTACGTGCGCGTGACGAACTTCGTCATGCCCAATAATTCGGCGTTTGCGGCGGGGCCGCCGGTCGATCCCAAGGTCGAGAAGCTCGGGCGGAACACGCACTATCGCATGCACTGGCACGTTCCGGCCGACGACGTGACGCATTGGAAGTACGAGATGGCGGTGCGGCTCGACGGTCCCGTCGACCGGGACTACATGGCGCGCATCTTTCCACATGCGCCCGGCGAGCCGCTCGAACGCAACTTGCACAACCGTTACCTGCTAGACAGCAACGAACAGCGCACCAAAACGTTCACCGGCATCGGCACCGTGTTCAACGATCACGATCGCCTCGCCACCGAGAGCATGGGTCCGATCTTCGATCGCTCGCAAGAACATCTGGGGGCGACCGATCGCGGCGTGACGCTGCTGCGGCGGATGCTGCTGCGCGCGATCGACGACGTGGAAGCGGGACGCGATCCGCTGGCCGTGCAGCGCGCGCCGCAGCCCGACCCCTACGACGGTCTGGTCGTGATCGAGCAGTTCGTTCCGAAGAGCCGCGACGTGCACGGGTTCTGGAACGCGGAAGTGCGCGCGTGAAGCGTGCCGCAGCCCTGGCGCTGCTGGCCGCCGCGAGCGCCGCGCCGCTGGGCGCGCAAACGCTTGCGCCCGTGCGAATAGGTACCTCGCTCAGCGATCCGTTTCTCGAACCGTACTACGGCGTCGATCGGGGATTCTTCGCGAACGCCGGTATCGCGGCTGACGTGCAGGCGCTGGCTAACGGTTCGACGATCATGGCGGCGGTTCTCGGCGGTGCGCTCGATACCGGCAATACCGATCTCACGCAGCTGGCGAACGCCTACAATCGCGGGGTCGACGTCGGGGTGCTTGCGGCGGGCGCGATCTACGACTCCAAGTTGCCGACGATCTCGCTCTGCGTGCGGAAAGACAGCCCGCTCAAGACGGCCAAGGATTTCGAAGGCCAGATCATCGCCGTTCCCAACTTGAAGTCGACCGGCGGGATCGCAATCTCCGAGTGGCTGATTCACGGCGGGGCCGATCTCTCGAAGGTCAAGTTCTTCGAGATGCTGTTTCCGGAAATGGGTCCGGCGTTGGCTTCGGGCCGCGTTGCCGCGGCGCTCAACGGTGAGCCGTTCTTGACCGACGCGAAGAACGACATTCGCCGCATCGTCAATCCGTACGATTACGTGGCGAAGAACTTCTACACCGGGGTGTGGTTCGCGAAGCGCAGCTGGCTCAACGCCAACGTCGCTGCGGCGAAAGCATTCACGGCAGCGATGTATACGACCGCGCGCTGGGCGAACGCGCACCAGAGCGATTCGGCCGTGATCGCGGCGCAGCTCACCAAGCTCGACGTGCAGAAGGTGCGCTCGTTCGTGCGCAACACCTTCGCCACATCGCTCGAGACGCGCTATGCGCAGCCGTTACTCGACCTCGCCTTCAAGTACAAACTCATCGACAAGGCCACGTCGGCGTCCGACCTGTTCTGGACCCCCGCCGCTTCCTAATTGCGGGCGGCTTGGGCGAAGCCCAAACGCGACGGATTCACGGAACGTGAATCCTCAGGGGTGCGCCACCGGGTTTGCTGATCGGCTCGAAATCGCTCGCGGCCGCGTTGAAGCGCGCGAGCTCGAAGCCGTCCTGACCCGACCCGCGTTCGCCGAAACGGAAGTCGTAGATCGCGTTGGCGCCCGGCCAATCGTGTAAGTGCGAGAAGTAGGCGTGCAATTGCGCGGCGGTCGGATCGGGCGGCACCTTGCGCAGCGCGTCCATGACGAGGATCGTCATGTCGTAGGCGTTCGCGTAACCGCCGTCGGGCTTGAGCCCGTTTTCCTCGAAGAGCGTGTCGAAATCGTGCTCCACCTTCGCGATGCGCGGCGGAACGGCCGAACCTTTGACCGCGGCCGGGATGGTGAGGAAGTGCAGTTCCTTCGGTGCGATGCTGGCGAGCTGCTGGATCTGGGCGATCGTCATGTTCGCGCCGTTGGTGACGAGCGGAATGTCGAGGCCGCTATCGTGGAAGCCGCGCACCACCGTGGAGAACGGGCTGCCCACCGTCCACGAGATCAGCACTTGCGGCGATGCGGCCTTGATCTGCGCCATCTGCGCGGCCACGCTTTGGTCGGTCGGGTTGAAATACTCGTGCGAGACGAGGCTCAAGCCGGTGTTCTCGTGCAGCGCGAACGCGTCAATGAATGCCTTGTCGAGGGCCGCACCGCTCGCATCTGTCGAGTTCAGCATCGCAAAGCGCTTGAAGCCGCGTTCGCGGTAGTAGCGCAGCACGACGACGGCGTTGTCGAGCGCGGTGCCCGCGGTCGCGTAGACGTAACCGCCGGTATTGATGTACGGCGAGATGCAGAACATCAGCGGCCCGTTCGCGGCGACCAGCGGGGCGACGGCGCCGCAGGTGGCGGTGACGGCCGGCCCCAGCATCACCGGCACTTTCTTTGCGATGAGCTGGTTGGCGAACTGAACCGATTGCTGCGGGCTCGATTGATCGTCGAGGAACACGACGTGCACCGGCCGGCCATGGATGCCGCCCGTTTTGTTGACGCGGTCTTGGACCAGCGTCATCGTTTTCTGCGACGCCTGACCGAAGAATGCGAACGGCCCCGTCAACGGAAGAATCGCGTTGAGTTCGTAGGGCGCGCCGGCCGTTTGAGCGGAACCCCGAACCGCAAGCGATACGACCAGCGCGAGAAGCAGCGCGAAGGCCGGCAAGAGTCTAGCTTTCATTGGACGCCCAGCGTAGGCAACCGGTATGAAGCCGTCAATGGACTTTCGGCGCGAATCCGTCGAGGCCGGAGGAGATTTCCCCCAAAAGCGCCGAGTGGCCGTTATGAATCGCCGTACGACGCTCTCCGCACTTGCCGCCGCGAGCGCGCTCGGATTCCCCCGCATTGCGCGCGCTGCCGATCCGCTGCCGTTGCAATTGGGCACGATGGGGGCCGACGGCTCGGCCGAGCCGTTTTACGGGACGGACCACGGGTTTTTCAAAGACGCCGGCCTCGACGTCAAGATCACGGTCATGAACAACACCGCTTCGCTCGCATCGGCCGTTGCCGGCGGTGCGCTCGAGATCGGTTACGGCAGCGTCATTCCGCTGGCGCAAGCGCATCTGCGCGGGCTCGAATTTCGCGTGATCGCACCGGCCTTCGAAGCCGGCGGCCCGGCGCTGACCAACGTGATCGTGGTCGGAAAGAACTCGACCGCGAAAACCGGAGCGGATCTCAACAATACGACGGTCGCCGTCAACGGCTTACGCGATCTGACGCAATACGAGATGCAAGCCTGGATCGATCAGAACGGCGGCGACGTCAAGACCGTCAAGCTGATCGAAATCCCGTTCCCCGAAATGGGCGTCGCGGTCGAGAGCGGGCGCGTGTCGGCGGCCATTCTCGCGGAGCCGTTCACGACGCAGGCGCTGGCGCTCGGACAGGGCCGGATCATCGGCAACGCATCGCAGAGCGTCGGCCGCCATTACGTCGCGACGTGCTGGTTTGCAACGCCGGCCTGGCTGCAAGCGCACGCGGATACGGCACGCCGTCTGCAAACCGCGATGCTGAAAATCGCCAAGTGGGCCAACGCGAACCATGCTGATACGCAGCAGATCATTTTGAAGTACACCAAGATCACGCCGGAGGTCGCCGCCAAGATGGTGCGCACGACGTACGGCGAGGGAAAGGTCACGCCGGCGGAGATCCAGCCCGTGATCGATCTGGCCGTCAAATACGGCGGAATGGATCCCGTCTCGGCCTCAGACCTGATCTGGCAGGGCTGAAAGGGCGGCTTGGGCGTAGCCCAAACGCGACGGATTCACGGAACGTGAGTCCACTAGACGGCCGGCTTCGGTTTCGGCGGCCGCAGCGGTTCGTAGGTGGCCTGGGATTCGTCTTGCACGCGACTCGGGCGTTCGCCGCGTTCCAGCTGCGCGAGCAACTCGTCGAATAAGCGCGCCCCCAGCGGCACGAGCGTTTCGAAGTACAGTTTCGCGGGCGAGCTCTCGGCCGGAATCGGCACCGCACCGGCGATTGCGATCGGGCCCGTGTCGATCCCCTCGTCAACCCAGAACCAGGTCACGCCGGTCTCGGTGTCGCCCATCTTGAAGGTCCAGTACACCGCGTCCCCGCCGCGGTGGCGCGGCAGCAAGCTCGGGTGGAAGCACAACACGCCGAGCCCCGCCTCGGCGATTTCCGGCGCTTTCAGAATGCGCGTGACGTTGGCCAGCACGATCAGTTCGTAGGGGCGTTCCTCGACGATCGCGTGGCCGCGGCTGCGGCAGATCGCAAGGGTTTCATCATAGATGGGGCCGGTACCGAAGAGTTTGATGCGCATCGTGTCGTTCGAGGGTTCCATGCCGAGGCGTCGAGTCCATGGCGGGCGAACGGCGCGCGCATGTCTTCGACGATCACCGCTTCACGCCGCACCAAACCGCCCTTCCGCGCCGACCACGTCGGCAGCTTGCTGCGGCCCGACGCCCTGAAGGTTGCGCGCGACCGCTACCTCGGTCCGCAAACGCCGCTCTCGAACCTCGGCCCGCACGATTCGGCCGAACTGCGCGCGGTGGAAGATCAGTGCGTGCTCGATCTCATCGCGATGCAGGAAGGGGTCGGCCTGCGCGCCGTTACCGACGGCGAGCTGCGCCGTCGCAGCTGGTGGCTCGAGCTGATCCTCGGCTGGGAAGGCTTCGAAGCCGACCGCACCGGCAACACCAAGATTCCGTGGCGCAACAAAGACGGCCCGACTCAGGGCTTCTCGCAGCTGAAGGTCACCGGCAAGATTCGCTGGCGCCCGAGCTCCACCGTGCGCGCGTTCGAGTTTCTCAAAGCGCACGCGAAGGCGGTGCCCAAAGTGACGCTGCCGGCGATCAACAACGTCCATTACTACATCGGCGATCCATCGAACGTCGCGAAGAGTGCCTATTCCGGCATGGCCGAAGTGTGGGACGATCTCGTGGAGGCGTATCGCCAGGAAGTGGCAGCGCTCGTCGCGGCCGGCGCCACCTACATCCAGTTCGACGACACGAGCTTGCCGTTTCTGTGCGATCCCGTGCATCGCGACTACGTGCGCACCTGGGGCGACGATCCGGATCAACTGCTGCAGACCTACGCGGCGAAGATCAACGCGGTGCTGGCCGGACGTCCGGACGGCGTCACGTTCACGCTGCACCAATGCCGCGGAAACCGGGAAGGGAACTGGGCCGCTGAGGGCGCCTACGACCCGGTAGCGGAGGTGCTCTTCAACGCGATCGACGTCGACGGATACTTCCTCGAGTACGACACCTCGCGGGCCGGCGGTTTCGAACCGCTGCGTTTTCTCCCGAAAGGGAAGGTTGCAGCGCTCGGTCTCGTTTCGAGCAAGACGCCCGTGCTCGAGAACGCCGATGACGTCGTGCGGCGAATCGATGAGGCGTCGCGTTTCGCACCGATCGACCAGCTCGCGCTGTGTCCGCAGTGCGGCTTTGCCAGTTCCGTCGGCGGCAACCCGGTGAGTGCCGATCAACAGCGGGCCAAATTGCAGCATCTCGTCGACATCGCCACGCGCGTTTGGGGCGGCGTGTAGGACGTGCGGGTACTGCTGCGCTGTTTGCTCGCGCTCCTAATCGCGTTGCCCGCGGCAACGCCGCCCGCGCAAGCAGACGATGCGAACACCATTCACGTCGTCGCGGTCGCGATCGATCTCTATGCCGGCGCGTACTACGCGCAGGATCAGGGTTTCTTCAAAGCGGCCGGCTTGGATGTGGACGTTACGACGCTGGCCAACGGCGGAGCCGCGGCGACGGCGCTCGCCGGCGGCAGCGCCGACATCGCCGTGACGAACTTGATTCAGACCGCGACGGCGGTCGCGCACGGCGTTCCGCTCACGGTGATCGCCGGCGCCGGACTCTACTCCACGAACGCGCCGTCCACGGCCGTCTGCGTGGCGAAGACGTCGCCGCTGCACACCGCGCGCGACCTCGAAGGCAAGACCGTCGGCGTGGCTGCGCTCAACGACCAGGCGACGCTCGCGCTGAAGAAGTGGCTCGCCGCGAACGGCGCCGACTACAAGAAAGTGCGCATGATCGAACTCGGTTATCCCGAGATGATCGCCGGACTTGCAGCCGGCCGCATCGATGCGGCGATGCTGGCCGAACCGTGGCAGACGACGGCCCGCAACGGCGGCGATCGGCTCTATGCCAAACCGTTCGATTCGATCGCGCCCGAATTCAACATCGGCGTTTGGGCGACGACGAAGAGCTGGGCGCAGGCGCATCCCGATCTCGTGCGGCGATTTGCCGGCGCGATCTACGCGGCCGCCAAGTGGGCCAACGCGCATCATGACGAATCAGCGCAAATCCTGGCCAAGTACGCGAAGGCGGATCCGAAAATGATCGCCGGGATGATTCGCAGCATACAGTCGACGGATTTGGCCGTGGCGCACATTCAGCCGCCGCTCGATGCGGCGTTCGAATTCGGGCAGATGGACAAGCAGATAAGTGCGGCCGATTTGATCTGGGATCCGCGCAAGTAAGCAATCCGAGCCGCGCGGCCAAGGAACTCTGCGCTCGCAAAGTCTAGTACCCGGCAACGTGGCGCGTTGTATCGCCTCCCTTTTGCTGGGCCTGCTTATGGTTGTGGGCGCCCCGGCACTTGCAGCTTCGCCGTGGCAGAGTCTCGCTGACCCCGTCTTTATTCGCACGGACTCGCGCGAGTTGCCCGAAGCCGCCGTCATGTCGCTGGCGCAGGATCGCGCCGGTTTTCTGTGGGTCGGTACGCAAGGCGGGTTAGCGCGCTTCGACGGCTACCATTTTCGCAGTTTCTTGCCGAACGCCAGCGACCCGAAGGCGCTGCCGGACGGATATGTGCGCGCGTTGTTGCCCAATCCTGACGGCGGCCTTTGGATTGGTTCATCGTCGAATGGACTCGTGCGCTTCGATGCGTCGACGGAAACGTTCCGCACGTGGCGGCCAAGCCCGAAGGGGGGCAAGGGCCCGCGCAGCGCTTCGGTCGACGCGCTCGCCGACGTGGGCGGCAGCCTCTGGGTTGGCGGTGACGGCGGGCTCGATCGCTTCGATTCGCACACCGGAATCTTCAATCCGGTTGGGCTCGCAGGCGGCGCGCAGCCCGTCGTGTGGACCTTGTTCGAGGATCGTTCGGGAACGTTGTGGGCGGGCACCCAGGCCGGCCTGTATTACCGCCGGGCCGGTGGCGCGAAGTTCCGCCGGTTCCCGCTCCCCGGGGGCTCGCCCGCGCCGCCGGTCTATGGTCTCTTCGAAGATCATCTCGGGCGCTTGTGGGCAGGCTCGGTGAATGCGGCCTACGTGCTCGATCCGGCGCGGCGCGTTGCCCGCGCGCTGACGTCGTCGCAAACCGACGAAACAACGCTGGCACCGGGACAGCAGTGGTCGGTGACCGAGGTGACGCCGGGCGTGGTTTGGATTGGAACCGACGACGCCATTTCGATCGTCGATGCGGCGTATCACGTCCATCGTGTCGCAACCGACCCAAAGAATCCGGGCGGCCTGCCCAACGGCCGCGTGTTGCAGTTATTGCGCGAGCGTTCGGGCCTGGTGCTCATCGCCGATCACATCGGCGGCTTGCTGATGTACAATCCCGCGCCCGCCGGTTTGTACCAGCTATCCGGGACCAATCCGGCGATCGGGCTCGGCGATGACGGAGCGCCGTCGCTGATTGCGCAAGAGGGTCCGCGGTTGTGGGTCGGCGGATTCGACGGCCGGCTCGCCGAGTTTGCGCCGCCGCGCGCGCATTCGCAGGTCGTTCACGTGCCGAACAACGCCGCGGTGCAAGTGCTGCTCAACGGCAGCGACGGCCGGCTCTGGATCGGAACGACCGGCGGGCTCTGCCGGCTGCGGCCGGGCGAAACGGATCCGGGTTGTCCCGACCGCCCGAGCCAGCTCGTCGGCGCCAGCATTTATGCGCTGCTCGAGGACCGCGGAAAGTTATGGATCGGCGGCAGCACCGGCTTGTGGGTCGAGGACCTTGCAACGCGCGCGCTCACGCCGGTTCCCGGTCCGAATCAACCCGCGCTCTCCAACAATCAGGTGCGCGCGCTCTTCCTCGATCGCCGGCGCCGGCTGTGGGTCGGCACGGAGAACGGCCTCGACCGCATCGATCCCGGCGGCCGGCTCGTGCGCTTCGGATTCACTCCCGGCGATGCCAACTCGATCGGACCCGGCGGCATCACGACGATCATGGAAGACCGGCGCGGGCGCATTTGGGCCGGCGCGGCCGGTGGCCCGTTGAACGTTTTGGAAGACAGCGGCAGCGGCGGTATGCGGGTGCACCACATCGGCCTCGCCGACGGCATGCCGCACGAGAACGTCGACGCCCTCGCGGAGGATGTGCACGGTCGCATCTGGGCCAGCACCGACCGCGGCCTCGCCGAGATCGATCCCGACACGTTGCGCGCGCGCGGGTTCGGCTACGCGGACGGCGTTTCAGCCGGCGCGTATTGGGCCGGAACGGTCAGCCGATCCGCTGACGGCACGTCGTTCTTCGGCGGCTTGGAAGGCGTCACGATCGTGGCCCCGGACGCCGCTTCGGACTGGAACTACGCCCCGCCGCTCGTCGTGACGGCGTTGCAGCTGGGCCGCCGCACCGTGCCGGCGTGGAGCGTCAACCGCGGCGACGGAACGGTTGACGTGCCGGCCGACGCGCGCGATATCAACGTTGAGTTTTCATCGCTCGATTACTCGGCGCCGCAAGCGTTGCGCTACGAGTACAAACTCGACGGTTACGACCGCGAGTGGACCGACACGGATGCGCAGCATCGCGTCGCGGCGTACACGCATCTGTCGCCCGGTGAGTACACCTTGGAAGTTCGCGGTACGAACCGGCTCGGGGTTTGGAGCCGCGACGTGTTCCGCGTGGGCGTGCGCGCCTTGCCGGCCTGGTATGAAACGTGGTGGTTCCGCATCCTCGTGGCCGCGCTGGTGGTGCTCGTCGCCTACGCAACGCATCTCGTGCGCACGGCGGTGCTTCGCCGGCGACAGCGTGAGCTCGAAGCGATCGTCGACAAGCGCACGAGCGAGTTGTCCGAAGCAAACGTCAAGCTGCAAGAGCTCAGCCTCAGCGATCCGCTGACGGGTCTGCGAAATCGACGTTTCCTCACGCAGCATCTCGAAGGCGATGTCGCCATGACGCTGCGACGTTATGAGGATTGGGGTTCGGATCCGTCGGTCGAGCCGCCGGAATCGGCCGATCTCTTGTTCTTTTTAGTCGACCTCGATCATTTCAAGGTCGTCAACGATCGCTACGGTCATCACGCCGGCGATCTCATGCTCATGCAGATGCGCGAACGCTTGCAAGAGGTCTTCCGCGAATCGGACTTCGTCGTCCGCTGGGGCGGCGATGAATTCCTCACCGTCACGCGCGAAGGCCGGCGCAGCGAAGCCGGGCCGATCGCCGAACGCATCCGCGAAGCGGTGGCAAGCCGGCCGTTTTCGCTCGGCAACGGGCAGACGATCCCGGCCAGCGTCTCGGTGGGATTTGCGGCCTTTCCGTTCTTGCCGTCGGCGCCCGCAGCGGTGTCGTGGCTGCAGGTGGTCGGCCTCGCCGATCATGCGCTCTACATGGCGAAGCAGGCCGGCCGCAACACGTGGTTCGGTCTCGCGTCCACGGCGAAAACAGCGGCGGCGATGCGGGCAAACAAAGGAATCAGCGCCGATCAATTGGTCGCGATGGGTGCGCTCGACGTACTTACGCGGTCGGATGAATCGCGGGCGTATAGCCGGCCGCAAGCGTAGCGGCGATCGCCGGCGGGGCGTGAAACCGGCGTTCATCCGGTGCTCGGCTTCCCTGAAACCGATATCCATGTCCCCTGCCCCGCAGGCCCAAAAAGGAAACGCGTCCCCGGTAGCGATTCTCAGCAGACAGTATGGATTTTTCGACGTTGATCCTGACCATGTACGTTGCGTCCGAGGACGGCCCGGAGAACGACGAGCGCGTGCTCCAAATCGCGATCGAAGAATCGCTGATCGCGGCCGAATTGGGCTACAATCCGTGGTTCACCGAACATCACTTCCGCGGTCC
>Ga0182030_10020946_pt1 | contig 12290 bp, 9 predicted proteins | sample 812S3MmetaG_FD_121299 | JGI IMG/M metagenome (GOLD analysis project Ga0182030, IMG submission 121299) | Permafrost microbial communities from Stordalen Mire, Sweden - 812S3M metaG (Illumina Assembly) | ecosystem: Environmental > Terrestrial > Soil > Wetlands > Permafrost | place: Sweden...
CTACGGGGGGAGCACCCTTACCGGAAGCGGGCAGAATCTCGGGCTGCTTGAGTACGAGGGAACCGACCTGGCCGACCTGACCACCTACTTCAAAAACGTGGGCCAGACCAACAATGTGCCTGTGACACTGCTCTCGGTGGACGGCACCAGCACATCGTGCCTGTATACGCGGGCAGGCGGTAATTGCGACGACACCGAGCAGACCCTGGACATGACGCAGGCTCTTGGCATGGCGCCGGGCCTGTCCAGCCTGGTGATGTATATCGGATCGACGGACACGGCGATCATCAGCGCCATGACGACACACAGCCCCCTGCCAACGACGATCGGCTGCTCGTGGGGATGGACGCCGGCGGATCCCAGCACGCTCGACCCCTACTTCCAGAAGATGGCCGCGCAGGGACAGAACTTCTTTGCGGCTTCGGGCGACAGCTCAACCTGGTCGGCGAGTAATGAAGCGTGGCCCGCGGACGATGCAAATGTTGTCTCCGTCGGCGGAACGGACCTGACAACCACCGGCGCGGGGGGCGCATGGAAGTCGGAGACGGCGTGGGTCGACTCCGGCGGCGGCATTTCTCCGGACAGCATTGCAATTCCTTCATGGCAGAAGCTTTCCGGCGTCATCAACTCCACCAACAAGGGATCGACGACGCTGCGCAACGGGCCGGATGTCTCGGCCAACGCCAACTTCAGTTTCTACACCTGCGCCGACCAGACCACCTGCCAGGCGAACACCTACGGCGGAACGAGCTTTGCCGCACCCATGTGGGCCGGGTACATCGCTCTGGTAAACCAGCAACTGGCCAGTAATGGCGACAATCCCATCGGTTTCATCAATCCAACCATTTACGCGCAAAACGTCACTTCGGCGTACGCGGCGGACTTCCACGATGTCACCAGCGGCACGTCGGGGAGCTATTCCGCAACCACGGGCTACGACCTGGTTACCGGCTGGGGTAGTCCCAATGGAACGGGGCTGATCAACGCGCTTGCGCCGACCTCCACGTCGCCTGTTTTCTCGCTTTCTGCTTCGCCTGCGGCCGTTTCCGTAGTGCAAGGCAGCAGCGGTTCCTCGACCGTGATCTCCTCGATCTCGGGCGGATTCGATTCCTCAGTAAGCTTGACGGCGTCCGGAGCGCCAACCGGCGTAACGGTCGGCCTGAGTCCTTCGTCATTTGCAGCTCCGGGCTCGGGTTCTTCCACCGTAACCCTGACCGTTGCATCGTCGGTCGCCGCGGGCACATACTCGATCACCATCTCCGGCACAGGCGGCGGAGCCACGCACACAGCCACAATTTCGCTCACGGTCACCGCACCGGTTGCCGGCGGCTTCTCGCTCTCCGTCTCGCCGACCTCAGGCTATCTGGCGCAGGGACAAAGCGGGTATGCGGTTGTCAGTGTCGGGGTCACCGGCGGATTCAATTCCCCAGTCTCGCTGTCGGCAAGCGGCGTTCCCAGCGGAGTGACAACCAGCTTCAGCCCGGCTTCCATCACCGGGGCGGGATCGTCCCACTTCAATCTCACCGTCTCCCGCACCGCCAAAACCGGCACCTACCCCATCACGATTACCGGCACCAGCGGAACCACCAAGCACACCACCACACTTACCTTCCAGATTGTGCGGTGATTTCCCACATTGGCGCGTCGCGTGGGACGCGCCTCGGAACCTTGAAGCGGCCCGGACTTCTCCGTTCGGGCCGTTTCTCTTTGCGGTCAAGTATTCTGTCTCTTGGAATCCAACCTTCAAACCGCAATTCAATCTCCCGGCCGTCGGGCTGCGGCAGCGGTTACGCTGTGCGGGGTTTGCGCCTTCCTTCAGCTTTATTGCACGCAGCCGCTGCTGCCGCTGTTCACGGTGCTCTTTCACGCTTCGAAGACCGCAGCCGGCCTCACCGTTTCCGCCGCCACGCTGGGCGTGGCATTATCCGCGCCAGTGATTGGTGCGCTGACTGAACGGCTTCCACGGAAACGGGTGATTGTCGCCTCACTGCTGGGCATCGCGATCCCGACACTGCTGGCTGCAACCTCCACGTCCCTGGCGCAGTTGATCTTCTGGCGATTCTTGCAGGGGATCATGGTGCCCGGCGTGGTTGCCGTGATCGTGACCTACATCGGCGAGGAGTGGCCTCCTGACCAGGTTGCATTGATCATGAGCTTTTATGTCAGCGGGACCGCGCTGGGCGGCTTCACCGGCCGGGTGGGAACGGGCATGCTGACCGACTGGCTCAATTGGCGCATCGCTTTCCTTGCCCTGGGGCTGGCAGCTCTGGCCGGCGCCGCGGCGGTGGCCGCCTGGCTGCCAAAGGGCCGCCGCCGCCCGGAGCCAAAGGCCGGCTCACCTCTATCGTTCCCATACCAGGTGCAGGCCCTGTTCCGCAGCCGGCAGCTGGTGGCCACCTTTGCCGTTGGGTTCAATGTGCTGTTTTCCCTGGTCGGAGTCTTCACTTGGATCACCTTCCACCTGAGCGCCGCGCCCTTCCGGCTTTCCACAACGGCCCTGAGCTCCCTGTTTTTTGTGTACCTGATCGGCCTGGTGGTAACGCCGGGCGCCGGGTTCCTGATTACGCGCGTCGGACTTCGCTCGGGCATTGCCGGTGCGCTTCTTGTCTCCATGGCGGGCGTTCTGCTCACTCTCTCGCCTTCGCTCAAGATCGTTCTTCTCGGCCTCGCACTGGTCTGTTCCGGCGTGTTTATCGCCCAGACGGCCGCGCAGAGCCATCTCCGCGTGGCCGCGCCACCCGGGGGGCGAGTTACCGCCGCAGGGCTTTATATGACCTGCTACTATTTTGGCGGAACCGCGGCGGGGGTGGTGCCGGGGGCCTTCTGGGCGATCGGCAAGTGGCCTGCCTGCGCCGCTTTCATCGTGGCCATGCAGGCGGTTGCGCTGGCCATTGCGCTGGCCGGATGGCGCGCTTCCCGGATCGTGTTGCCGCCCGATCCCCAAATCGGTGAACCCCGGACCGGGCAAACCGAATCTATAGGTTTGTAGCGCAAGTCCTGCCGCCTTTCCAACTTCCCCGCGCCGCACGCATCCCGCACCAGACGCGAACCTGCCGAGCAAGCCCCGGCAGCAGAGCACCCGGCAAGGGCCATTCGCACCAGCAGAGGAGAAGACTTTTGTCCGTAGAGACCGAGCCAGCACCTGCCTCCGGCAGCGTAACAGTCAATAACCCGCAGGCCGCGCACGCGCCCTGGAAGCCGCGCGTCAATCCCTGGCTGATCGCCATGACGGTGGCCCTGGCCGCCTTCATGGAAGTGCTGGACACCTCGATTGCCAACGTCGCGCTGCCGCATATTGCCGGCTCGCTGGGCGCCAGCACGGACGAGGGCACGTGGGTGCTCACCAGCTACCTGGTGGCGAACGCGATCGTTCTTCCCCTGGGCGGATGGGCGTCCAACGTCCTCGGTAGGCGCAACTTCTTTGTTTTGTGCATCACCATCTTCACCGTTTCGAGTTTCTTGTGCGGAGCGGCTCCGTCGCTGCCCATCCTGCTGCTGTGCCGAATCCTGCAGGGGGCGGGCGGCGGCGGCATGCAGCCGATGGCCCAGGCGATCATGGCGGACAGCTTTGAGCCGCAGAAGCGCGGTCAGGCCTTTGCCCTCTACGGCCTGGTGGCTGTTCTGGCGCCGTCAATTGGCCCCACGCTGGGCGGCTGGATCACGGACAACTTCTCCTGGCGCTGGATCTTCTTTATCAACATCCCGGTGGGCATTCTGGCCTTCATCCTGGTGACCCGCCTGGTGGACGATCCACCGTGGATCAAGCCCGACCGGTCGCTGCTGAAGAGGATGGACTACCTGGGATTGAGCTTCCTGACCATCGCCATGGGCGGACTGCAGATCATGCTGGACAAGGGGGAAGAGAACGACTGGTTCAGTTCTCCGTTCATCTGCACCTTTGCGTTTCTGTTTGTATTCGGGATGGCGGGGCTGTTTTATTGGGAGTGGAACCACAAGACTCCTCTGATCAACATCAAGCTCTTCAAATACAAGAACTTCGCCATCTGTTGCCTGCTGATGATGCTAGTAGGTGGCGTGCTCAACGCCAGCACTGTGCTGCAGCCGCAGTTCATGCAGCAACTGCTCGGCTGGACAGCTACTACATCCGGCCTGGCTCTTACCGCCGGCGGCATCACGCTGGTTTTGGTCATGCCGCTCGCCGGGTTTCTGACGGGCAAGGTGGCCGCGCGCTGGCTGGCCGTGATCGGATTCACCATGTTCGTCTTCACCTATCGCTACGCCGCCGCCGTGACCAACCTGAACATGACCTTCGCCGCCTCCTCCTGGCTGCGCGTCATCCAGATGGTTCCGCTGCCCTTCTGCTTTATTTCGCTCACCAATGCCGCTTATGTGGGCATGCCCAAGGAGCAGAGCAACCAGGTTGCGGGCCTGATCAACTTTGCGCGAAACATCGGCGGCAGCATTCTGATTGCGGTGACCAACGCCCAAGTCACCACGCGCGCCACATGGCACCAGCAGCATCTGCAAAGCACGATGACATCCGCGTCCATTGCCTTCCAGCAGCAGTTTCGGGGGCTCTCCGGCTTTTTCGGAGGGGTCTTCGGCGGCCCGAACGGCAGCGGAATGGCCCTGGCTAGCCTCTACAACCAGCTCAACGCTCAGGCACAGGCCCAGGGATACCAGGACGTCTACATGGAGCTGTCCTATATGTCCATCTTGCTGGTTGGGCTGGCGTTTTTGCTGAGCAAGAACAAGCCCGGGGAAGGGCCAGGGGCGGAAGCGGTGCACTAGCGCTGGGCTGAGCCCTGGTCTCAGAATCGAGACCAGGGGCACCCGGCTGCGCTTCGCCCCAAAAAGCGAACGGCCCACTTGCGGGTGGGCCGTTCGCTGCATTCGTATGTCCACGGGGGGAGGCTTTCGCCGACAAGTCCCATGGCACGCAACTACAGTATAGTTTGTGTCACGGGCAGGGTCAATGAAAGAAACGATCCGAGCGATAACCCATTCACTCTCGGCCACGCGTGGGGCTACCTATGTGGCGGCGGCTGCGCCCAAAGACGAGGACGATCCATCTGCCTTGCTGCTCTATGCATGGAATGCGCGCGTTTCTGCCGCAATGATGGTTCCGCTTCATATCTGCGAAGTTGTCGTCAGAAATGCTGCTTCCGATGCTCTGGAGATGGTCTACGGCCCTCTCTGGCCCTGGTCTCCAGGTTTTGAGAGGAGCCTTCTTGCTCCCGCGACAGGGTACAGTCCCCAGAAAGACCTCCAGAATGCACGACGCCGTCAATCGACAAAAGGCAAGGTGATTCCGGAGCTGAATTTCGTCTTTTGGCAAAAGCTCTTCTCAAGCCGCTACGACAAGCGCATTTGGGATAAGCACCTGAAAACGGTGTTCCCCAATTTGGACCAAACGAAGTCTGTCGGGCAGTTGCGCCAAGGAATCCACAATTCGATCGGCGAAATCCGTATTTTGAGGAACAGGATCGCTCACCACGAGCCGATCTTCAAGCGAGACCTTCGGGCTGAACTGCAAAGGATAGTCACGCTGATCGAAATACGCTGCAAGGTGACCGCAGCCTGGTTGATGGACAACCAGCAAGCATCGGCGATCATCGCACAGCGTCCATAGCTGCTTGCTAAGGTCTTAGCGGCGAGATTTCGAGGCGCCCGGCCACTCGCCCCACCGCGGCCCTGGTGGTCGCGCAACTTGACAGTCATGGTTTCGGGATATTGTGCGTACCTGGTTTCGCTACAGAGGTTCGTGGCATCCCATCCTTGAATCAAAGAGCGATTCAAGGATGGGGCACCCGGCACCCCGCCCTGATGAAAGCGGGTGGTTTTTCCGATAGAATTGGTGTAGCATACAGATGTTTGGGAGAGAGCGATATGTACCGGGACACATCCAACGATGAATTCGAAGGCTAGGCTTCCACGAGCGTTGCAGTAATCGCGTGTCGATTTGAGCCTTCTGGCGCATTTTCCACGACATAGGCGAATCCATCCCAGCCCAAGCTGGGATGTTTTTGTTGAAGCACCTTGCCGCCGTAGTCTGGTCCGGTGACTTCACATCCCAGGTTTCGGCCGTTGCCTCTCTCCAGATACACCTCTATCTTGATTTTTTCGGTCGCTTTAATCGACTTGAGATTGAACGAAATCTCCTCCACCCCCGTTTCTCCGAGCTTCTTCATGTAGCGAGGCCACTTGAAGGAATACGCCACCTTTCTGGCTTGGGCTCCAGGCTCGATTCGGGGAAGAAAATAGAAGGTGACGTGCTTGTCTCTCGGGTCGTTCTTTGTCGGCAGGTAGGCGATTTCGCCAATACCGCTCACTTCCTTTACCTTGAAATCTAAATCGTCGAGGTATTCGACTTCATCGGCAAGGTCGGAAGGCCGGTTCGACGCATTCCAATAGTGAATCGTGTCATTCACCGCGGCGATCTCGTATTCTCTCGTAACTTCCGTTGTGAAGTCCCTGGAAATCAAGTAGACCATATGCACGGTCCTTATCCACTTTTGCGGGGAAGCTTGCGGAGGTGTGAGTCTGTCCCTGATCCGGGAGGCAGCGTTCATCATCCCCTGCAGCGTCTTGTACGCGGTTGTCTGGCGCTCGTTCTTCGCTTCCAGCGCCCGACGCCGCAGAATCGTGGCCGCGGCAAAGAGGAATAGCCAAATGATCCAGGTGACGACCAGCGCGAAAGCGACGCCAAACAACAAGGGGCTGGAAATCAGATCGTGCGTGGTTTTGTCTTCGTGGGCCCCGTTTTGAAGAATCCAGTCGAACTTCTGTTTCCAGGCGGCGAAATCGTCCAGTCGTTCTACCCCGGCGATGGCCATGAGGATGATTCCCCAGGCCAGAGTGAACGGGTGTTCATTGGCGAGTTTGCCGAACCAATGCCCGATGGTTTTCATTCCATGAATAGTAAGCCGAAGCAGCTCGAAGGCAAAGCTGTTTTTGCGCAGGGCACTTACGACTCGGCCTGCGCACCCTTCGCAAACATCGCCTTGATCCCCCGCAGCGCTTGCCTTGTCCGCTCCTCGTTTTCGATGAGCGAAAACCGCACATGCCCGTCGCCGTAGTCGCCGAAGCCGATGCCGGGCGAGACCGCGACCTTGGCTTCATTGAGGAGCCGCTTGGAAAACTCAAGAGATTTAAGAGCATGGAATGCCTCGGGAATCCGCGCCCAGACGAACATGGTTGCCTTGGGCAGAGCCACCGGCCATCCCAGCTTATTCAGACCCTCCACCAGGACATTGCGGCGGCTGCGGTAGTTCTCGCAGATCTCGGCCACGCAGTCCTGCGGGCCTTCGAGCGCGGCGATGGAAGCCACCTGAATGGGCGTGAACGTGCCGTAGTCGAAGTAGCTCTTCAGCCGCGCCAGTGCCGAAACCAGCACCGGGTTGCCCACCATGAAGCCGACGCGCCAGCCGGGCATGTTGTAGCTCTTGCTGAGGGTGAAGAATTCCACGGCCACGTCTTTCGCCCCGGGAACTTCCAGTACGCTGGGCGGCTTGTAGCCGTCGAAGGCAAGGTCGGCATAGGCAAGGTCGTGGATGAGGTGAAAGCCGTATTCGCGGGCCAATTCGACCAGGCGGGCGAGAAACGGCAGGTCGACACATTGGGTCGTCGGGTTCGAGGGGAAGTTGACGATGAGCGCCTTGGGGCGAGGGACCATGCGGGGGATCAGGTCTTCCAACTCCGCGAGAAAATGGTCGGGATCGTGGACCGGGACGCTGACCACATGGGCTCCGGCGATCACCGGCCCGTAGATGTGGATGGGGTAGCTGGGATTGGGCACCAGCACGGTGTCGCGGGAATCCAGGATCGCCAGGCACAGATGGGCGATGCCTTCCTTGGAGCCAATGGTGACGATGGCCTCGGAGTCGGGATCGAGATCGACGTTGTAGCGCGTTTTGTACCAGTTGCAGATGGACTTGCGCAGGCGCGGCAGCCCACGCGAAACCGAATAGCGGTGGGTCTGCGGCTTCATGGCCGCTTCCACCAGCTTGTCAACAATGTGTTTGGGCGTGGCCCCATCGGGATTCCCCATCCCGAAATCGATGATGTCCTCGCCCAGGCGGCGAGCCGATACTTTCATCTCGCCCGTTATGTTGAATACGTAGGGGGGGAGGCGCTGAATACGGCTGAACTCTTCCATAATGACTCCATTATCCACTGCGCGCGGGCAGGCAAGCGTGAACCGGGACGCGGAATCAGGCGTGAAGGGACCTGATTCGGAACTCTTTTTCTGGGATTTGGGATGAGAAAAGCGGGTATCTAGGCGGCCGGGGCCGCCGCAGCACTTGAGGCCGCCGCGGTGAGAGCGCGAACTTCGGCCGAGATGCAAAAATGAGCTGCAAAGAGCATGGAGGGATTATAGCGTGGATACCCCGCGGGAAAATCTCGCGCGTCCGCTGGCGAGCGAAGATCCTCTCCAAGGTTGAGCGGAGATTCGGGGGCGATGAGCTACGCTCCTGTCGTCAGCACCACGCGGAAGCGCGCCTTGCCGCTCATCATGCGGTCGAACGCCTCGACGGCCTGCTCCAGCGGATAGGTCTCGATCATCGGTTTCACTCCTGCCAGCAAGCTGAAGTTGAGCGTATCTTCAGAATCCATGCCGGTGCCGGAAGCCCAGCCATCAATGGACCGGTTGCCCATAATCAAATGACCTGCGGTCACGGCAAACGGCTTGTCGGGTACGCCGACGATGACGAGTTTGCCATTGGGTCCAAGCCCGCCCACGGCAGTTGTAAGGGATTCGGCATTGGTCAGCGTGGACAAGATTACCGCGGCGCCGCCCAGCTTCTGCAACTCCGCGGCAAAATCCTGCGCGGTGCTGTCGATGTAAATGTGGGCTCCCAACTGCCTGGCCAGCGGAGCCTTGTCTGCGCCGCGAGCGATCGCAATCGTGCGAAAACCGCTCTTGGCGGCGAACTGGACGGCCAGATGGCCCAGGCCGCCGATGCCCAGAATCGCCACGGTGTCGCCGGGACGTGCGCCGCTGTGGCGCAAGCTGTTGAAGGTGGTCACGCCCGCGCACATCAGCGGGGCGGCGTCTACGTCAGCCAGGTCGTCGGGAATCAGCGCCAGCGCGTTGGCTGGAGCGATGACGTAGTCGGCATAACCGCCGTCGAAGGTGACGCCTGAAATCTGCATGTTCTCGCAGAGGATGAAGTCGCCGCGCCGGCAGGGTGTGCAGTAGTTGCAATGGCCGCCGTGCCAACCTAGGCCAACGCGCTGGCCGGGTCTGAAGAGCGGCACGTCGGCGGCGACGGCATCCACCACTCCAGCAACCTCGTGCCCAGGGACGCGCGGGTAGGCGATCCCCGGAAAAACGGCAAATTTGGTAATCGCATCGCTGTGGCAGACGCCGCAGGCCTGCACACGAATGCGCACATGGCCTGGACCCGGCTCGGGGAACTCCTTCTCGACCAATTCAAAGGCTCCGCTCGCGGCGGGAATCTGCATGGCACGGCCAGTTACTGAAGGCATAAGCGCGCGTTTCTCCTGCTGCTTGGATGTGGGCAACAGGTGCAAGGATGCAACGGTGTCCGGCACAGTCGCGTTAGAGCCCGGCAGCCATCTCCGCCAGTTTTGCCACCGTATTCATATTGCGTCCCGTCCCTTTCTTCGCGCAGGGAATCCTGAGCTTCGATTCTCCAACCCCATCTGCGTAATAAACGTAAAGCTCCCGCACTCCGAGCGCGATCTGCTCGTTCCTGCAGCCGGCGATCGCCTCCAGCGCATTGGCGGGTGGGGGCTGGTCGAGGAAGATTGCAAGCGTGCTTGAATTGGAGAAGTGCGGGAACGGGTTTGCTGCCTGCACTGCGGCCATCTCTGCCGCCGTGCGAACCATTACGCCTACGGGCTTGCCCATATACGTCTCCAACGCGGCTTCCAGCAGAGCTTTCACGGCGGGTTCGCTTTTGCTCGACTTGAACACGACATTGCCGCTGGCGATGTAGGTCTTCACTGACTTCAAGCCGGCTTTCTCGCAGATTGCCTTGAGTTCGACCATGGGCAGCTTGCCGGTTCCAACCACATTTACGGCGCGGAGAAGTGCGACGAAGGCCTGCATTTCACCTTTGTACACTGCAACAGCGCTGGGAATCAGCAGAATTCGCAAAGACTCATCCGTCGGAATCCGCGCCGGCGGGCTCAATCGCTCGGCGTGAGCCTGCGCCAGCCTTTCGATGCTGGCGGAACTTCCAAACTAGCAAGAAAATCGCGACGGCCATGACGGTCAAAAACGCCGTGAGCAGCGGCGCGGACCACTTGTCCATCACCTTCGACCATGCGCGGACCACGCCTCGGCCGTAGGTGACGCCGAGCCAGGCGACCAGCCCGTAGCGCAACGTCCGGGCCACCCCGAACGCCGCCAGGAAGCGGTTACGCGAAACCCCGAGGGCGCCGGCGGCGAGAACGAAAGGCGACAGCGGAATCGGAGGGGGCAGAATCGCCGGCAAGAACACGGCCAGGATGGGCCGTTTTCCCACCCACGCCACAACCTTGGCATGAAATCTCGGAGACACATACCGCTGTAACGCCAGCTCGCCTCCCTTGCGGCCGATCTGCCAGGAGATCGTGCCGCCGACGATGCTGCCGGCAATGGCGCACAGGGCCAGCACCCAGGGATTGCTTTTGTGCGACGCCAGCCAAAGGAGCAGGAGGTCAGTGCTGCCCGGAATCGGCAGCGGCATGGGTGAGGAATCGATCACCGAGACAGCGAAAAGACCCAGCGGTCCCAGGCTGCGCAGCCATGCCGGGAGCAGCACATGGGAGTGTTGTGGTGCGGCGGGCGCGGCTGGGGCAAAGAGTCGCATACTGGTTGGACGCTTGGATGCGCGCCAACGCACCCCTGCCCTGGGATTGCCCAGGGAATGCCGTAGCGCCGGCTTGGATTTAATCTAGGAGAGACGATGAGTCTTCTTTCCCCAGAACTGCCGGCCGGCGCCCCGGCACGCGGAATGGAAGCCTTTGCCTTCCGCGACTTCCGCCGGTACCAGTCGGCGCGCGTCATGGCCATCCTGGGCGCGGAGGCTCAGTCGGTCGCGGTGGCTTGGCAGGTTTACTCCATCACCCACCGTGCCCTCGACCTCGGATATACCGGGCTCGCGTTGTTTTTACCGGGACTGCTGTTCCTGTTGCCCGCCGGCCACGTCGCCGACCGCTTCGACCGGCGCCAAGTCATCCTGATTTGCTATTCGCTCCAGGTATTCTGCACCGCCGCTCTGCTGGCGCTGACGCGCGCGGGCGTCCATACCGTGTTGCCCATTTACGCGATTCTGTTCTTCATCGGGACGGGACGCGCGTTCTCCGGGCCTGCCAGTTCCGCGCTGCTGCCGCACCTCGTTCCCGAGCGGCAATTCGTCAACGCCGTCACCTGGGGCGGCGCCATCTGGCAATTCTCCAACATTACTGGGCCGGCACTCGGCGGGCTGCTGTTTACCCTGCCGCTGGCGCACTGGATTCCCGGCACGGCGCTGGAAGGCGCGGGGATCGTCTATGTGTTTACCCTCGGCACGCTGGGATGGTTCCTGGTGCTGGTGGCCAGCCTGCATGTTCGGCCGGGGCGGATGGAGCATCGAGCGGCGTCGCTGAAGGTGGTTATGGCCGGCTTCCAGTACATGCTGCGCTCCCCGCTGCTGTTGGGCGCCTCGTCCCTGGATCTGTTCGCTGTACTGCTGGGCGGAGCCGCCGCGCTCATGCCGATCTTCGCGCACGACATTCTTCACCAGGGTCCGCGGGGACTCGGCCTGCTGCGCGCCGCGCCTGCCGCCGGAGCACTGACGATGTCGCTCGCCATGGCCCGCTTCCCTTTTCGCCGCCATGCGGGCACGCGGCTGTTTGTGTGCGTGGCCATCTTTGGCGCCGGCACCATCGTATTTGGGCTCTCGCACAATCTCTGGTTGTCCCTCGCGGCACTGGCGATTGCCGGATCAGCAGACACCATCAGCGTGATTATTCGCGGCTCGCTCCTGCAACTCGGTACACCGTCGGAGATGCGCGGCCGCGTCAGCGCGGTCAACGCACTGTTCATTGGTGCATCCAACGAACTGGGTGAATTTGAAAGCGGGCTCACAGCGCAGTGGTGGGGCGCGGTTCGGGCCACAGTGGCGGGGGGGCTGGGCTGTTTGGCCGTCGCGGCACTCTGGTCGGTGCTGTTTCCCCGCCTGCGCCGGGCAGATGAACTTACCGTCGAAGCGTTGCGGCCGGGAGTCGAAACCGCGCCGGCGCTTCCGGCTACACCCACTCCGTAAAAGCACCGGAGAATCGGCAAGATTGAAAGGATAGAAACGCGTGAAAACCTGGCAGAGAATCCTGATTCC
>Ga0182030_10020948_pt1 | contig 12289 bp, 7 predicted proteins | sample 812S3MmetaG_FD_121299 | JGI IMG/M metagenome (GOLD analysis project Ga0182030, IMG submission 121299) | Permafrost microbial communities from Stordalen Mire, Sweden - 812S3M metaG (Illumina Assembly) | ecosystem: Environmental > Terrestrial > Soil > Wetlands > Permafrost | place: Sweden...
AAAGATGCCGGGGGCGGGATTCGCCAGCTCAGGATAGGTCCATGAGCCTACGCTGGTCTTGAACAGCTCCATCAGTGTACCGACTACGTGGAAAACAAGGATGATCTTAGCCTCGCGCACCGTTTCCATGCGCAGCAGCAGCATCAGCGCCTGGATGGTAAGCGCCGCCAGAAACAGAAAATCATAGCGGGCAAGCCAGAAGTGATGCGGCCACGCCACTTTCGTGAGCAGCAGCAGCGTCAGCAGCGTTCCCCCAAAAAGACAGGCCCAGCCCTGCTTGAATACAAAGAGAAAAAACTCCCACAGGACGGCATTCCGCCGCGAACTGGGTACATGATTCTCAAACCGGAGGCGGATTTCATGGAAGCGGGTTTTCGTATAGGCCAGCACAGACTTCCACTCTAAACTGGCAGGCCAGCGCGGGCAGAATGCGACCCGCTCGTGCGCAGCTTGGGCCTTCGGGTGACGCCGCAGTTCCGGTCAGCGGCCATATCCTGGGCAAGCCCGGTCAAGCCAAAAAGAAAGGCACCGCCCGAAAATCTGGGACAGTGCCTTTTTCAATTGCCTTCTTGCCTGGTGTTTCGATCCAGAGGCTTAGAGCGTCGACTCGATCTCGAAGCCCCAAGCCTCAAGTAGGGCCTCCGGAATATACTTGGAGTTCCGGTTACGGCGGGCCCATTCGCGCAGGCGGGTAGACCGGATGTACTGATCCGGGGTAAGTTTGAATTCCTTCACAATTTGCTCGAATGAAGTGACAGTAGGCACAACCGGCCCAATAGGCTCGGGTTTGCCCCAGTTTGGATTACCACGACGCTTTGCCATCGATTTTTATCCCTCTTTGGATAAGGTGACTTTCAGAATTCCCCGCAAGCGCCCGCAGTCGGCGCCCATCATCCGTACCATATCGAACGCCGTCGAACACGCCTCGGGGGGAATTCGCCGGGCCTGGCTGGAGTGGGCATAGCAGACACGCGGACGAGAAAGCCATGAGTATCCTATTTTAAGGATTTTTTGTTCAAAAATCAATAGAAAAATGCGCCCACGACGGGTGAAACAGGAATCGGATTCTCCCCGCAGTCTTAGCTGTATGCCCTTGCTACAATGCCACTTAGCTTCACATTTTGCTGGATTCGCGACGGCACGGAGGAACAGAATTGGATCGGATTTCGTATTTCCACTTCGGAACCGGAGATCTGCCGGCAAGATATTCTTGAATTCTTACACGTATGCGACGATTTTGGCCTTTTTCCCTACTGCTTCTTCTTGGATGGATTGGGTTCCCGTCATTGGCGCACTCCGTTGAGCTGCGCATGAGCCGCCCCGCGATCGAACGCACCCTGAAACAGCAGCTCTTCGGCGGCCCCGACGGACGTTACTTCCTCAAGGGAGACGCCAGATCCGCGTGCTTTGTTTACGCCGACAAGCCCGTTCTCACCTTTGCCCAGGATCGCGTTGTGGTCGAGATAACAATCCATGCCAAATTGGGCAAAGCGCTAGGCGGCAGATGCCTCGGCGTAAGCCTCAATCCAACCGCCGAAGTCTCGATGGTGCCCGATGCGGAAGGCGAAACGCTGGGCTTTCGCGACGCGCGCGTCGAACGCGTCAGCGATTCGAAGGAATTGAATTTTCTGCTCATGCCGTTCATGAAAAACCAGATCCCCTCCGGCATGAAGGTCAACGCCGCCGACGTAATGCGCAAGGCGCTCGAAGGCTCAACCCTCTCCACCGGCTACAAGCTCTCGCTCGACCGGCTCAAGATTCATTCCCTCCTAATCAAGGACGACTGGCTGATTCTGGATGTGGACGCCGACCTCAGCGTAAAGTAATTGCAAGGCATGGAACGCGCCTCTCGGGCCACAGCTCGCGTAAGATTCCGTAAGAACCGGAGATTGATACGCCCTATGCGCACTTCAGTTGCAGCATCGGTATTTGCAGTTTTCTGTTCCGCCTCCATATGGTGCGAGGGTCAAACGGCGACTCCGCCTGACGCGACAACAGCTCCAGCCTTCCAAAAGTCTCCAGCCTCCCAAAGTTCACCAGCCTCCCCGGCGCCCACCGGACCAAGCGCCTCATCGCTGCTGAAGTCCCCTTTGGATGGGCTGCAGCAAACGCTCACCGGCCTGCGACTCGACAAATGGAAAAGCGGTTCCGTGCGCACGGAAGCGACCGCCAACATCGCTTCTATCCAGAAGGATTTGCAGGGAACATTGCCGGAACTGATCGCAGCCGCCGACGCCGCGCCCAGTTTGGTCAGCAAAGCGTTGCCCGTATCCCGCAACCTGGATGCGCTCTATGCCGTGCTGGTGCGCGTAGTCGACGGCGCGCGCGTCGCCGCTCCCGGTGACCAGGTAGACCAGTTGACGCGAGCCATGGCAGAAGTCCAAAAAAGCCGTCTGGCGTTGAACGACCAATTGCAGGACCTGGCTGCCGCCGCGGAAAAACAGGTCGCCGACTTGCAGTTGGCCGTCGTCCAGATGCGGACGCCTGCCCCGGCTGCTTGCCCCGCAATTCCCGCCGCCAAGCCGTCTCCAACTCCGGCCGCGAAAAAGAAGGTCGTCAAGAAGAAGCCCGCAACGCCACCGCCCGCAACGCAGGCTCAACCCGGCACGACGGCCAAGCCCAATGCTCAGTGAGCCAGCCCTCAATGAGCATAAAAACAGCAGTTGAAAACGTTCACCAGCATCCCGCGTCGGGTTCGGGAGCCTCTGAAAGCCGTTGTTTTGTGAAAGGGCACGACTTCAGTCGTGCCGCAAATGGTTGGGAATAAAGGTGGTCTCTACGGGCTGCGGAAAAATCCGCTGTGGAAAGTATTGCAACAGGGCATGACTTCAGTCGTGCCGATAAAGCCTATCAAATCAACAGGGTTTTAGCCCCTGAGGGAAGCTCAAGATGAGGTTCCTTCCAATTCTGGGAGTTTTTCCGGAGCCTGTTTAGCCCCTGCAGCGATGCTGGCGCGCAGAAGAACACAGCCTGAGTTCCTTCTCAATGCCCGACTTTATAGTGCTCCGCAGTTCGCCAAAACGGCTTTGAAGCAATCGGTCATTTTGACCACACTTCAACTGCCGTTTTAAGGATGAGTTGGATAACCCTGCCACACCCATTCAAGCGCCTCAGGCAGAGTCTGAAGCCGCACCGCGTGGTCCACATGAACGGCGTTCTGGGCAAAGACGAACTGGTAGTGGTACCCCTTCGCGGCCAGCACACGGGCCATGTTTTCATTGGCCAGCGCCCAGTCGTGCATCCCGTCGCGCATGGCGTTCGGGTTATACAGATCGCGGTCGCCTACCTCCATCCAGAGGCGGATCGGCTTGCGCGGCGAGCTGGGAATCAGGTGCTCGTGAAACTCCCAAGCGCCGTGCGGCGATTCCGCATTTGGCGGCCATTGCTGGTTGACGTACGTTCCGGAATAGGTCAGCACGCGGTGGTACCACTCCGGGTGATACCAGGCCATGATCAGAGCGCACGATCCACCGGAACTGGCCCCCATGGTCGCGCGGCCTTCAGGATCGTGGGTCAGCTTGACGCCCGCCTTCATCTCCACCAGCGGCAACACCTCATTTTCGACAAACTCCGCGTACCGTCCGGACATGGTGTCATATTCGAGACCCCGCTCGCTCCCCTGCGCATCGCCGCTGCCATTGCCGATCGAGACGAACACCAGCGCCGGAATGCGATGCTGGGCGATCAGGTTATCCAGCACCGGAAACATGTCACCATCCGTACCATCCGCGCCCACTAGAAAGGGCGCAGCCGTACCCGGCACATATTGTTTTGGCACGTAAACAGCGACGTGACGTGTGTAATGCGCGGGATGGCTGGTGGTCACGACAAGTTTGGCCGGATCGTTCGGGTCGGGAGCGCCGAAGGTGCCCGGATCGCGAGCGATGCCGGGATACAGCTTGCTGTCAGCCGAGTCCATGACGAAATCGATCACCGCTCCCCTTGGAACGCCTTCATGGAATTGTGAATCGGCCGCAGGAGCATGAGTCGGCCCCAGGATAAAATTGCCGTCCGCCGTCGCGGGAGGAACCGCGCCGTCCGGCAGATCCTTCGCCGAAACATAACCCGGCGTATGCGGCTCCCGAGTCGGAGCGGCAGCGAAGCCCGCAGCGACAGATGACAGTAGCGCACAGCCGACGGAGACGCCTACCGCGCTCCGCACGATTGAAATCGATGCAAAACGGCGCATGAGTGCTTCCTCAGCCAACCATCATACCTGCCCAAAAACCCCAGAACGAATTAAATGCGCGACCGCCTCAATGTCCGGTGCTGGACTACGATCCTGATCGAGATGCGGAACCACTTGGCGGATCACTTCATGCGCCAACCCAACCGCAGGACTGGGCTTGAGCGGCAAACGGTAATCCAGCCCCTGGGCGGCGCACATCATTTCGATAGCCAGGATCAGCTCCAGATTCTGCACAATCTGGCGTAGCTTGAGCGCGCCGGTCATGCCCATCGAAACATGATCTTCCTTGCCGCCCGAAGTCGGCACCGAATCCGTACTGCTGGGGTGGGCCAGCACCTTGCACTCATTCAGCAGCGCCGCCGCCGTCACATGCGCAATCATGTAACCCGAAGAAAGCCCTGCGTCGGAGCAGAGAAACGCCGGCAATCCTTCGTTGATGTCGGGATTGATGAGCCGGTCGATGCGGCGCTCGCTGATGCTGGCCAGATCCGTAAGCGCAATTGCCGCGTAATCGAAGGCATAGCTGAGCGGAGCGCCGTGGAAATTCCCCCCACTCAACACCTCAGCCGCGCTTCCCTGCCCCTCCGCTCCGGGAACTTGCGGAAAAATCAGCGGATTGTCCGTTGCCGAGCCGGATTCCGTCTCCAGAATGCGCGTGACGTGGTGCAACACACCGCGCACCGCGCCATGCACCTGCGGCATGCAGCGCAGGCAGTAGGCATCCTGTACGCGCGGGTCGTTGGCGATGTGGGAATCGCGAATCTGGCTATCCTTCAGGATTTCCGTCAGATTGGCGGCGGAGTCGATCTGCCCCTGATGCGGTCGCGCCCGGTGAATGCGAGGGTCGAAGGCAACCGGCGTCCCGGTCAGCGCCTCCAGGCTCATCGCCCCGGCCAGATCGGCCAGTTTCGTCAGACGCGTCGCATAGGCAACCGCCAGCGCGCCAACCGCCGTCATCGCCTGGGTGCCATTCAGCAGCGCCAGCCCCTCTTTGGCCGCCAGTTGAATGGGAGCCAGCCCCGCCGCAGCCAGCGCCCGCACCCCCGACTGACGCTGCCCTTTATAAATGGCTTCGCCCTCGCCGATTACCACCAGCGCAAGATGCGCCAGCGGAGCCAGATCGCCGCTCGCTCCCACCGAGCCTTTGGCCGGAATAATCGGGCTGACGCCCGCGTTGAGCATGGCGATAAGCAGATGCAGCAATTCCGGCCGCACACCACTGTGGCCCTTTGCCAGCACATTGGCCCGCAGCAGCAGCATGGCCCGCGACTCTGCCTGTGAAAACGGCTCACCCAGACCGCAAGCGTGGCTGCGCACCAGGTTGGTCTGAAGCTGGGCCAGCCTTTCCGCCGGAATACTCACGTCCGCCAGCTTGCCAAAGCCGGTATTCACGCCATAAACGGTCTGACCCGTAGCCAGGATCTGCTCGATGACCGAGCGGCACTGCATCACTCTGGCCTGCGCCTCAGGCGCAAGTGCAACCGGACTTCCCAGAGCGGCGACGGATTCGATTTGCAGGAGCGCCAAAGCACCGCCGTCGAGTATGAGCGTCTCGGAATGGATTTCGTCTTTCATCCTACAAATCGTAGGCCTCAGGCCAAGGGAGGTCGAGGGACATTGCCGCGTTCCACTTGGACTTCGTAGCGGAATCCACTATGCTCAATTGCTATGACCATGGATTCCACTGGCATTACCCAAAACGACCTGCCTAGTCACCTAATGGACGCCTTCGGGCGCGCGCTCCTCAAAGAACTCCAGGACAACGCCCGCCTCTCAATCGCCGAACTGGCGCGGCGCGTCGGGCTCTCCGCCACAGCCACCGCCGAACGCATGAAGCAGATGGAAGAGGCGGGCATCGTCCGCGGCTTCACCGTCGAAATCGACCGCGAGGCGCTAGGCCTCGAAGTGCTCGCCTTCATCCGCCTCACCTGCGAAGGGCAGCACTACTACCGCCTCATGGAGTTCGTCCAGACGCTCGAAGAAGTCCGCGAATGCCACCACCTGACCGGCGGCGACGCCTTTCTGCTCAAGGTGACGACGACTTCGATGTCCAACCTGGAAGCGCTGATCGAAGCTCTCTTGCCGTTCGGCAATCCCGTCACCAGCGTGGTGCTTTCAACGCCCATCGAGCGCCGCAAATTCGCCGTTACCGGCAAACTCACCACCGTAACCAAGAAGCGCGCCGGATGGGGCGGAAAGCGATAGGCTGACGCGGACGAGAGTAACTGTCGCCCGCGTCAGCAACCTCATCCGTCAATTGATCGAAACGATCTTCGATAGCGGCAGATCCTGCGAAGACCCGCCCACCAGGAAGGTATAACTCCCTGCAACCAGTTTCCATTTATCGGCAGTAACATCGAAGATCGAAAGATACTCCGGATCGATGGCGATGGACACGGTTTTGCTTTCGCCAGCGGCAAGCGAAACCCGGCTGAAACCGATCAACCGCTTGGGCGGCTCTTGCGCGCTGGCAGGCAGCGAGGCGTACACCTCTGCGATCTCCACGCCGTCCTTGCTACCCGCGTTTGTAACCTTGAAACTCACCGAGGGCGTCGCGCCCGGAGTCACCTGTAAGTCGGAGTAGCCGTAAGTCGTATAGCTAAGTCCAAATCCGAACGGAAACAGCACCGGCTTCTTCTCGGCATCGTACCACTTATAACCAACCTTCAACCCTTCGCGGTAGGTCACGCTGAACTTAGGCTTGGCGCCGCCATCATGCATCACCGGGGAAGCTCCCTGCGCTCCCGGCGGCGGCTGGACCACGATCGGATGCGGTAAGTCAGCCTCCGATTTTGGGAAGGTCATCGGAAGCTTTCCGCTGGGATTCACGTCGCCGAAAAGCACATTCGCAACCGCCTCAGCCCCCCGGCTGCCCGAATACCAGGCCTCGGCAATCGCGCCCACCCGATCGACCCACGGCATGGTCACGGCCGTCCCTGTTTCCAGCACCACAATCGTCTTCGGATTGGCCGCGGCAACGGCGCCAATCAGCGCATCCTGGTTGTCAGGCAAGGACAGGCTCGCCAGATCCATGCCCTCGCTGGTCCACTGCTGGACGAAGACAATCGCCACATCCGAAGCCCTGGCCAGCGCCGCCGCGGCAGCCACATCGCTGCCCGAAGCGAACTGCACCTTGGCCGTGGGCGCTTTGGCGATCACGTTCTTGAGCGGCGAAGTCGGAAACCAGACATGCGCCTGCCAACCCGCCGAAGGCTGGCCAGGAGGGTCCACCTGCGCCGACCCACCGCCCGAAATCATCCCCATATCAGCGTGATCCCCGATAATAGCGATGGATTTAAGGCCCGCCTTGTCCAAAGGCAGCAGATGATTGCTGTTCTTGAGCAACACAATGCTCGATTCCTCAATCCGCTGCGCCGTATCCAGCCCGCCCAGCACGTCTACCACGCTTTTGCGAATAGGATTATCGACCAAGCCGGCAGCAAACTCCGCGCGAAGAATGCGATGCACATGCTCATTCAGCTCCGCCTGCGAAATCTTGCCATCCTGAACGGCCTTCTTGAACGTGTTGCCGTAAAAATTATCCTCCGGCTCTTCGTTATCCAATCCCGCTTCGGAAGCCTTCACCGTAGAGTGCGTCCCACCCCAATCCGAAAGCACAAATCCCTTGAAGCCCCATTGCTTGCGCAGCACATCGGTGAGCGTGTACTTGTTTTCGCAGGCGTAGTCGCCGTTGATGGCGTTGTAAGAGCACATCACCGCCTGCGGGTCCCCTATGCGGATGCCAATGTCAAAGGCCAGCAGGTCGCTCTCCTGCAAAGACCTCTTGTCGATGATCGAATCCACGTCATTGCGACCGCTCTCCTGATCGTTCACGGCGTAGTGCTTGATGTCGCCGATCACATGCTGCGCCTGCTCACACTTGATGCGGTTTCCGACCAGCGTCCCGGCCAGAATCGGGTCTTCGCCCTGGTACTCGAAGGTGCGACCGTTGCGCGGCTCGCGGGTGATGTTTACGCCGCCGCCGAGGGTCATATTGTAGCCCTGCGCGCGCAGTTCGCGGCCAATGAGCGCACCGTAGTCGCAGGCAGCCTGCGGATCCCAGCTCGCGGCTGCGCCCACATTCGAGGGTAGCGCCGTTGAGTAGCGGCCATTCTCCGCGCTCGAACGCACCCCATACGCCGCGTCGCTCATCTGGATGAAAGGAATACCCAATCGGGGCACGCCTAGCACAAATCCCGCGCCACCGTTGCCCAGATAAGCGTTCGGCTTCGGCTTGCCCCAGCCCGGCATGCCTTCGCCATGCAACAGGTCAATCTTCTCGTCAAGCGTCAGTTCCTTCAAAACCAGGTCGGCGCGCTCGTCCGCTGTAAGGCTCTTGTTCATCCAGGCAGCGTGGGCCCACTCCGGTTCAGCGGGTTTATGGCGCGGATCCTGGGCCTGCGAGAGCGATGTTGATACGGCGAGAAACAAGGCAAGGAACGCAGAGCCAGACAAGCATGTGTGCCACGGAGAACTAATTTTCATGTTTACCATCCGAAGGCATTGTCTTCGAAGCTGGTATTGTCGCGCAAGTGGAATAGTAAAACGTTTAGCTGACAGGCTTCCGTCGACTGGGAGGCTCGACACATCTGCCGCCAAACGCACCAGCGCCCCGAGCTTTTTGAAGGCTCGAGGCGCGGATGGGTGAACTGTTGGGATTGGCTTTTGACTAAGGCACTCGCGCTACGGCGATTGCCAGTGGCCCGGCGTCTTTGGATGCTATGCCGGGGCTTTTACTGGGAGCTGGGGCGCGATGCCCTAGGCCTCAGTCACCTCACGTTGATCGATACGGTCGTACGAACAACTGTCTGATTTCATAGGCTGAATCATCCTCCTTTCCCGTGTGCCAACATCATATCCGAATTGAGTCTCGAAAGACAACAGAGACTCGCGATTGCCAGCGGTTCAAGCACCGGCCGTCATGTGAACTCGGAACGAACTCCCCAGGTAAGGGAGCGCTTGAATTGGCCGCCCCCGGTCCGTCGATAAGCAACTACTGCAGCGTCGCCGGAACCGTGAGCGTTTGGCTCAAAGTGCCTGCGGTCGCATTGATGGTTAGCGTGAACGTACCGGTCACCGTCTGGCTCAGCACATCGCCACTCTGGCTGGCCAGATGGTTGCTGTCGCCGGAATACTTCGCCGTGATGGCATGTGTACCGACAGTCAGAGAGCTGATGTCGAGCGTAGCGCTGTTACTCGCCACCGTGGACGGGCTGCCGATGGCCGTGCCTCCATCGTAAAACGTCACCGTGCCGGTTAGATTGTTCGCGGAAGTTATCGTCGCCTCCAGGGATACAGCAGAACCGTAAGCCACTTTCGTATTGGAAGAGGTAATCACCAGGCCGGTAGTCTTGGTGCTATTAACTCCGCAGCCAATGAGCGACCCGGCCATCAAGGCGCCCATACAGATCGCCAGAACCGCAGACAATCTATGGAAGCGACGCCAGCGACGTGGCAAGACCAGTAACAACAGCCCCGCCAGACTCAACGATCCGGAAGCTCCGATCACCAACTTGGACTTGATCGAAGCCGTAGCCGTCGAGATTCCTGGCGCAGTCGTCGTCAGAGCAATCGTGCCGGCAGCGCCCGGTTGCAGAGTGGCCGAGTTACAAGACATGCCGGCAGGCAGCTTACCGCAGCTAAGACTGATCGCGTTGCTGAATCCAAGGATGCTCTGCGTGCCGATCGAAACTGCAGCCACCTGACCGGCCGTTACACTCAGTGGGTTCGGGGTGGCCGTCGCGCTGAAGTTCGGAGTGGTGACTTGAATGATCACCGGACCCGAAGTAGCCGAAGTCCAGTTGGCATCCCCCGAGTATTTCGCCGTGATGCTGTTAACTCCGGCAGCAAGCACTGGAGCGAGCGTCGCAAGGATGCTGCTGCCATTGCCAGTATTCAACGGCTGAGCCGTTCCGATTGGCACTGATGCTGCCCCGGCAACCGAATCATAGAACTGAATCGTCCCGGTCGGAGCTGTGGCGGCTGAGTTTGACAGAGCGCTTACAATGCTAGCCGTCACGCTGGTTTGAGAGCCTGTGGCAACGTAGCCGGCGAGCGATTGTAACTGCACTGTCGGGGTAGCCTGGGCGACGTTGATGGTGGTCAGCGTCGAACCGCTGCCAGCGTAGTTCGCATCGCCACTGTAGGTCGCATAAATGCTCACCGGACCGGCATTGGACCAAGACAAGTAAGTGGTCGCCTGACCGCCAACGATCGTGACCGGCGACGCCTGTAGACCAGTTGACGTTTGAATCGTCACTGTGCCGCTGGGTCCGGATGTTCCAGTAACCACCTTGGACGGCTTGACTGCAATCACGAGCTGAGTGTTGCCGCCGACGGAGGCGGTCTTGGACGCAGATGTGAGCGTGGTAGTGGTAGTGACGGAGCCGGCCGAAGTTGTGGTTACCGTGGGGTAACTCTCGAGACTCCCGGCGCTATAGTTGTTATCGCCCGGCCACGACGCAGTTACACCGTAACTCCCTTCAGCAGCGACAAAGGGAATGACAGCAACGCCACTGCTGCCGATGCTGCCGGTAGCCAGCACCGCACCGGTGTCCTGACGCTTGAGCGTGACATTTCCGGTCGGCACTACCGCGGGATCGTAGTCGAAGGACACACTGGCGATCACCGTAGAATTGGCAGGCGGAACCTGCGAACTGAGACTCACGCTGTAATCCAGCGTTCCCTTGCTGATCGTGAACTGGAACGTCGTCGTGGACGCGTTGAAACTGCTGTCTCCCGAATAACTTGCGGTGAACGAATAAGCTCCCAGAGGAAGATCGCAATCCGTATCGGGACCGCAGGGAACATAGATCGCTCCTGTGTCGTCGAGCGGATACGGACCGAATGTCTTGCCATTGGTCGAGAAGGAGACTGACCCCGTCGCGACTCCTCCGCCGGACTTGCCTGCAACCTGGACCTGCACGTAGAAGTTGGTGCCAAGCGTGGTCGAAGTTGTCTGGACGATGGGGTGGCGGCCGAGGACGAAGAATCTGGAGGGCGCGAAGGTTGCAGGCGTCAGCACGCTGCCCTCCGGTGTAACCTTAAGTGCGATGGGCGCCGACGTACTGCTGCTGTAGTTAGCATCGCCCGCATAACGAGCCGTGAGGTTATAGGTGCCTCCAGGCAGGCTGGTCAAAGCTGCCGAGTATTTACCCGAGGTAAGTGGACTTGCCACAATCGGACCGGTTTCTACGCCCGCACCTGTCGCTTTGAGAGTAATATCGCCGGTTGGCGTACCGGAGCCCGACGCTGCGCTCACATTTACTTGCACAGTTACCGGCGTGCCATGAACAAAGCTCTTGGACGAGACGCTCAGTGCCGTGTCCGTGGCTGCCGTGGTCGCCGTGCTCCACGCCTTCACCAGATTCGCCGCATTGACCGAACCGAGACCTGAGGCCAGATCGTAGCCTGTCGTTGCGCTGTTGCCGGTGAGCAAACCGTATCTGGAACTGTCGGGGATCGCGACCGTGCAGTCTGTCTTTCCAAAGCGGCAACTAAGTGCGTTGCTTCCAGATGTAATGTCATGAAACACGCAATCGCTCGTTTGCGTTGGATCCGTCTCCGCCGAGGAATTGCATGCGTTTTCTGTTCCCTGCTGCGCCGCGAGCTTGTAAAGCTGGTAGTTCGCGAGGCCCTGCAATGCACCGTTCTTCTGCTCCACCAGCGCCATGATGCCGGCCATCGAAGGAGAAGCAGCGGAAGTACCGCCAATCACAGACGCAGAATCCAGCGAGATGCTTCCATCGCTATTCGTAGTCCATTGGCAGGAGCCGTCGTAGCAAATCATAAATCCGTCATGAATCGCAGCAGCAGCGAGGGCGACGTCGGGCAGGTCGCGCGCGCCATCGGCAGGCACGCCAGCGCCCGCTTGCCAGCCGGGCTTGGCGTACCCACTAGTGCAATCGTATAGGCCGGTAAGGATGCTCGCCGTGTCGCCTGGGGGATGTACGGCGCAGTTGCTTGCGCCACCACCGCCGGCATACGTCCCTTCCTCCGTCGGATCGAAATAACAGTTGTCCGAGGTGACGGCAATGTTCTCGTTGCAGCTCTCATTCCAAACCGCTTCGGGAATATATCCCTTTGCAGAGGAAAGATTGG
>Ga0182030_10020949_pt1 | contig 12289 bp, 9 predicted proteins | sample 812S3MmetaG_FD_121299 | JGI IMG/M metagenome (GOLD analysis project Ga0182030, IMG submission 121299) | Permafrost microbial communities from Stordalen Mire, Sweden - 812S3M metaG (Illumina Assembly) | ecosystem: Environmental > Terrestrial > Soil > Wetlands > Permafrost | place: Sweden...
CGCGCTTCTATGGGCAGATTCCGCGCACGGCGGACAATGACCTCTACTTCGGCAGGATGGACTATCACCTCAACGACCGCAACACCTTCAGCGCCGATTTCAATTTCCTGCGCTGGAAGTCGCCCAATGGCATCCAGACCGGTCTCTCTTCCACTACCGGCGCGGGAATCACCGGCAACGGCGACGACAGCGTGGCCGTGCGCAACGGAAAAGCCACCTGGGTCGCGGTGATCAGCAACGCCATGGTCAACTCATTCCGCTACGGTCTCGATACCGACCGCCAGGCGGACGGCTTCGACCAGGCGGAGTTGGGCGGTGGCCTCGGCTACCTGGATGTCTCGGTGGCCGGCGTACAGCTTGGACCCGCAACCTATCTTCCGCGCGTCGAGCCGCTGGAAGTCCGCAACGAAATCGCCGACGACCTGAGCTGGGTGAAGGGCAAGCACACCATCAAGGCCGGGATGACGTTCGAGCATGTCAACGACAACGTCAACTATCTCAGTAACCGGTACGGCTCCTATACCTATGCGACCCCGACCACGTTCGCGGAAGACTATAGCGGCAACACGGCCGGCGCCAAGGATTGGACCGGATTCACCCAGACATTCGGCAATCCCCTGGTGGATTACAGCATCAAAGACATTGGATTCTACCTCCAGGATCAGTGGCAGGCCACGAGCCGCCTGTCGCTGACTTTGGGCGCGCGGTACGAACGTTCGTTTATGCCGCCGCCGCCGGCCGCCAATTCGTTGTATCCGCTGACCGGAGCGACCCTGCACACCGGCACGGTGAATCTCATGCCGCGCGTCGGATTGGCCTACCGGCTCAACGACAAGACGGTGCTCCGCGCCGGCGCCGGCACGTTCTTCGCGCGTATCATCGGCGGCATGCTGGACGATATTTACACCGGCAATGGCATCTATCAGATCTCGGACTCTCTGACGTCGTCCAACTCGACCCTGCTGGCAGCCGGTCCGGTCTTTCCCAACGCCCTCGCCGCGCCAGTCACCGGGATTACCTCGGGTGCTTCCACGCTCGACATCCTCAGCCCGAATCTAAAGACGCCCTATTCCGAACAGGCCACGGTAGCGCTGGAGCGGCAGATCTCGAAGGACACGGTGGTTACCGTTTCCGGCATCTTCAGCCGCGGAGTCAACCTCTACGGCACCGAGGACATTAACGCTCCGGCGCTGGGCTCCACGTTCGTCTACACTCTCTCCGGCGCCCCGGCCAACTTCCCGAGCGCCTACGCGACTCAGGTTTACTCGACGACCGTGCGGCCGAACTCCAATTTCGGCCCCATCTACGAAGAAACCAACGGCGTTAGCAGTTGGTACGACGGGCTCACCGCGAGCTTTGATAAGAAGCTCTCGCACGGATTCCAGGCGCAGGGGTCGTACACGTGGTCCCACGAAATCGACGACGGGCAGGGCGCCGCCACCAACGCCATCTTCGGATTCAGTGACGCTCTGTGGACGTATAACGGGCAGTATGCCTTCGATAAAGGCAGCGGCTCTCTGGATCAACGGCAAAGGGTCGTCTTCGCGTTCGTATGGGCGCCCACAATCACCCATTCCACCAACGCCTTTGCCAAGTACGTAGTGAACAACTGGCAGCTTTCGAGCATTGCGACGATCCAGAGCGGCCGGCCGACCGGAAGCCCGACCATCCACATGACCGACACGCCGACCACCATGCTATACTCCGCCGACGCCCTCAATGGCTTTAACGGGAACTTCCGCGTGCCGTTCGTGCCGATAGACAGCCTCTATACGCCGTGGGTGGAAACCGAGAATTTCCGCCTCACCAAGATGATTCCGCTGCCCCGCGAAGGCATGAGTCTCGGTCTCAACTTCGAGGCCTACAACATCGCCAACAACTGGTCGCCTACGGCCCTGACCACACAGATGTTCACCGAGGCCAAGGGCGTGCTGACTTACACCCCGACGGCCTTCGGCGTGGGATCGTCCGATGGCGGTTTCCCCGATGGCACACAGGCGCGCCGTCTGCAGGTCAGCGCGCGCTTGACGTTCTAAACTCCAACCTTCCGGAAGAGGGCGGGCTGCAACGGCCGGCCCTCTTCCGGAGCACTCTCGCCCCTTCCCGAAGTTCCGCTCCCCCTTGCACTTCCGCCACGCCGGCCCGGCGACCGGCATGGGCGCCGATTCCGGGTGCCCAGGGCCGCTTTCCGCCGCCACGATCCTTAACGTCTGCACAGGGAAGTGCGCCTGCCCCGCGATCTTTTCCCGGCCGGCCACACTTAGCGGCGGGATCTCAGTCCTTATCTGCAGTCAGACTGGCGGTGACGCGCGCCGGATCCACGTAGAATCGCTTGCCGCACGAACGGCAGTGACGCGGGATGCGGCCCATCCCTTCCATGATGGCGTCCCTAATGCCCCTGGGCATGGAAGGCACGAGATCCTTTCCTAAACAGCGGGGGCATCGGAGTTCCCCGGGCTTGGCCGGATTTTGCTTAGTAATCTCCAACTCCAAATGGGAATTCTAGCAGATCCAGTCCACCCCCGTCGATTCCAAACTGTGCGGAATGTTAGGCTGGAAATCGTGCGCAGCCTATTGATCTTCCTCTCGCGGCGTAAACACCTGCGGAGGTGGATGGAAACCTCATCCCTGGCCCAGCGTTTCGCGGCCCGTTTTGTCGCCGGATCCAACCTGGAACAGGCGCTGGCCGTCAGCCGCGATCTCAATGCCGAGGCCATTGCCGTCACCTTGGACGTTCTGGGCGAAAGCATTTCGTCGCTGGAGGAGGCCGCGCGGGCGCGCGATGCTTACCTGCGGGCCCTGTCGGCGATTCACGAAAGCCGCGTCCAAGGCAACGTTTCCCTCAAGCTCTCGCAGTTTGGCATCGATCTCTCGGCCGAGGCCTGCCGGGCGAATGTCGGCCAACTGGTGGAGCGGGCGGCCGGTCTGAACGGGTTCGTCCGGATCGATATGGAATCCAGCGAGTACGTCGATCGGACGCTCGACCTGGTCTGCGGCTTGCATGCCGAATACCGCGCCGTGGGGACGGTGATCCAGGCTTATCTGTACCGCAGCAAGAAGGACATCGAGATGCTGAACCAGCGGGGCATCCGCGTGCGGCTCTGCAAAGGCGCGTATCTGGAACCGGCCAGCGCGGCTTTCCCGCACAAGGCCCAGGTGGACGCCAACTACGTCGAATTGATGCAGTTGCTGCTCGACAAGGGCGCCTATCCGGCCATCGCCACGCACGACGAGAAGATGATCGCGGCCACCAAGGCGTACGCCGCGTCGCGCAACATCTCGCGCGACGCCTTCGAGTTCCAGATGCTCTACGGAATTCGCCGCGACCTGCAGCGCCAACTGGCCAAGGAGGGCTTCCGGGTGCGCGTCTACGTCCCCTTTGGCCAAGCCTGGTATCCCTATTACATGCGCCGCCTGGCCGAACGGCCCGCCAACGTGCTGTTCATTTTGAGAAACCTGTTCCGGTAAGCTCGCAGGCGGACCGCCTCGCGATCCTGAGCGTACCGCGGAGACTGCGGCATGGTTACCTGCGATAATAGAGCTTCCTTATGAAAGTGGAAGTGGTACTCACCGAGGCGGACATCGCCCAGGAATTCGTCGAGGCAATCGAGGCGCGCGATCTGCCGGAAAAGTTTTTCTATTGGTTTCCACGGTCCGCGGTGGAGTGGGCCGCGCTCATCGGCCACGCCGAGCTATACGGCGGCCTGTGGGACACCTGGAAGGAACTGGCCGCCCACAGCGCCGATCTCGCCGCGCACTTCAAAGAGCGCGCTCCGTTGATCAGCTTCGGCGCCGGCGACGGCTCGCGCGACCGCCTGCTGCTCGACGCTCTCAAAAAGGCCGGCTGCGAGTGCTCTTACTTCCCGGTGGATGCCAGCCAGACCATGCTCGAAATGGCCTGCGCGGGGGCGGACGACGAAGACATCGAAACCGTCGGCATCAAGGCCGATATTTCCAGCCCGGTGCACCTGGTCTATGCCGCCGATGCCGCCGACCCGCCGCGATTGTTCATCCTCAGCGGCAATACCATGGGATCCTTCGATCCCCTGGCGGAGATCCGCTACGTAGCGCAATGCATGAAGCCGGAAGACCGCCTGATCATCGACGGCGAGGTCCACGACGGACAGCACACTATGGCCCGGCGCGATAATCCCGCGGCGCGCAAATTCCTCGCCACTCTGCTGGCCAACCTGGGCATCGGCGAGGACGACGGGGAAATGCGCTTCAACTTGAAGCGCGACGACCGGCACGACGGTCTGCATCTCATCACCCGGTCGTTCCGCGCGGGACGCGATCTTTCCGCCACCGTGGCCGGGCAGGAGATTTCGCTCCAGCGCGGCGAGCGCATCGGCATGAACTTTCAGTACGCCTACACGCCCCAGGCATTCCGCTGGCTGCTCTCCGAACAGGGCGGCTTGCGGATTCTGACGGAACACCTGAGTCCCGACGGGCGATTCCTCACCGCCGTATGCAAGAAATGACGCAAAGGCCTGCGCCGCGCTTCGGTCAACGGAATTGAGCCGGCAGTTGCAACGTCCGCGCCGCGCCCCGGTCACAACGCAATGGCGTGGCGGCGAGCAAGAAAACATTTGAGCCGCCCTCACGAGATCGGAGACTCTTGTTCCGGGTGCCCGGCCCGGCCTTTGGCGAAGCCGAACCGGAACCCGGTTGTTCGCACCTCGACGCGTGAGGTACGTTCTTTTCCGGGGACCGTGCGCAGGCCGGGCGGTTCCACCGAAAACTCAAAGCCGTTTTCCTACCTGCATTACTATATAGGCCAGGACCGGTAGAGACAATCCTGGAATTGGGTTATAGTACGCCAATAACAATCGTTAGGTTCATAAGACGCCGGCAAACAGCGCCCGTGCGGCGTCCCTTGCGGCCGTAGGGAACTCCTGTTAGCAATACCCCAATAACCGGAGGACCACCTGCGGATGGGCTAGTGGAAAGACCGCGGTGGGTACGCACCGGGGACATGTCTCGCCGGTATTTTGCGAGTATTCGGGGGTGAGCAGCAGGTGCGAGCGGGCCGGAATCAGGCGTCGCAGCACGCCGCGTACCTCGCCAAAATCCGCCGGTTGCGCCGGCTTGCGGTGATCCCGCCACGCCGCTTTCACCTCCGCCTGGTTCGCGATCTCCACCAGGCGGAGGTAATCGGCGGCGTGCTTCGCCGGCACGGGGACGTTATCGGCAAGATCGCGCAGAAGCCTGGCGGCCCGCGCTGTCAAATCGCCGGTGGAGACCACCGCCAGAGAGCCGGACGGAAAGTCCATTGCGGCGGCGCGCCGCAAAGTGCCGCCATCTGCCCGGAAAACATCGATGCCCAGGGCGGTATCGGGGTCGATGAACGGAAGGATGATTTTGCCTGGCGGGGCGAGCGGATGAACGTGGCGAAACAGGAAGCCGCGGCATAGACTCGCGGGAATCGCATCGCAATCGGGAGCGGCGAAATCAATGTCGTTCAGAGCGCGCGCCTCCGGGCGGGGGGAGCGGATTTCGATCGCCAGCCCGCCGGTAAGGGCCCATCGCCGGACATCGTGGCGGGCCAGCTTGCGGAAAGTGCGCGCGGCCGCTGGGCGTCCGCCAGGGACCTCAGGAAAGCGCCGCCTTGTAGAGCGCCACCAGCTTGCCCCACGCGCGCTCGGCCGCGGCCTTGTTGTAGATGGGCGCGCCGTTCTGCATGGGCATATCGGGGATACACCACCCGTGCAGCGTGCCCTCATAGACTTCGATTTCGGCGGGCACTCCGGCGCCCGCGAAAGCTTCCTTCAGCTTGTCCTTGGCATCCGGCTGGCGCGCATCGTCGTTCGACGCGATGCCGAAATACATCCGGGCCTTGATTTTCGGAGCGAGCAGATGCGGGCTGTCGGGCATGGCGGTCACCAGGCCGCCTCCGTGGAACGACGCACCCGCGCCGATACGGCCCGGGACCGTCGCGGCAGTCTTCACCACCAGCGGTCCGCCCATGCAGTAGCCCTGGGTGCCGATTTTCTTCGCTTTGTCCACTTCCTTCCGCGCGTCAAGGAAGGCCACGTAAGCCACGGCATCCTTCTCGGCGTTACCAGGCGCGTTGACCGACGCCATCAGCGGCTGGAGTTTGGACATGTCGGCCGGATTCTGGAAGTTGAAGCCCGAAGCGTCGGTGAAGGGAGCTTTGGAGACGCGATAGAACGGATTGGGCACCAGGACGGAATATCCCTCGGCGGCGATGCGCCTGCCGATGGCGCGCAGGGCGGGCCGCAAACCGAAGGCGTCGGGCCAGACCAGCACGCCCGCATGCGAGCCGGTCTTGGGATGAATGAAAGCGGCGTCGCAAGAGCCGTCGGGCATCTTGATTTCGACGTCGGTTTCGACCAATTCAGGATCTTCCGCCGCGGCGTTGGCGGCAAGGCCCGCGGCCATGGAAAGCGCTACAAAGCCGCGCCGTCCGAACTGCGGATTTTGTGGATCGTTCTGGTTTTCCGTCATGACTACCCCTCTCTCTTAGAGAGTGTATCGCTTTTGCCCGCGGCCGCGGAACAAACCGCACCACGCTTGCGTATGCTGAGAGTCGAGGAGAATCATGCGCGCGAAGTCCGTTTTTGCCGCCGGCGCCTTGGCGGCTGCCCTTCTGAGCCTCACGTCCTGCATCGAGGGAGTGGGCGATTGGCAGCGTTTCAGCAAAGATTTCCATTCCAGCTACCCCCTGAAGCCGGGCGGAAGCCTGACCGTGGAGACCTTCAACGGTTCGGTGGATATTTCCGGATGGGATCAGGACACCGTCGATATCAGCGGCACCAAGTACGGCCCCACGCAGGAGGAGGCCGATAGTCTCCGGGTCGATGTCGATGCCACCGCCGGCTCCGTCTCGGTCCGCGTGCCACGCCCCAGCGACCGCCGCAACAATCAGGGGGCGCGCCTGACGATCAAGATGCCGCGCAACACCCGGCTCGACCGCATTGCCACGTCCAACAGCTCCATCCACACCGAGGACGGCGCCGGACCCGCGCACCTGCGCACCAGCAATGGAGGGATTCGCGTGCTGGACCTGCGCGGCGACCTGGAGGCCGAGACTTCCAACAGCTCCATCGAACTCGAGGGCGTGAGCGGCAATGTCCGCGCCCACACCTCCAACGGCCACATCCGGGCCGAACGCGTCGACGGATCGCTGGAAGCGGTGACGACCAACGGCGGAGTCACGGTCGACGTGGCGCGCGCCGGCAAACCGGTGCGCATCGACACCACCAACAGCGGCGTGGAATTGACCTTGCCCCCGAACTTTTCGAGCGATGTCCATATCCAAACCAACAACGCGCCCATCACGCTGATCATGGCGGAGGGCGCCAACGCGCGCGTCTCGGCGCGCACTTCCAACGCCTCCATCGACACGGAATTTGAAGTGCGTGCGCAGGGCGAAATCGGCCGCAATCGCCTGGACGGCGTGATTGGAAGCGGCGGCCCGCTGATCGATCTGACGACCTCGAACGGCGCTATTCATTTGCGGAAGCGGTGACTCCCGGCCGCTACACCGTCCCCGGGGTGTCCTACTAAAACGTAAGGGGACCTGGTTTGCCGCAATCCCCGATGCCGTGAGCGCCATCGCTCCCGGCGACGTTAATGGGGCGCGAAGACTGCAAAACGCAAGATCAAACTCGCCAGGAAGCAGACGGCATTCCACATCACCGGGGAAGACCATCGCGGTCCAGGCCGTAAGTGCCCGTCAAGAAACAACCGTACCCCTTCGCCAGGACCCCTCCCTTACCGTCGCGGCTCGGAATCGGGTTCTACTCTGAGACCTCTCCGGTTAGTCTCTTAAAGTTTAATCTGGCCCGGCCAGAGGCCCCGCTGCGCCGCGACCGTGAGGGAGCGGTTGGAGTGGTCATTTCGTGACAGGCCGTCTGCGGTGGCAGCGGCCGTTTGGCGCGCGGATTCAAGGTGTATCGGGACGGCCTGCGGAAGGCTGCCAAAACTAACCACGGGCTACCCCTACAGCAACTGGTATGCGTTCAACGGAGACTTCCAGGGCGCACCGGGAATCGCATTCTGATATTTTGAGAAGCAAGGTACGGCCATTTTTGGAGACGGACCCGCACCTGGAATCGAGGAGAAGAGGAGAATATGACGTTACTGAAGAAGGCGCGAAGAGCGATACTGAGCCGGCGGGCAATGCTGCGAAGCGCTGCCGCCACTGCGATGTTCGGTCCCCTCTTCAAGGCCACCGAAGGTTCGGTGAGCGCGCAGGAAACGGTCAATCGCAACTCATCCCCGAGTGGATTGAAGATCACCGACATGCGCGCCTGCCGGGTGGCGGCGAATTACGACTATCCGATCATCAAGCTCTACACTAACCAGGATGTCTACGGATTGGGCGAGGTGCGCGACGCGGGAGTGGAAGGCCTCGCCCTCGTTCTGAAGGCCCATCTCGTGGGCAGAAACCCCTTGGACATCGAGGGCAACCTGAGAATGCTGCGCCAGTTCGCCAACCATGGCCGCATGGGCGGCGGCTACAGCGCCGTGGATATGGCCCTCCACGATATCGCCGGCAAGGTATTCCGCGTTCCCGCCTACCGGCTGATCGGCAACAAAAATCACGATCGCATCCGCATCTACGCCGACACCACCTCTCACAAGGACCCCAAGGTGTATGCCGAGCGCATGCGGAAACGCAAGGAAATGGGGTTGACCTTCTTCAAAATGGATCTGCAATCCAGCATGCTGAGCGATCGCCCCGGTGCGCTTAACCAGCGAGGCGTGTGCACCGAAAAGGGCCTGGGATACCTCTGCGAATACATTGCCGCCATTCGCGATGTGATTGGTCCGGGCACGCCGTTGGCCGCCGACCATTTCGGCCCGCTCACTGTCAACGATTCGATCCGCTACGCCAAGGCCTTCGAACCGTACCAGCTTTCCTGGGCCGAAGACCTTCTGCAAGTTGGGGAGGGCACGCAGTATCCCTACCTGAACTGGCAGGCATACAAAACAATCTCCGATGCCACCGTCACGCCCGTTTTGACCGGCGAGGATATATTCGGTCTTCAAGGCGGTTTCCAGCCACACCTGGACCACCGCTCCCTGGACGCGATCCATCCCGACATCGAAACCTCCGGCGGCCTGCTCGAAACCAAGAGGATTGCCGACTATGCCCAGACATGCGGTATCCAGGTGGCCATGCACCATGCCGGATCGCCCATCGGCGGATTCGCCGGATACCATTGCGCCGCCACATTCGGCAACAATTTCCTGGCCATGGAGAACCACGCCCTCGATATGCCCTGGTGGCAGGATCTGGTGACTGGCGTGCCCAAGCCCATCATCGAAAACGGTTATGTCAAGGTCCCGGATGACAGGCCAGGGCTGGGTCTCGATCTGAACGACGCGACTTTAAAAGAGCATCTCCGCCGCCCCGGCTACTTCGAGCCAACTCCCATGTTCGACGACTTTATCGTCTCCGGATACCGTACCGGTGGCCCCTGGCCGCACTTCGACGAAGAGGGAAAGTGGTGCAACTGCGTCACCTACGAGTAGAGCTATAGGAGGTTTCAGGCCCCCTCACATGTATTGGATTGGGCTGGCCGCTCGACGGGCCACGTGGGCGGCCGGCTCCATAATTCCTGCCATCGGTGCGCCGGCGAAGAATCAAGCCATGCCGCAGTTGGCCGCCCCGGCTTTGTTACTTCGATACCTTGGTCAGCCAACCGTTCAGCTTCAACCACTCCTCTACCCGATCCAGGTAGTGATCCGCGCCGCCACCCTTCTTTCCGAAGCCGTGTTGGCCGGTCTGGAATACGTGCAATTCGGCGGGCAGCCCCGCTTTTCTCCACGCGAGGAACAGGTCGATTGACCCCTGATATCCAACTGTCTGGTCGTCCGCTGCCACCGCGATGAACAGCGGCGGGGCTCCTTCCGGCGGCGGATTCGAATTCGCGCCGGCGGCGTAGACCGGGGCCGCGAAATCCGGCCTTCCCTCGGCTGGACCATATACCGTTGAGAGAAGCACTGCGCCCCCGGCCGAGTAACCAATCATGCCGATTCGATTGGCCTGCACGCCGAATTCGGCGGCATGCTGGCGCAGCAACCGCACCGCTTGTTGTCCATCCGCGCCGGCCATCTCACGCACGTTCTGGCCGGCTTGCGGACCTGTGGTGGCTGGCCCTCTCCCAGCCGCGGCAGGTGGCGCATTGGGGTCAACATAGGTCGTGCGGTATTTCAAAACAAACGCGTCCACACCCATCTGGTTCAGCCGTTTGGCGACGTCCACACCTTCATAGGACATCATGAGCGTGCGGAAACCACCGCCCGGCGCGACGATCATCGCCGTTCCCACTGCGTTGGCTTTCTCAGCCGGGTAATAGAGCAGTACCGGTCGAACGATATTCTGCGCCTGCGGCCTGTCCGGCGTGCCAGCGGATCTCTCCGGGTAGTTCCAATTCTCCGAACCCGGAGCCACACCCGGATACAGCGGGATTTCACGAACCGGCGGAGCCAGTTGAGCCCGGCCGGCGACCGCCAATCCAGCCAGAATACAGATCTTTGGAAGATTCACCTTGAGCATTCGAAACCTCTCTCTCCGAAAGTGATATGTTACCGCCTCATCGCCCGCCTGGGCCGCACGGGTTCATCGTGGAATCGCGGGGACTCAACACCGGCCGAGGTTATATCGGTAGCCGTCTTGTCCGCGGGTCGGCGCTCCGAGGTCACAAATCGACGAAGCGCTCGCCCGCGACGGTGAAGCGTCGCGGCACACCGCGTACACCCGGACCACCGCCTCTGCCGGAATCGCCCGCCTCTTCCTTACACGTGCCGCGGCCGATCCGGAAGAATCGATGTGAGAGCCGCCTCGTTATCTCCCGAGAGCCTGAGCAATCGCCTTTTCCGCCAGCGGGTTCATGATCTCGTAGCCCTTGGCGGTGGGATGCAAACCATCCTCCGTCAGGTCGGCGCGAAGCCATCCCTTGTCGTCCACGGTGGCGGAGAAATAATCCAGGAACACCAGATTATGACTGGCGGCGTAATCCTTGATCCAGCGGTTGAGCGTCAGGATACTTTCGGGCGGCCGTCCGCGCGTCATCGGCGGCTTGCCCGGCAGATCGCAAACCGGGGTGAGCGAAGCCAGTACGACTTTGATTCCGTTGGCGCGCGCCATATCGGCCATAGCGGCAAGGTTATTCTCCGTCGATTCCATGGGAACAGGTCCGATGTTGCCCCCGATATCGTTTGTGCCGCCGAAGATCACTACAGCTTTCGGCTGGAGGGCAATTACATCCGGGTAGAAGCGCAGAAGCATCTGTGCGGTCACCTGCCCGCCGATGCCGCGGTTCAGGTAGGGCTTGTCCGGAAAGAACGGGCCGAAGCGCTGGGTATTGTGCATATTGTCGGTGATGGAATCGCCCATGAAGACCACGCGCTGCTCGCCGGCGGCGGGGGGCTTGACGGCGGCGTTCTCGGCCGCGTAGCGACGGGTGTTGCCAAAATCGTTGATCAGGCTCGCCGCCTGCCGGAGTTGCGGCGGGACGACGCTCGGAGCTTGCGGTTGAGCCAATGCGGCCAACGGCACGAATAGGACGAGCAAAAATCGCATGCCGCTATTGTACACTCGGCTCGCGCGAGAGTTCTTTCGGGCGCACCGGCCGCACCATACGCGACCGCACTACCGCGGCCGCCTCCAGGTCAAGCGAAGGCCAGTCTGTCCGTCGCCGCCACCAGGGCGCGGCTGTTCGGTGGATCGAAAGCGCTGTGGCCGCTGTCGGGAGTGATGATGAGATCGGCTTCCGGCCACGCCCGGTGGAGCGCCCACGCGCTCTCCATGGGACAGACGACGTCGTAACGCCCCTGCACGATCGCCCCGGGGATGTGACGGATGCGCGAGGCGTTGCGCAGCAACTGGTCTTCGGCTTCCAGGAAACCCTTATTGGCGAAGTAGTGGACCTCAATGCGCGCGAAGGCGAGAGCGAATTCATCCTCTTCGTAGTGGCCGGCGAAGGCGGGGTCGGGTAGGAGCTTCGATGTGGCGCCCTCCCATCCGCTCCAGATTTTCGCAGCGGAGAGCCGCACGGCCGGATCCTCGCTGGTAAGGCGGCGGTAGTAGGCGGAGAGCAGATCGCCGCGCTCGGCCTCGGGGATGTGGGCGAGATACGGCTCCCACGCATCGGGATAGAGCACCGAGGCGCCGCGCTGGTAGAACCAGTCGAGCTCCTGCTGGCGGAGGAGAAAGATGCCGCGGAGGACGATTTCGGTAACTCGATCGGGATGAGTTTGGGAATACGCGAGGGCCAGGGTAGAACCCCAGGACCCGCCAAACACCTGCCAGCGC
>Ga0182030_10020950_pt1 | contig 12289 bp, 10 predicted proteins | sample 812S3MmetaG_FD_121299 | JGI IMG/M metagenome (GOLD analysis project Ga0182030, IMG submission 121299) | Permafrost microbial communities from Stordalen Mire, Sweden - 812S3M metaG (Illumina Assembly) | ecosystem: Environmental > Terrestrial > Soil > Wetlands > Permafrost | place: Sweden...
ATGCTTGCCAGTAGCAATGAGGGTGCTGGCTATGAAAAGAAGCACCACAGCTGCGAATAGAGAGGTGATAGATCCGCGGAAAAGAAGTCTCTCGCGATATTGAGACAGTCTCTGTTCATTGACACTGGGAAATGTGGCATAGTGTGTAGCGTACCCAGTTGGAAAATCACTTGAGGACGCGTAGGTTTCGTCATCGGCGTCAGTCTCGGTGAAGTAGCCAGTATTTCCATTCCCAATGAGTGGCCTCCGCTCATCTGGTGAAGTGGTTGGGCTCCACCACGATTTGACCTTCTCCATTTCTAACTTGGCACTGGATAGCAGTAGAGAAAAGGTCCTTGCCCCCGGAAATGTTGGTTCGGCGTTCGGATCACAGTCGATCGTGTAGGGATCGTTTTCTCCTGCCTCGCTCCCGTCATCATATTCGTTCCAGTAATGCTGCGGCGCTTGTTGGGTTGGGAATTGCATACTTGCGCGGCGTGATGTTGGGCTGCTCGGAGTGGGAGGGGCGCTATTAGCAGGTGTAGAGGACCGCAGGTTTGTGTGGAGATCATTGTATTGTGATAACAAAGGCTCCAAATCCAGTCGAGTGAAGCTTTTTGGATCTGCAAGTATTTCACGATTGAATTGTTCCCCGAGGGCTCTCGATCCAGTCCACTTCTGAGGAGAGTTAGCCTTCCCATTCTCTAGAGTTTTCTTGAACTCCTCATATACGAACCCTGTATTTTTTCAAAATCTTATGAAATGCCATTCGTTGAGCATCCACGAACCTTTGAAGAGATCGTGTATCTTCGCCACACCTGTAGCCCATCAGCACTTGTGAAATGAAGACCATCACACCGACTTACGCTGCTATTTCCGCGTCGTATTTGCCAAATTTCTCCCGCCTCTTCAGCGACATCGCCTTCCCATTGCCAGATTTGCATCTCGCAAGCAAACTAAGAACCCTTCTTTGGTGAAACTCTAGCTGTATGGTTAGAGGAGCGGAATCGCAGGACCAGGAAACTCACGCAGCCGGCGACCTATCTCATCCGCCTTGCTCTTCACGAAGAGACCGACACGGTCATGTTGATTGAACAATTCATTGAAGAAAGAATTCTCGAATTTCGATAAAGCAGTATCCGCCTGCCCCGGTATCGCAATGGCTGAGCCTTGATCTCTCGTGGTGTTCACTTTAATCAAATTCTTAAGTTGGTTGTAGTCGACATTGTCTGGAAGAAAAGCAATTAGTTCTGCTGCGGCCTAGTCTCAGGAATTGTCTCAGCTCACAAGCCACCCATTTCGGCACAGACTGTGCTTGAAATGTTTCACCGTACTTCATTCCTTCTCATCCAGTGTAATCTGCCAGGTACAAAGGGGAGGCTTGGGCTGGTTTTATCCGTCGTGTCCGCGTCCTTTGTCGTCGGATACTAGTACTAGTAGCGTGTTAAACGATAAGGTACAGATTGATTTTCAATTCGGACGAACTCAAGAAGAGTGAGTTGGATGGATTGGAGAAACGTAGTAGGTCTTCAATCTGATCAATCCAAGAAAAGAAAGTTCGAGTCTGCCGTCATACCCCAAGCTCATGGATAAGGATTTAATTTCCTTCTTGGCAGGACCTTCGATCTAAGTCTGATTTTATCCAGTCCTCTTCCACCCAGACCGGACCAGAATGTGCAAGGGTAAAGCAGATTATTTCTGCTCCGTGAAGGGTTGGACGTGGGCTGGGCTGGCGAAACCTGCAGCAAATTGGAGGGGGACCCTGTGTTGTGGCGCAGATAAGCCCCGCCTTCGCTGACAGGGGGGTTTTGTTTTTCGTGCAGGTGTAGGACAAGGCTTCTTGCGATGGCACCCCTCCTTGTACTTGGAGGGAGGAATAGAAGAGCTAAGTTCGTCGCAAGAGTGCCCTTTGAGGGGTTATCGGCCGCTGAATGAGAGCTTCGATCAATATCCAACAGTACGAGAAGTTTTGGGGATCTGTTGTGAAAGCTGGCGATTCCTCTGCAGAGCAGTTGGGTAGGAAGTAGGATGCTTTAATTAACTTCGAGGGGGAGCCGGGGTGTTTACCTCATAGCAGAACCCAGCCGATGCAGCACTTGGAGTAGTGATAATAGCGTGCAATCATAGGTAGTGTAGGTACCTCATAGCTACCTAGTGTACCTTATTAGTATGTGAACCATCGATAGCATGGAACTTACCTTATTATTTAGCAACCAGGTGCTGTCGACAATCTGCCGGTCTAGATGGAGTGGGGGAAAACTCGTCTAGACCACCTTGTTCACATTCTTCACGAGCTCGACGAGTAGCATGAGAGGACGGGGTCGGCTTCAAGTCACACAAAGATATTGAAAGGTGGGATGAAATTCATGCTCCTTCCATAGGGCGCGCTATCACGTTCTACAAGATCCTACCTTTCCTTATATATCCCAACGTAAAAGAACAGTAGTTGAGAATGTTTTCAGTCTCCGCTTCAAGGGTTAAATTAAGATTAATTCTCTTTCTTGCTTTAAAAATGGTTTCGGTTTTGTTCCTAGCCCCGTCTTTACTTGGATTCCCTAGTACCTTCCCGTAGCCCCCCAATCCGCGCTCCAACCTACTCAAACTAAGGTCCTGTATGCTATGTAAGTTGGAGTTGCAAAGCTGCAAAAGTGGTACGTTAGCCAGGCTCCAATTGCCTATCTTCCGTAGATAGTGAGTGCTGGTGTTGCTCTTTGAAGACCGGCTGCGGCTGCGGCTGCATGCTGCATACTAGTACGACTACTACTAGTATGCATGGGCTGCTCGAAACTAAAAAACCGTTTCTCCCACTGTCCGATCTTCCCGTATCCTCCCAAATGAATGTGAGACAAAAGAAACAAAACATTCTTCAAAAGGTTAGGGAGACTTTTGAGACCGACGGTGCATACGAATGTTTCTCTGTACCGATTTCGTCAGTGGATTTTCGCAGTCCAGGAGCTCCAGCTGTCCACCGGGGTCAGATTCGGTAACCTGGCACACGACATACGGGGAAGCTCTTCCCATGCACGTCGCTGCGCATATACATACACTTTTATATGCTATATACTCTCCAAACGGGGATGGCTCCAGCCATCGGTGCACTGAAAGAAAGGACTCGGCCAGGACCATTGCCTCAGCCAGCCAGGACTTCGGAGTGACAACTCTGGACTTACTGTGCTGCACCTGGTGCATTGCTCTCTGGATGTACTTGCAATTGCCCACCGCGCTGCCCCTGCTTCCGATCCCAACTAGGACAATATATCCCAATCGTTTATCTTTACCTAAGCTGATGCACGCAAACCTAAAACATAACATCTGATATCGAGAGGGGTAGCTTTCTTGCCCACGTGAGGATAAACATTACCTTTAACTATATAGGTAAGCAGGGGGATGGGCCATCCCGGATGGATATGTCTATAGCCACTTATAGCTAGCGTGATTTTCTGCTGCTGCACAGCCTCTAACTTGCTGTAGTACCTAGATACTAGTATCTAAGATACCCAAACAAAAAGGCAAATAATTAAATAGCAACATCACATAAATTGGAGCCAATTAAATGGCTCTATTTCAAAATTAAAGCCATTTGATTAACCAAATTCGACCAATCAGATCTCTCTATTTCGATCACTCTATATTTTGATTGGCTAAATTCGACCAATCAGGTTACTTTATTAACCCCAACCCACCCAACAAAATTTTACCTCGCATTCGTTCCTCATATCGAAGGCACAAGCATAGATAAGATGGCGGCGTAAACTTTACCCGAGCCGAGTTAAATAAAATATATTTCTTCACGGATGTACCAAGGAGACTGCGACTGCAAAAATCATGGCAAACACTGGCAGTACCACATCTTCCATGACATCAACTTCACATACTTTGACAGCTTTCCCTCCTCCTGCAACCAAATCCTCGGTTTCTTCCACCAAAGACTCTTCAAAGGCTAATCCAATGGCAACTTTATTACTTGCCTTAGCTCCAGTCAACAGACACAGATTCATTACGCCTACGACAGATACAGTGACCACGAGCATAAGTTTTGCGAAGGATACTCTTGACCCATATGCGGGAAAGCTGGGAGAGGAGCAAGCAGAAAGACTGAAAGAATTGAGGAGGAAAAGAAAGCGGGGAGAAAAGGATGTTGGGGAGGTGGAGCTGTTGAAGATTAGGAGGGTCTATACCGACGGTTTTGAAGTGGAGCAGGTTTGGGAGCAGGCGAGAAGAGTCATTGATGCATTAAAGGAAGATGCTGAGAGGACAATCGGGGAATTGGGGTTGGAGAGCGAGGACGAGTCTACCGAGGATGCGAATAGTGGGGTCAATTTATTGAGGTTTGATGAGGACGGATTTGAAGTCGACTCTGATGATGATATTATGGAGGACACCGTAGAGGATGAAGATTCTGATGTGGAAGGCGGCGAGGAATACGAAGAAGATGGCATGGGTGGTGAGGTTGTTGCCGATGTCGAAGGACTCCTTGGTGATCTTGAAGGAGACGATAAATACGAGGAGTATGAGACTGAGGATGAGGGACCCGCAGGAATATTTGTTGAAGATCCAAATGGGCTCAACGATGGCTTCTTTTCGATCGACGAATTCAATAAGCAAACCGAATTTCTTGAACAGCAAGATGCTACTGCAGATCCTTACACTGGCGAAGCAAGTGATGAAGAAGATATAGACTGGGACGCAGACCCAATGACGATAGTTGCTGCACAACCCGTCTCGAGTTCAAGTCGAGCCGCAGCTATGGATATTGATGAAGATGAGGACCAAGAGTCGGACGAGGAAGACGGCCCCACGTTTGGAAATTCAGACCTCAGCGCTTCTGATGATGACGATGATAGTGAAGCGGACGATATGGAGGCAGAAGCTGCAGGGGATAATACGAATGAGATACTTTACAAGGATTTCTTTGAACCCCCACCTCGCAAAGCAGGGAAAGGAGAACTCCAGGCAAACTATTTAGCAAGGCAAGTACAAAGGAGTAGAGCCACAGAAACGGAGGATGAAAAAACTGGAGTTGAACGCGCTATGGGAGATGTCCGCCGGGATCTTTTTGACGAAGAATCTGATCAAGATGCCTCGGAGGATGCATTATCGGAATTAGACCCAGCAGATCCCAAATCACGAATATCGGCGCATGAACGCCGGCAAGCGAAGCTGGCAGAAGAAATTCGTCGTCTTGAAGCTGCATCGGTTGCTAAACGCGAGTGGACACTATCTGGAGAAGCACGAGCGGCAGATCGGCCGCTGAATTCTCTGCTAGAAGAAAAGCTGAATTTCGAGCACACAGGAAAGCCTGTACCAGAGATCACAGCTGAGATCAGTGAGAGCATTGAGGAGCTCATCAAGCGGCGTATTTTGACCCAGGATTTTGACGAGGTGACTCGACGTCGTCCAGATTCCCTTACACCTGCGGATACTCGACGAGGTGCATTCGAACTCGATGACGCCCAGTCGAAACAAGGCCTCGCCGAGCTCTACGAGGAGGAGCACCTCAAGAATACCAATCCTGATACGTATGTCAGCAAGGCTGATGAGAAAATGCGGAAAGAGGAGCTAGAAATCGAGGCTTTATGGAAAGACGTTAGTGCGAAGCTCGATGCACTCAGCAGCTGGCATTACAAGCCTAAGCCAGCAGCTCCTAGCCTTACTGTCGTTGCGGATGTGCCTACTATTAGTATGGAAGATGCCCAACCAACGACCGCAACGGGAGTCACTGGTGGGGAGAGTATGTTGGCACCACAAGAGATTTACAAGGCGGGCAAGGATAAGGACGGTATTGAAGAGGGAGAAGTGGTTCCAAAGAGTGGTGCTCCGGTTGCAAGACAGGAGATGACTCGAGAGGAGAAGCTACGAAGGCGGAGAAGAGAGAAGGAGAGGATTAAGAAACGTGGTGGGGTTGAAATTAACAAGCGGCCTCAAAGCAAGAAGTCTGAACAGAAGAATGCCACCATTGGAGAGCTCAAGAAGGGCGGTGTCAAGGTTATTGACCGAAAGGGGAATGTGAGAGATGTTGAGGGAAATAAGATACAAGCAACCAAGCCTCTCAATGGTGCTGGAGGATTCAAGCTGTAGACTATACTGTCTGATGAATTATTGTATATACAAAGTTATCCTCAGCTTGTAACAGACTAAAACTTGGTCTCCTACCTAAACCTCTCAGAACCTTTACTACTTTGTGAGATAAAGAAATATGTGACTCTAGCCACATTGTTTGTCGGTTTCACTTCATATTTTGTTATCAGTCAATGAAACGCATTGTATATCCCTTTCTTTATATGGTTTTAAGTACCTAAAGCTATGGATCTGGTTGATCAAAAAGGAAGAGTGTCGGGAAGGTTCATGGATATGGCCCAGGCTATGAAAGCATGAGGGAGTGGAATTCCAATTACACAATACTTGGTGAAACAGGACAGCAGTGATAGTCGTTAGTTACGAGACAAAAGGCTTCCTAAATACCACATAATTTTAATAAATGCGCAAGAATCGGCATCCAGGAAAGCTTTCGAAGAGCTTACTGAGGAAAAGGGGGTTGCTTGAGAACTTGAGTGTTGAAGTCATACTAGTAATGATCGAAGTAGAGGGAAGCCTCTAGGTAGATCATACCTACGCAAGTACACTTTCACCCGTAATCCACCTTAGTCCTTCGCCTGCGATGGAAGTAGCCCTCCATTTGGGTTTCCTACCTAGCATGAAAGGTGGGAAGGGCACAATTGCAATTGAAAGCCATATCTCCATGTTTCCCGTGGATTCTTATAGATCCACAGATCTTGATAGAGCTCGAATTATGTGTCAAGGGGCTGTCTCAAAGATAGAGCACGCATGGATATACTATTAAACTGCGTGAACCATATCTAGAAACGGTGAAGCTACCTTAGTTCCATTCGCACAATGAACCCCTCGAAATTACGGCAGTGATTCATCGAAAACCTCCTGCTTTTGTATGCCTATTATTTCCCTGTGTATAAGTGCATCCACTCTTCCCGCCTCGCTCAGAACCCAAGTAGGGCGCCCTTCGTTGCCTTCCCATTTTGAACACCCAGCCTTTTCTACCGTCAACCGCGATCGGGAATGAATCCCCTTCTTTCTTCGAACAAATCATAACTTCTCTGTATCCTCAAACCAAAATTTAAATATGCCCGCAGTCCTGAGAATCTAAGGTTCATATTCCAGCCATGCAAGCATCTCGCGTCCAACCCCCCGAACCGGGCGCCAACTGCTCGCCTCCCAAAGCTTCTCCAGGCAACGAACAGTGAGTCACTCTCCTAATTTTCCACCCCAGTCCCCCCTTCTTAACCATATATAGCTCCCCAAAACCCAGCTCAGAAACTCAAAATAATCAAGGGTCAATTACCAAACTAGCCCTCGACAAACTTCCCCTCGAAATCCGTGTCAACATATTGGACTATCTAGACCCAGTCTCGCAAATGTGTCTGGGTCTCACCAACCGCACTCTCCACCAAACATTCCATCATATCGTACCATCAAGATGGGCTTCCCAATCACTATGCACATTGCTCACAAGAGCTAGTGTTTGTGGTAAGTATATTTTGAATTTTGGTTGGGAGGATTGGTTCTTGAGAGATGATCCTGATATTGTATGGGAGCGTAACTTGGGCGAGTTGTTGAGTGGAGAGAGGTTTTGGGGTGACTTGAGGTACTGTTGGGGATGTGCGAAGTATAAGCCTGAGGTGGCCTTTGGGGGGGGTTGAGTTTGAGAGGGAGATGATGGAGAAGCATAAAGAGAAAATTGAGAGTATGGGATGGAATGTTGCACCAACCTATGAGAACAATTGTGCGAGGTGTAGAGCGAAGATGATACTTGTTTTGTTGGAAGGTAGAGAGGAAGTCTTGGACGGCGACCATCCTTTTCAGGATTGCCTCAGCTTGGGGTTGAAGAGGTTGACAGAGACGAGCGGTTTACCTCGCGATTCACGGTTTTTAATGACATGGGAGGAGTATGATGCTTGGCAGCGTAAATATGAGCCGTGGAAAGATATTTTTGAGAGATTGGATATCTGAAGAGAGATGCTGTATTTGAAAGCTTTGCTCAGGTGTATGATTACCTTCTCTGCTTAATCACTTTTCTCCAGTGATTGTTTGATTTTTTCGAGTGCCCTGACACATCGCAAAGATGCATTCCACCAGAGAGAGCTTCTGGAGAAGCGTTGTTTCTTCCCTGTAGATCAATGATGACCAGCAAATAACCCCACAACTTCACCATGTTTTCTGGAGGACTGCTGCGGTAAAATTCCGCCCCTAATGCTGATGCTTTAATTATACATTAGAATGAACCCCTCAGCACCACAGAAATTGGCCTGCCGTCATCTATTTGCTTCATAGCTTCGAATCAAGCGGCATAAGTGGATCATCTTGATGAATAGTAGTCGTCCGGACGGGATGCCGGCCACAACGATTCGGTTTCGATGGTTTGCCACGGCGACAAGTCTCACTTGCACTTTCCTCCGCACGCGGTCCAAAGTTCTGCTTCAAAGTGCAATACTCCAGTTCCTTAGGCATCCAGGTCTTGAGATGTTGCCAAAGTTCGCACCGGTAGACACCACAGTGCTTGCACTTAGGAATCCCAACAATCTCCCATGCTGACTCGAAGGGATTTGGACCGACCCGGCGAGTATTAAGTGGCATCTTCGTACCGTGGATTTCACGGAAGATCGGATACGATTTGGGCGACGAGAGTCCAAAGCATGCGGCGTCAATCTTGTCAAGGTAGCCGAAGATCTGAAGTTGAAGCTCGTCGGGTAGCGAAGACAGCTTTGATTTATCTTTGAGTTGGACGGCAGACGAGATTGCTGGGGTGTCTATATCCCGATGTATCGACGCCATTTCGTGAGGGTACCCCTCCTCAGTGTAGATACCGGTAACTGTATCAAAGTCAGTGCTGCTACTGACTGAGAAGCTTGATCCCGTGACTTCTGAGGGCGGGGTAGGGAACATGGAGGCTCTGAAGTAGTTATAAATGAAAACTGTTTGAAGTCCAAGTGGCCGATTACTTACTGCAATTGATCTATTTTGGAAGGAACCTTCGAGATTGGACTTAACAAATGTTGGCGACTTCTCTATTTCTCTAGACTTTGTGTTGTGCGCAGTAATTGTTAGTTATCAGTTGTTAACAAAAAAGGAGACCCAAAGAGCAAGCAATTAGACAGTATCAAATTCACTTCGAGAGGCTGTGAGTCTTGGTAAGAAAATCTAAGCTCAATCCCGAGGTATGTCCAGTTAAGAAAGATCCATCCTTATCCGGCGGCGATAACTCGTAATAAAAGTGAATTGCGCGCGTTAGTGTTCCGCTTTAGATAAAACTGTCACCCATTTTCGCACCATATAACTGCGAGTCATGCTGAACTAGAATATTCATACCCCTGACTAGGGTAGCATTAACCAATGGTCGTGCACACATGTCACCGACACTTGTCGCTAACAATTGTATTTTGCAATATCAAGCTATGAAGGTCCCTTAATCTTCGGAGAAGATTCGTAAAGCACAGGAGAACAAGATAGATGAAAATTCAAATATGATCACCATTTCGGCTTAGCTCCTTTTCGAGAATGATTCCAAAGCACTGCAGACCACTTGCTGATAGTTTCATATATTTTCCAAGCTCTTGAGCCCCTAAGATATCAACGAGAAGGTATCCGTGTACGCCAGCAATGTGTGATCGTGTCCCGCAATGAGTTGTTGAGATTTCCCCTTTCAGCATTATATTGAGATCCAGATCACACTTATTACCACATCCAGCCCCTTGTTCTCTCCGCCTTCGTACTTAAAGCTCCACATTCCATCGGTCTTCTCATTCCAATATGCCCCCGTTGCACTGTGCATTCCTCGTCTTCCAACATGAGGCTTCCCATCTGTGCTCGTAGCTTCAGTTTTCACGTCGCTTGTTGTAATTTTCGCATCGCTCTCTGCAGGTGCACCAGAGGATTCTTGGGCTGCTTTGGCTTTCAAGGCGGATGTGGGTACAAGATGTTGGATGATGGTGCTATTGACTGCGTACTTGAAGGATGGACTTCCACCAGTGGGGGAGGATTCAGAGATCAATGATCGCAGGATCGAATTGATGATGGCCGTATTCCATGACTCTGTTTTCGCATGTTCGTAGAACTCGGCGGATCCTAGGGCGTTCTGGCAGGCCTATTCCCACGTTCAGTAACATCTTTGAAAGGCATCCGCAGCTGGCTTACATCGTTCGCAATTTGTTTTAGACGTGTATATGAAATTGGCTGATAGGATATTGTTAGCCAGGGATCAGAATCAGATCCAGTTCAGCATTACCGGTGTCACCGCAGGGCTTGCCATATTGCAGGAGTCCTCTCAAAGGTGAAAGGGTTGAACAGTTTATGAAGACTTGAGAGGAGAGAAGAGGGGTTGAAGTTGTTTGTTTCCCTGGTATCACAAGGGTAGCAAAAAAGATCTAGGCCAAATTAAGATTAGTGGACGTAAATTGTATATCTTGGTCTCTATTCGAGACCGGTCGAGGCGACAACTCGTCGAAGATGCCACAAGATTTTCACTACCCCATTATGAACCTAGCAACCAAGCTTCTTCCATAACCCAAAATGGGTATTAAAGGCTATAGCTCATTGAAAGCACAACAGATAAAATATCTAATCCGTGATTTTTCCGCTAGAAAGAACTGAACTCAAGATTCCGACCAAGCGTTGTGAAAAGGAACCAAATCAAATAACGGTACTCCTTGCTTTTGTTTTTATAACAACAATCTCTGTCTATAAAGTCAAGGGAATTTCCATCCAAAAATACCAAGCAACGGCATGACTTCATAGACGAATCATCAAGCTCCATTTCAGCACGTTTTGGTGCGGGAGGGGTGACCTGCCCTCTGAGATTTATTCATCTTTCGATTTTTATCTGTGAGTTTCACAAAGCTTCCCCTCATTGCCTTCTTCACTAGGCTTCATAATATTAAATTACAATTAGAACCACAACTTTCTTGGTTCTCTTTTTTGTGATCTCTCTCCTCTACCCCATTAGAATACAGCCAATAGTCAACTCGTCATTTTCAAGGATTTCCGCCCAATCATTATCCTTCTCGATTCGGCAATTTGTGCACGACAATCAGCCATGTCCAGCCAACCTCTCCTCCAGACAGCTCCAGGTACATATGGTCCCCAGACTTTGGCACATCACCTTGGATTCTATTGCGGCTAATATCATCTAAAGGCAAACGAATTGCACTCCCAACTCGAGTCGAGCCCAAAGTCTTCTTCGCCAACGAGCGAACCTTCTTATCATGGCTGAACTTCACCGTCATCCTCGGAGCTCTTGCTATTGGCATGCTAAATTTTGGCGATAGGCCTGCCTTCATTTCAGCTTTCCTCTTTACTGTTGTGGCGATGGCGGCAATGCTGTATGCGCTCATTACATATCATTGGAGGGCGAAGTCAATTCGGTTGCGGGGGCAGTCCGGCTTCGACGATCGATTCGGTCCTACGATCCTTACAATCATTCTTTTTTTGGCTGTTATTGTCAATTTCGTCCTGCGTATCACTTATGACGGGAAGCAAGGCAAGAAGCTTTAGGTGGAAAAATCGATGAGGAAGGGAGGGCATATGACAAATTGAAAAGTATGGATGAAGCTTGGTGGGGCAGGGGGAACATTGTACATTAAGGTTGCTATTTGCACATAGGAGAATAGGGATTGAGAAGCAATCACAGCAAGGCGCTCCGGGTCATACGACCGTCGTAACATAGAGAGGGCATTAGCTACATATCTGGCACATATATTAATGAAGAATGCAATGAACTAGAGTGATGATTGGGTATCTTTAACGTTTATCAAGCTCTCCATCGAGCTCCTGAACTCCACAAATAACCTTGCACAGGCGAACATATCATTACATGCTTCCTAGACCATTGGTCTGCTCCCTGTAAGAATAAAGAGTTAGAATCAAGTAATCTAGATGAGTAATGAGAGCACAACATACCCATGAGCCTTCCTCAGAATATCTATCCGTACCCGTGAGAGATACAAGGTCATGACAGGAATAGCTCTAACTTTCGGTTTTCCTTCATTCGCCCTCTCAAACGGTGTCTTCATAGTCTCAAATGCCGTAGTTTCCTCATCCTCCCCCTCCTCCTTATTCATATTATCTTTCTCTTTCTCACCAACTCCACCACAATTTTTCTTAGGAATCTCCTTCTGCTCCACCATAACTTCCTCAACCTTATTATACTGAAACCACTTCCCACCATCCTTAGCAATCTCCCTCTTTGCTATCTCGGCAATAGTAATCATTTTAGAAGCCACTGGAGCCTTGGCGTGGAAAA